>Ga0272442_10003217_pt1 | contig 23077 bp, 20 predicted proteins | sample SSMForm2O_FD_200262 | JGI IMG/M metagenome (GOLD analysis project Ga0272442, IMG submission 200262) | Marine sediment archaeal communities from Little Sippewissett salt marsh, Falmouth, MA, United States - SSM-Form-2O | ecosystem: Environmental > Aquatic > Marine > Wetlands > Sediment ...
GAAATCCCCTTCGTTCATGCCAAATCAGCTTTGTCGCTGACTGTCGTTCAGCCGATGCATGGTAGTGATTCGCATGGGAAGTTGGTTCGTGTTGATAAGGACCAGCAGTTTCAGTGGCTTATCAAGGACGAGGTACTTGAGAGACAAGCTATCAGCCTAGTAGATATCGGATTGTCTTCTTGGTTTTATCCGGATGGAAATCATAGTCACGCATATCTTGGTTCTGATGCGGAGTATGAGCTATTCTTTCGTGTAGAAGGTAACACATAACAGGCGGCTTCCCTGCAGAGCGAATCAGGAGAAATGCAATTCGATAATGTCTTTGTCGTTGAGGACGTGGGTGCGTTGGGCGTTTTGGCCGTCATAGACGCCGGTGCCCCAGATCCGGGCGGTTTTGAGCTTCTCGGCCAACTGGCGGTGGACGGCCGTGGCTAAGTCCATCACGGTCGAGCCGATCGGTAGCGTGAAAGGCTCGGTCATGTCGGCGGGTTTGCCGGGCGGTTTGGCGTAAACGCGGATGATGTTCAACAGTTTGAAAAACTCCCCGGCCAGTTCTTTCAGGCCGGCGCCGGTCGCTGTGGAGACCTCGACGAATTCGAAGGGCCATGCGCAGGATGTCTTCAGCTTCTCGAGGGCGCCCTCTTCGGCGAGGTCGGATTTGGTCCCGATGCAGAATGCCTGCTTACCGAGAGAGTTGCCCTGGTCATCAAAAGCGGGTGTTTCCGCGTCGATGAGCAGGCTCCGCGATTCGAGGAAGTCCAGACAGACCAGAAGCTGCTCGTCCAGGTCGGCGGACAGGTCGATGACGAGAGCAATCAGATCGCAATTGCGATACGTGCCGACCTGGCCCGGCGCGATATAGTCGGCGGTGATCGGCGGCATATCCACTAACTGGATCGGCACGTCCTCGAACATCACCATCCCCGGCACCGGCGCATTCGTTGCGAACGGGAAGTCGGCCACGTTGACTTTCGCATTGGTCAGCGCCTCGACGAGGGAGCTTTTGCCGCAGTTCGGCGTGCCTAAGAGCACGATCTGGCCCGCCCCGCTGCGCGGCACGTGAAAGATATCGACGTGCTTGCCGCCTCCTTTTTTCTGTTGCGTGGAGGTGTCTTTAAGTTTGCTCAGCTTCCTGCGCAGGTCCGCCTTCAGATGGTCCGTGCCTTTGTGCTTGGGCATGACGGACAACATCCGCTCGAGCGCGAGAATCTTCTCCTCGTCCGTCGTGGCGCTCTTATACCACTTCTCGGCCTTAAAATATTCCGGTGTCAAATTCGCAGGCATTGTAAGAAAGTAAAAAGGTAAAAGGTAAAAAGGTAAAAGGTAAAAATTCAGATGCTATTATTTGTTTCTCCGGGCGTTAATAATAATTTGGGCTATAATTCGACAAAGCTCATCTGATTCCTTGATCAGAGTGCCCAAATCTCTTTGTCCTACCGTAGTCGATGCACTAAGCAACTTAAGCCAATATTTCGTCTCTCGGGCTTCTTTAAGTGCTATATTGTATTTGTGAATAAAATCAGCCTTGCTTTCTGCCGCTTGGGCCTCCTCGACATTGGCCCCAATGGAAGTACCGGAGCGCAAAACCTGATTTGACAAGACTCTTTGCGACGAAGACCTTCCATTAAGTTCCCCTGTTAATTCGATGATAGAGAGGGCGAACCTAAAAGTGCGCTCTACTATATCCGGTGTTTCACCCAAATTGTTTTGCCTTTTTCCTTTTACCTTTTCCCTTAGTCGCAGAGCTTCTCTGCGACGAGGTCGCCGACTTCGGCGGTCGAGTAGCCCATGCGGCCGGCCTGGAGAGACTTCAGTTTGTTAGCCGTGATGAATTTAACCGTGTCCTCGATTTTTATCGCGGCGTCCTCTTCGCCCAGGGTTTCGAGCATCATTTGAGCCGCACAGATCGCCGCCAGCGGGTTGATGACGCCTTTACCCGTATATTTCGGCGCGCTGCCGCCGATCGGCTCGAACATGCTCACGCCTTCGGGATTGATGTTCCCGCCGGCGGCGATGCCCATGCCACCCTGGACCATCGCGCCGAGGTCGGTGATGATATCGCCGAACATATTGCCCGTGACGATCACATCGAACCATTCCGGATTCTTCACCATCCACATGCACGTCGCGTCCACGTGGTAATAGTCTCTCTCGATGTCCGGATACTCGGCCTTGCCCATCTCGTGGAAAGCCCGCTCCCACAGGTCGTAAATGAACGTCAACACGTTCGTTTTACCGCAGAGAGCAAGCGTGTTTTTCTCGCCTTTGGCGCGCGCCTTTTTGCCGTATTTTTTCGTGTATTCGAAAGCATACTTGAGGCAACGGTCCACCTGGAATCGGCTGTACACCGCCGACTGCACGGCCACTTCCTGCGGCGTGCCTCGCATCGTGAAGCCGCCCGTGCCCGTATAAGCGTCGCCGGTGTTCTCGCGAACAACGACGAAGTCCACCTCGTCGGGCCCTTTTCCTTTGATCGGCGTTTCGACGCCCGGATAGAGCCGGACCGGACGCAGGTTGATATATTGATCCAACTCGAACCGCGCTTTGAGCAGAATGCCCTTTTCCAGGATGCCCGGCGCGACGTCCGGATGTCCGATCGCCCCGAGTAAAATCGCGTCGAATTTGCGAAGCTCTTCGATTCCGCTGTCCGGCAGGGTCTCGCCCGTCCTCTTATATCGTTCACCGCCGAAGTCGAATTCGGTCAGATCCACTTTGAAATTGAACGTCTCCGCCGCGGCCTTCAACACCTTCACCGCTTCGACCGTTACTTCCGGCCCCGTCCCGTCGCCGGGCAATACTGCAATCTTGTACGTCGCCATTTCTTCCTTTCGTTACTTTGCCTGATGAAAAACCTCTTATTGACTACTGCTCGAATCGGCAAACGCGATATTTTTTGCTCTCTCTATCGTGAAGTTGCCGTCCTGAGCGTTTAAAATCCGTTCGCCGTTAAAACGCAGGTTCTCGATCCGTACGTTTTCGACGCCATGCGTATCATCATATCCGATCAGGACCGATTTGGGAAGCTCCGAACCCGTAACGGTAATATCCTTAAAGTGAACGTTCCGGATGTGCCCTCGCCTGGCGGCGAATTCTTTCTGCTTTTGCCCTTCGACGCGAACCCACTGACCCAGCGGGCTTCGCTTGCGTTGCGGGTTCTGGCGATGAAGCTCCCACGGGCAGTCGCCGCTGTAGATCGACAGGCCAACCCGGAACTCGATCAGCTTATCCCTCGAATCCTCGACGCGGATATCCTCGAAGCGGATGTCCTCCACCGCGGCGAAATCGCCGTTGTGAATCGTGAAGGTCCCGCCCCGCTCGACGTGGATAATGTCGCAATTCTTGAATAGTATATCGCTGATTTTCTTCGTCTGCAGCTCGAAGCCGATCTCCATCGCGTTGCCCCATTCGGCGTTCCACAGGACCGTGTTGATGACGCGGACCGTTTCGACGTTGCGCAGGCCGCTCTCGCCTTCCTCGAAATAACCCGGCGAGGCCTTGACCGCGATACAGTCGTCCTTGGTCCTCAAGAAGCAACCGTCAATCGTCAGATTCCTGCACCCGACGATATCGACGCCGTCGTCGTTATCGCGCCAGCCGACGACCTTCACGTTGGAGAACCGCACGTTGTCCGATTTGACGGGCACGAGCGTCCAGCCGTAACTGTTCAGGACGATGATGCCGTCCAGCTCGACGTTGGAGCAGCCGGATAGCTTGACCATTTGCGTTTTGTAATCGCGATGACTGCCGTCCAGAATACCGCGTCCGATCACCTTGACGTTCTTCGCACCGTCGGCCCTGATCCGTCCGTGGACGATCGCCCCGCCGGCGATATACACCGTCTGGCCGCTCTCGACGCTGATCTCGCCGGCCTCGTGGATTTTACCTCCCTCGAAGTAGAGCACATTCGCATCGCCCGGCTTCGGCGGGTCCCGTTCGAGCGGATTGGCGAAAAGAAAGAGCGGCCGTTTGATGTCGCCGTTGATCTCGATGCTCAGGTTGCAGGGCCGGTCCAGCCGGAAACGTACGCTTCGACCTTCAACCGAACAGGCAATACCGTGACTCTTCGGCCGGATATCGACCTTGTTAATCTTCTTGTTACATGTGACTGTTACACTCGCTTCGCCGTTGAACGAAAAATACGCCAGCGCCGCGACTTTCGAATCATAGACGAATATCTCCCGGCTATTGACCTTTACGACAAAGTCGTCGGCTCTCTCTGCACCCTCCGGGGCGCCGTACGTCACCGTATTCGCCAATTGCATTGGCACGGTCTGCGCGAAAGAAGCAAACGCAAGATAAGCCAGTATGACGAACGCAGCCTGGGAGACTCTCTTTATTTTCATGCAGTCTATTTTCATCCGACTTCCTCGCAATGCCCGATCTATTTTTTCTTGTTGAACTGCCTCAGCCGCTCGGGCGTCGGCACGTCGGCGTTCATTTGCTTGAGCCATACGTGCAGCATTCTGCGAAGCTCCGCCGCTTTCTGAGGCATCTCCGTGGCAATATCGTTCTTCTCGCCGATATCTTTTTTCAGGTTGTACAATTCGATACTGTTATCTTCGTACCATTCGATCAGCTTGTAATCACCGGCACGAACGGCCCCGCTGGGTTTGTTGCCGCTTCCGTGATAGTGCGGGTAGTGCCAGTAAATCGCCTTGCGATTGAGCTTGCCCGCCCCTTTCAGCAGAGGCATCAGACTCACCCCGTCCACGTGCTGCTCGGGCTTGAGCGGCAGCCCGGCCATTTGCAGCATCGTCGGATAGAAATCCGTGCTGGTCACCGGCTCGCCGCACGTGCTGCCCGGCTTAACCACACCCGGCCACTTGATCATCATCGGCTCACGAATCCCCCCTTCGTAGAGCCAACCCTTGCCCGCACGCAGGGGCAGCACGCACGTCGGCCCTTCGCGCGGCACGGTGGAAAGCCCCCCGTTATCCGACATGAAAACAACCGCCGTATGGTCCGCGACGCCGAGTTCTTCAAGCTTCTTCATTACCCGGCCGACGCTCTCATCCACACTCTGCACCATGCCCGCGTAAACCGGATTATCCTGAACCAGCCGGGTCCTATAGCGCCCGTACACCGGCTTGAAGCGAGGCCCCTCGTGTTCGGGCAATTCGCGCAGCTTGGTTTTGTATTTGTCCGTCAATGTTTGTTTCGATTCCGTCGGCGTATGGACCGCATAGTGCGAAAGGTACAGCAGGAACGGTCGGTCCTTATTGCCTTCAAGAAATTTCAGCGATTCATCGGTCAGCCGGTCCGTCAGATATTCGCCTTCGGCCCCGCCGGGCGGCAGTGTTTCCAGGTTCCGGCCTCGCCTCTCGTAGGGCCAAAAGTACGTCGGCGGCGCGCCGGACCAGTCTCCGCCGATGTTGATATCGAAGCCTTGCTTATCCGGATAGAACTTCGCGCGCGTCTCGTCTCGCGTCGCCAGATGCCACTTACCTACAAAGCCGGTCGCGTAGCCCGCCTCCTTCAGCGCCTCCGCGAGGGTTATCTCCTCCAGAGGCAAATAATGCCGGTAGGGCGTCGGCTCGTTCGGCCCGCCGATCCATTGGGTGATCCCCAGTCTGGCCGGGTACTTGCCCGCGACAATGCTGGCCCGCGTCGGCGAACAAACCGGGCACGCGGCGTACGCATTGGTGAAGCGCATGCCTTCGCTTGCTAATCGGTCAATATTCGGCGTCTCGTAGAACGTACTGCCGTAACAGCCCAGATCCGGCCAGCCCAGGTCGTCGATCAGGAAGAACACGAAATTGAGTTTCTTCTTCCGCTCGCTCCGTGCCGCCGCGATAGTATCAACGCTCACACACGCCGGAGCAACCAGCGCCGCCGCACCCAGGCCAATCGTCTTCAAAAATCCACGTCTGTTCATCATATCTAATCCTAAGGTTTAACTGCATTGACCCCTTCGTCGATACTATACTCTCTAAGAATCACAAGATCAAGAGTGTCGTCTTCGGCGAGGTCGGTTGCACTATTTGGCCATGCTTTTTCATTGTAAGTAAGTGTGTCGATAGCGTTTAACAGGGCGGCAGCCTCAAGCGCAGCTTGGGGATGGCTTTTCCCCACCATCCCCAAAGCCTACGGCTTTGAGGATGCCACCCTGTTTTGCCACGTTTTTATGATGCCGGCGTCTGCACAAATTGACGATTGTTGTGCATGGAATGAGGTTGCTATTGGACCCATACCTTGGTAACCTACCTGGATGTATTTTGAAATCCTGTTACAAGCTCTGACATGTTGAACGGAGGTATCGATCATGAGATCCATGAAACGCCGCGATTTTCTTAAGAGTACGTTAGCCGCTTCGGCTGTCGGTCTGACGCCGTTCAACATTCTCAAGGCCGGGCCGTCGCCGAACAGCAAGCTCAACATTGCCGGTATAGGGATTGGCATGCAGGGTTCGAGCAACGCCGAATATCTCGCGGGGACCGACAACGTCATTGCCCTGTGCGACGTGGACCATGCATGGCACAAGAAGCAAATCCAGAAACGCAAGAACCTGCACGGGATCAAGCTCTGGACGGATTATAGGGTGATGTTCGACAAGATCGGCAAAGAGATCGACGCCGTCCTGATCGCGACGCCGGAGCATAACCACTATACGATCGCGACGGCCGCGATCCGGCGGGGCAAGCACGTCTATTGCCAGAAGCCGCTCTGCCATACGGTCAATGAAGTGCGCCTTCTCACCGAAGAAGCCAAAAAGCACAAGAACGTCGTCACGCAGATGGGCAACCAGGGCCATTCGGGCACAAGCTCCGCCATGCTGAGAGACTGGGGCCAGGCCAACTCGGTCGGACCGATCCGCGAAGTCCACGCCTATTCGAGGAAGAATTACTGGATCGACAAGCCCATTACGACCGGGTGTACCGCGCCCGATACGCTGGACTGGAACCTGTATCTGAACCGGGCGGAGGATATCCCGTTCAGCACGAGCTATATGAATCGCGAGTGGATTCGCTACAGCCACTTCAGCGGCGCTGTCGGCGACATGGCGGCCCACATTTTCGACCCGGCCTATTACGCCCTGGACCTTCGAATCCCCCTGAGCGTCCGCGCGGACGTCAACACCCCCGCCTATCCAGGCTCGCTCCCGCGCTCCGGCGTCATTACATATGAATTCGGCGCGCGGGGCAAAATGCCCCCCGTCACATTGAAATACTACCTGGGCGAAGACATCGAATTCCCGCGCCCCAAGCATTTAGAGCCCGGGCGAAGGGAAATCACGAGCGGCTCGGTCATGGTCGGCGAAAACGCCTCGATCATGGCGGGCAGTCACAGCCAGGGCGGAAGGATTATCCCTGAGTCTGTCATGAAAGAAACACCCAGACCGCCCGAAGTCGCATTCCGCTGTAAGGGCCGAACGCATTTCGACAACTGGACGTTGGCCTGCAAAGGCGAGGACACGGCGATGTCCAATTTCGAATACGCAGGACCCTTATCCGAGATCATCGTCTTAGGTGACATTGCCCTGTTGCATCCCGGCCGGACGCTGAAGTGGGACTCGAAAAACCTGAAAATCACAAACGACGAGGAAGCAAACAAAAGCCTCTTCATGCGCCGCCTCAACCCCCGCGACCACCTGAACTGGTGTTAAATGAGGTATAACTATGTAGGGTGCGATGTATCGCACCATTTGCTTGACGCAGTTCTATTTTTCCTTTTCAAGTCTAATTAGACTGTAAAAAGCCTGCGGATCACGATCTAAATGGCTCCGTTTATGATGGAGAAGAAGTCCCATCTTGCAGAGTTTTTCAAGAAGACGTTTGGAATATGGCCAGCTTCTTCGGGTAAGTCGTTGTACTTGACTGACATTTATGCTGTCGTTCTCAGCGAGGAAATTGATCACGCGCCGTTCGTTTTCAGTCAGTATCCTTGATAGGGCCTCACCCACTATGGCACTCGCATCGGAATCAATCCATATCTTACGTTGCTTTATGTTGTTGCGAAGGGTCACTTGGACAAGGGCGTGCGCAATCTCCTTCTGTGCGAATTCAGGCGCGGGAAGATTGAGTTCCGCCATCGAGTCTCGTATTCGACGTGTACCCTCGTGCGCGCAGCGTACGAACTGTAGGTAGAACATCGCATCCATCAAATGGGGATTGCGGGGATGGTGCATATCATATATGTTCTTGGGAGTAACTAGCCCAGGGAAACCTCCGGGACTCTCTACAACAAGACGATCATCAAACATCTTAACGAAGATATTCATATTTTTCAGGCCATACGATCTGTGAACCTCTGCGTTCACAATGGCTTCATACCAGGCAAGCGGTGGATACTCTGGTGCCGTATAAAACTTGCCATCTGAACCAAGCCTGCTGAAATCTCGGAGTTGAGAGCTTATGACTTCCTCCGCTTTGGTCAACTGAGTCGGTATATTTCCCTCAATCCAGACATCTTTCACCGGGGCAAATTCTTTTCCTGAACCTTCTCGTTCTCCTTCAAATCTCAAGAACCTCATCTTGCATCCTGGGATAACGGTAGCTGGATCGTTTGCGAACAAAAGAACGCAAGCGACATTTGGCATAAAATAGCCCTCCTCAGTCTTTCCAAGATGCCTCAGTTGTAGGATTTCCTCGTTAGTGTGTCTCGTCTTAAGACTTCGGCTTTTCCTGAATTCCTCGGCAAATTGGCTTATAAGCTGATTGTCAAAATCGCTTGGGTAGTTGAGTGCTTTACAAGGTTCAAGTTCTAGATCTACTTCGCCCTTATCAAGTTGGAGTTCCCGAATTTCTTCGGGTCTAAGTGCTATCTTGGACTCACCTCTACGTATGAAAGCTTTACCTTTCGTCGTTCGGACTACTTTGTCTTGCCGATAGAACACACGAATCATTAATAGAAAATCTGAGGTACCGTCGGGCCTTTTTACCTCTTGGTGACGTACCTCATATCTGGCGTCGGGACAATGAGTATCTCCAGAACGCTCAAGAGAATTGAGTCTATTATGATGTAGACTCATACAGCCAGAGATTGTGCCATCATTCTCCATACCAATAATAACGACACCTCCCTCTGGTTTTGTGTTGGCAAACATGGACATATACTCGGCCAACGCAGCTGCATGAATACCGGCAGGCTTGCGCTCTAGTTGGCGATTTTCCTTGGCATCCTTTAGGGTTCGCACATTACGAGCATCATAGAGCTCCTGTGGCCCTAAAAGAGCAGCCGGTTTTGGCCAAGTGAATTCGAGTTGTCCTTTCATTGTTTCTTCAGTCCATTAAAAACTCAACTACCTGATCAAAGTGGAGCATGCGTTCTCCAAGAATAGATATTACGAAAGATGGAAGTCTTGTTCCACAATGTTCTTTTTAATCGGTGCGATACATCGCACCCTACCTTATACTATCGCGCAGCGAGTCCTCAATTTTGCGTTTTGATTTTTAACTTTTAATTTTCGTTATATGTTCCAGCAGGCCGCCGTCGTTGATGATGTCGAGGGCGAAGTCGGGCAGCGGGTTGAAGCTGATCTCCGTCCCGGCGGTTTTGTTTTTAATCGTGCCGTTTTTGTAGTCGATTTCCAACTCGTCGCCGGAGTTGATCTTTTCGAGCGCGTCTTGTGATTCGACGAGGTAGAAGCCGTTGTTGATGGCGTTGCGATAGAAGATGCGGGCGAAGGATTTGGCGATTACCGTCTGAACGCCCGCGCCGTGGATCGCCCAGACTGCGTGCTCTCGCGAGGAGCCGCACCCGAAATCCTCCCCGGCTACAATGACGTCACCTTCTTGGACTTTGTCCACGAAGTCCTTATCCAAATCCTCCATGCAACACTTCGCCAATTCGGCCCGGTCGTCCGTATTCAAATACCTGGCCGGGATGATTTCGTCTGTATTGATATGATCTCGATTGTAAACGTGTGCTTTACTCATTGCCAAACTCCTTAGCTCACAGATTCTCAATATGACTGCCGTTAAAATTAAATATCAAAATGCAAAAAGTAAAATGACATATCAAAAATCAAAATGACTTCTTTCCCTTTAGCGTTAATATACTTGAGCCAAATATCTTCGCTATCTCGTCCAACTCGCTCAGAAACCACGAAACCTCTTCAGCTTTTGCTCTTCCGCTGTCCCTTAACAGGGCGAGCCAGAGTTTACTCTCATTTGCCGATTTCAGAGATGTGTTGAAGTAATTCGTGAAATCTCGTTTGCTGCTGGCCGCCTGACCTTCGATATAGTTACCGATGATACTCGTTCCGCTTCTCAACAACTGATCGCCGATTCTTCGTGAAACGTTATCGTTCGGTAACTTGTCCAAGAACTCGATTAGTTTCAACGTGAAGCCATACAGCCTCTTTTTGAATTCCTTTTTAAATTTTAATTTGTCATTTTGCATTTTAATTTTTGATCTTTAATTTATTGCAGGTATTTCCTGCAATCGGATATTTTTCCCGTAATCGCGCTAGAAGCCGCGGTGGCGGGGCTGGCGAGATAGACTTCGCTCTTCGGATCGCCCATGCGTCCGACGAAGTTGCGGTTCGTCGTGCTGATGCACTTTTCGCCCGCCGCTAAGATACCCATGAAGCCGCCCAGGCACGCGCCGCACGTCGGCGCCGCGATCACGCATCCGGCGTCGTAGAAGATATCGAACAAGCCCTCGTCCTTGGCCTGTTTCCATATCTCGGGTGTAGCCGGGACGATCAATGTGCGGATAGCGACCTGTTTGCCCTTCATTATCTTCGCGGCGATGCGCAGATCCTCGATCCGCCCGTTCGTACAGCTTCCGATGTACGCCTGGTCCATCGCCATACCGGCACATTCGCCGACCGGCACGCCACCGCTCGGTAGATGCGGCTTAGCCACCATCGGCTCAAGTGTCGAGCAATCAAACTCTTCGGTCGCAATATACTCGGCGTCCTCGTCGGATTCGTAAACCGTGTATTCTTTCTTATCCTTTAGATGCTCGTCGAGATATTGCTTCGTGACCTCGTCGAAGCCGATGACACCGCTCTTAGCGCCGGCTTCGATGGCCATATTCGTGATGGTCATTCGCGCTTCCATCGACATGTCGGCCAAGGCCAGCCCGACGAACTCCATCGCCTTGTACAGCGCGCCGTCCGTACCGATCCGCGCAATGACGGCCAGGATCACGTCTTTGCTATACACGCCTGGCCCGAGCGCGCCGTTGAGGACGAACTTGATCGACGCCGGGATCTTGAACCACAACTGCCCCGTCGCGATGGCCGCGGCGGCGTCGGTCGAGCCGATCCCCGTACTGAACGCCGCGAAGGCCCCGTACGTGCACGTGTGCGAATCCGAGCCGACGATCACCTCGCCGGGGCGGATATGCCCCTGCTCGGGCAGCAGCGCGTGACAGACGCCCGCCCGTCCGAGCTTGTAATAGTATTTGATGTTGTGGTGTACGGCCCAGTCGTGGAGCCGCTTGTGCAGCTCGGCGCTTTTGATGTCCTTGGCCGGCTGAAAATGGTCCGGCGTCACCACGATCTTCTCCCGGTCGAACACCGTATCGATCCCGCGCTCGGCCAGCATCGAAATCGCCGGCGGCGTCGTCACATCGTGACACATCACTATGTCAATCTTCGCATCCACTAATTCGCCGGGCGACACCTTATCCTTACCCGCCGCCCTGGCCAAAATCTTTTCCGTTATAGTCATTGCCATTTCTAACTCTCCGATTATTGTGTTTCTTCTTCCCGGGGCGTCTGGATTTTGTTCTGCGTCCAGACCATACGGTTGATCGCATCGACGTACGCCTTCGCCGAGGCCTCGATGATATCCGTCGAGACGCCCCGGCCGACGAACGTCCGCCCGTTTTCTTTGATGCGGACCGTCGCCTCGCCGAGCGCCTCTTTGCCGCCCGTGACGGCGCGGATCGAATAGTTCTCCAGCTTCGGCGACAAGCCCGTCGCCTCCCGGATCGCCTCGTACGCCGCATCGACCGGCCCGTCCCCGCACGCCGCGGCCTGCTTCATTCCGTCTTTCGTCTTCATCTTAACGCTCGCGGTCGGCAGCGTGCCCGTCCCGCTGGCGACGTGCAGATACTCCAGCTCGAATATGTGTTCGATCGCGTGAATCTCGTCGCTGATAATCGCCACGAGATCCTCATCGAAAACTTCCGTCTTCTTATCCGCCACGGCCAGGAACCGCCCGTACGTCTTATCCAATTCTTCCTTGGACAATTTGTAGCCCATCTCTTCGAGCCGGTGCCGCAAGCCGTGCCGGCCCGTGCGCGCCGTCAGCACCACGCGGCTCTCGTCGAAGCCGATATCTTCGGGCCGCATGATCTCGTACGTCTCGCGCTTCTTCAGGAATCCGTCCACGTGGATGCCGGAGCTGTGCGCGAACGCGTTGTGGCCGATGACCGCCTTGTTGGCGGGAACGGGCATGCCCAACATGTCCGAGACCATCCGGCTCGTGCGATAGAACTCGCGCGTGCTAATGTTCGTCTCGACGTCGTCGAAGAAGTCCCGCCGGGTGTGGATCGCCATGACGACCTCTTCAATCGCCGCATTGCCGGCCCGCTCGCCCACGCCGTTGATCGTCCCTTCGACCTGGCGGGCGCCGTTCTTGACGCCGGCCAACGAATTCGCCACCGCCATGCCGAGATCGTTGTGGCAATGCACGCTGATCGTCGCCTTGGCGATGTTCGGCACGTTGTCGCGGATATCGCGGATCAGCGCACCCCACTGCTCGGGGATCGCATAGCCCGTCGTATCGGGGATATTGAGCACGGTCGCCCCGGCGTCGATCACGGCCTCCAGAATCTCGTAAAGAAATTTCCTCTCGGCCCGGCCGGAGTCCTCGGCGTAAAACTCGATATCATTGATATACTGGGCCGTATGCTTGACCGCCTCGACGGCCATCTTCAGGATCGTCGCCTGCTTCTCGCCTATCGTCTTACCATACTTGTCGTCGGCGAATTTACCCGCGATGTGGACCTCCGAGACGCCGATCCCCGTATGGATTCGCGGCCGCTTCGCCTTGGCGAGCGCTTTCCGGCAGGATTCGATATCTTCGATCCGCGCCCGGGTCAGGCCGCAGATAACGGGGCCTTCGATCTGCTCGGAGATCATCCGCACGGCCTCGAAATCCTCCGGCGACGACGCGGGGAACCCGGCCTCGATGATATCGACGTTCAGACGGACCAGTTGCCGGGCGATCTCGATTTTTTCTCGCGCCCCCAACCGCGTCCCGGCCGCCTGCTCGCCGTCACGCAACGTCGTATCGAATATCTCAACTGTTTCTTTGGACATTTTCTTTTTCTCCTTTTTTTGCCACAGAGAACACAGAGTTCACAGAGGCAATAGTCAATCGTCAATCGTAAATAGTCAATGACAAGGGCCACAAATAGCCACGAATGGACACAATTTAAAGCAAAAATTGGACGAAATCCGCGAAATTTCGTGGTAAATGGCAATAGAACGAGTTTTTAGAGGGGGTTTTTTCTGCGCCTACCGGCGCAGGAGCAGGCTAAGGCCCAAAACGGCCTGAATGACTGAATAAGTTGTATCGTTCTTACTCATAGCAAACTATTATATCGACCAAAATCCCTATCGCAACAACTATTTCTAATTTTTTAGACGCCGGTTAATCCAGATTATTACAAAAATTCCCCAGCGACATACGAAAATCAGCCACCGAGGGCACCGAGGACACCGATTAATACGAATCTTCGATGGTCAATAATCACAAATGTTGACGGATGGTTTTTGAGCCGGTAGCATCTTATGGCTAACCCATCTTGTATGGAATGAAAGGTTTTGAATCCTGATGCTTGATCTAAGCCCAATAGAGCTGGAAATAGACCGCGACCCCCGCATTTTGTCGGCATACGTCCTGGGCAGCGCCGTCAGCGGTCGAATGCGCCCGGATAGCGACCTCGATATTGCGGTCCTTCCCGTCGCCACCGCCGGGCTGTTGCACCAGGTGGATATTGCGGAGTTATCGGCCACCCTTAGCTTAGCGGCCGGACGAGTGGTGGACTTAGGCGTCCTTTCGTCGCGCAATCTGATTTACGCCTCGGAGGCCATATTGAAAGGCGAGCGTTTCTTCTGCCGGGATACATTTCAGGCGGACTTAGCCGCGGCCACCCTCCTCGGCCTGTTCATTCAGTTCAATTTTGAACGCAGAGAGATTCTCGATGCCTATACGGCCTGATAAATAGAACCATAGAACAACAGCACGGCTTCTTTAGCCACGAATTCGCGCTAATCAACTCGAAATTCAACGACGACATACTAACGACGAGCGACGAAATACGAGTAAAACCGCTGATGAACGCAGATTTTCTCCTTCAAACTTGTCCTGAGCAACGCCGAAGGATTGGATATTCAATATTCGGTATTCGATGTTCGTCTTCTTCATTCCGGTAATCCCGTCAGAATTTTTTAATTTTCGACAGGATAACAAGATCAACCGGATATTTAGGTTCTAAGGCGATCTAAAGCCTTATTAAATAACGACATACGCTATGCGAGATACGCAATACGAAATTGTCTTCTGAATTCTGTATTCTGTCTTTTTCGCTTTTTTTCAAAAATTCCAATTTTTCCATCAACATCCCCTCTTTGGGCAACGCCCTAATCTACAAAAGGGCAAATATGTCGTGAGAGTGCTTCGTGAACGATGAAATAGGACAAAATACACTAAGGAAAAAATCTTAAGAAAAACCTGAAAAATACGTAGTTACCACAATAGGCGCTTATTAACGTTTTTTTGTAGTATTGTTTATTACAAAGAGGAAGGATCTTTCTACTTACACTCTGTCATAAAGTCAGTGGCTTTGGTGGCAGCGAAGAGAAAAGGGAGCATGAAGGATGATCCGGGTATATTTTTTTTGCTTTTATTTCATCTTTCTTAAAATCTGGCGTCTGCATTTCTGTTTGAAGGCTTTTGAATCTCGTATTACGAGGCTCGGGACTATGTCTTATATGCCTTTGTCTCCCGATTATGGATTGTTTTTAGTTTTAGAAGAAAAGTGTTTGATAAGACTTGAGGACTAGATCGATGGATGATGAAGGATTTGCTATATGGTGTCCACACTGTGCTAAGTGGAATCAGTGGCCCGAAATTGATCCAGAAACAATGGCAGTCGGACGAGTTGAGTTTGATGACATTCTAAAAGGCCTGCGACAAGCAAGTGACGCTGGTAAACCGTGGGATTACACACACAAAAAACTTATACGTTGTACACGGCCAAGATGGGCTTGCCCTTCGTCTTTCGAAGCGATCGTGTTTAGGTCGTGGGAGGAGATGAAATCATGTTTACGTGATGTGCCTGGAGAATGGCCATTCAAGCGAGATTTTCGACTATACAGAATCAATTGCATAGATCGGTGGGAAGATCAGTACTGGGGGATTATGTTCTGCACGCCGCCTTTCAGACGGATGAGGGATATTGAGTTCGAGAGTCTCATGGATCGGGAATTACTCAGCCGTTTGATCGTGGGGATGAGTGTAGAAATCAACTCTGTTTTAACAATCTTTGGTGCCAACATATTTGAGCCAAAAGGAGAAGATGCACAAGTATATTGGATGCCGATAGAGGGCTATTCACGTGAGAAAAGACTGACACCTCCTCGATTCAACAAGTTCTGCAATTGCCTGCGAGACATCGAAATGAGGAAGCTGATCAAGCAGTATGAAGATAAGAATATTAGTGTTGATAATTGCCCTATTAAATTTGGAAGGAATGGAAATTGCGCCGACAAAGACAGTCCGGCTTGTAAGCGTGAACGTGAACCAGATTGGTGTCATTGTCCGTCCTTCATGAAGGAGCGCGAAAAAAGAAGTCTTTGTTACGGTTCTGACCTTTCTCTAATAGGCAAGGTTGCAAAGTCAAATCCAAGGGAGGCAATGGAGTGTGGGATCGAGCATTTATGCCCCGCGAAATTTAAGGAGTACGGATTTCCAATTATGGTGCATGACCATTTGGTTGCAGTGGTGATGATCGGACAAGTATTTTCCGATCCCAAGCAGATCGCTGAAGTAGACGAAATCGTCAGCAAGTGTAAACTACTTGAAGGAAACGAGGATGATTTGGACGGAGCGAAACAAGACTTAATAGAGGAAGAAAGAAGACTACGAGAAAAGAATGAACCTCGGTTTTTTATGGATGCGGATGAAGTACAACGAAGGATCGACCTGATACGTCCTAATATCGAACGGGTCACTGAGATGGCGAATGCCCGGTATCGTGATATTCGGAGGCGTTCTGAGGCGGTTTTCAGAGAAGAAGTGTTAGAGTACTTTCAGACTAGAAAGAATGATCCCAAGTTTTTTCATCGAGTAGTGCCACATATCCTCAAAAGGATGAGAAAGTTTTGGTCGTTTAAAGCCGTCTTCCTGGTGGCTTATTCGCATACGAGCAAGGACATCCGGATTATTGCTATGAGTTCCACAGATAAGGGTGAAACACCTTACGGTGTACCTGGTAAAAAAGTGGGTAAAGCTGATCCTACTTACCGACAGACCCATCCAATACGTTACCTGTATCGGAGGGACAAATTGCAAGAAGGACTTGATCCACTGGTGAAGGATTTGCTCCACGTTTTCGATGAAGTATCTCGTAAGGATGAGTTCTCTGTCGAAGGTGGTCATGCGCGTGATGCAAGTCACCTTTTTGTTCTAGTTCCATTCTCTAATGAGGTGTATGCCTTCATATTTTCCGTTCGCGATGCGAAAGGCCTTTGCAGACTCGAACGATCTGCGAGGGGTGATGTGAGTGACTTATGCCAGGAGATAATGCTAAGACTATGCACAGAAGTTGTGTATGAGTTTGGTGACGTATGGTATCGAGAAGCCAGTGAGCAAAGAATCAAATTAGACGCATGGCGTTCTTTTTCAGCGAGAACTGCACACAAGATCGGCAATCGAGTGTTTGTGGCTCGTGGAGCTCTGCGGAGACAGAAACATGTGGACTCAGGATTTGAAGGAATTCGGGAGTTAGAATTATCAGTCGATAGAATTGGTCAAATATCCAACGATTTCATACGTTTCAGTGCGGATCAGCCTCCCAAGCTTCAGTGTATTGAAGCAAAAACGTTGATTACAGAAGAAGTTGCTCTCTATGATGAAGCGGGAAAAGAACAGAACATAGACGTCAAATTCTTGGGACCTTTAGGTGAGTGTGAGTGGGATCCCAAGCAAATCCAGGAGGTTATAGGTGAGCTGTTGGAAAATGCCATGAACCACCGCCATCAGAATGGTAAAATCTCAATTACCGTTGAGCCTTTTGAAGAAGATTCTACTCGTATGGTGAGAATAGTTGTTTACAACGAAGGAAAAGGCATTGATGAAAATGATAAAGTGGCAATTTTTGAGCCATTCCACAGTACACATCCAGAAAGAGCTGGCTTGGGTTTGTCAATTGTCAAGAGGATCATAGAGAATCATAATGGTCGGATAGGGGAAATCGGAGAGCCCGGGAGAAATGCCGAGTTCGTTGTTGAGTTGCCGGAACAGGTAGAATAAGGAAGGATAAACATGAGAGTCCTTGTAATAGATGACGAGCAAGACGCTCTGAATGAGTTGGAGAAAGCTATCAGTACCTCTAAGGGGCCAAACGGAGAATCCTTTGAAATAACAGGAGAAAAAGACTACAAGAAGGCCTTAAAACTCATCGAGGCCGAACCATTTGATATCGTTGTTACTGACATGGTCATGGGCAAAAAGCGTGGTGAAGGGATAGAGGTTGTTAAGTATCTTGCAAACAGATCGGGTGTGGCCATTGTGATTACAGCCTATCCAAGTATCCCGAATTGCGTGGAAGCCATGAGAGCCGGAGCCTGGGATTATATAGAAAAGAATCCAACAGATGGCTCTGATCCTTTCGATCATCTTTTGGAATCAATCCGTGAAGCGTGTGAATATCGCCTCAAGAATCCTCAAAGACAATTAACTAATCCGGATAGTGAATGGGCACAGAAGCATCTGATTGAACTTATGGAAAGATATGCTGGTCGTCTTGTGGCAGTACTCTATGAAAGGGTAGTTGACTCCGATATAAGCTTCGCAGAACTTTCAAAACGAATTCAATCCACATTTCCACTCGCCAAGCCAACCATCGTGTCAATCCCAGACTCTAGTAGTGAGGATGTAGGATGAGTTTATACAAGAATGGTAAAATTTTTGGTTTGGATTTCCCATTTCCTTTGCGAAAAGGTCTACCTTGGGTGCATGTACGGATGTCAATGGACGGGAATCATGTTAATGTCGTTGGTGTAATGAATATGGCAATACGGATATCTGTTTTGGGCTTCAGTGCTGCTAATGCTTTGGGAATTAAAAATCCTAGGAGCACAAGTATGAAGGGTACATTAAAAACACCTTTTAAAAAGGAGCTTACGTATTATATACATTTGGTTATGGTACATGTCAATAGTGCAAGCGGTCAGACGGTAAGTTTTCCAATGATGGTTGGTTTCTCAGAGAAAGTGAACGGAGCGTTCTTTGGGATGGATTGGTCTTTGAAATTTTGCTTGGCTGTTGACCGGAAAAGTGTGCACCTGCTTCACGATTAGACAAATTGTTACCACTTAAGAAAGACAAAGGGGTTTTCTTTTTGCTGCTATGGCGAAATCCGGGGACTACCGATTTGTTCCTTGTTTTTTCTTGGGCGGGGGAAACTTAACGTCACATCTTTTGCCAACTTGCTTTTTGTCTCCTATTGGATTTGTCGTTGGTTCCTTCGATCTTGCTCGGGACATGCTTCGTGGTTCTTCATCCCTACCCGTGTGTTGCGGCGGAGTAGGGTTTGATTAATTCGAGTTCCTTATCGTCCCGTTCCTGAGCGTGGTACAAATCCCAGCGTAATTGAAGATTCATCCAGAAGCTCGATGACATTCCCAGGAACTTCTCCAGACGCAAGGCGGTGCTCGGCGTCATCCCTCGCCGCCCGTTGACGATTTCATTCACTCGCTGATAGGGTACGTGAATGGCTTGGGCCAACTGTCGTTGCGTCAGTCCCAACGGTTCAAGAAATTCCTCTAAGAGCATCCGGCCGGGATGCGTCGGTGCACGATGTGTGGGTATGCGAATCATTTTCAATCTACCTCGTTATATGTATTTCTCGTTTTAGTGGTAATCCACAATTTCAACCTCGTCCGGCTCACCCTCGACCCAGGAGAAACAGATGCGATACTGGTCGTTAATACGAATACTATACTGGCCTTTCCTCTCGCCCTTGAGAGCTTCCAATTGATTGCCGGGCGGTATCCTCAATTCCTCCAATGAGCTTACGGAGTCGAGCTGATCGAGCTTTCTGGCCGCGACGCGCCATAACTGCTGCGGGCAGGTGCGTCGTGCCTGCGTCGTGTTCTCACCGTTGAACACATCTTCAGTCCCGGTATTCTTGAAAGACCTGATCATAGTATCATGATAGCACGGAACTCATGCTATTGCAAGCTTATTTTCAGAAAACTGCAAAATGGATCAGTAAAACAAATGAAACTCTGAGTCCTCGGGGGCTAAATTTGTTTCTGGTTGTTGGTTTTATAATTCAATCATGTAAATCATGTAATCCCGTCTAAAAACAGATTTGACTTGACTTTTTGAGGGATATTTAGTATAATACCTATCTAACATATTGTTGATAGTGAATAGTTGTTGGTTGATTGTAAAACCATAAAAGAAAAACCAGATACCAGATACTGGAAACAGAAGTCAGGATACAGAATGAAGGGCATCAGGCCATCGGGTTATCAGGATGTGGGAATCAGGGGACAGGAGGGAAAAGTAGAAGTTAAAAGGGAAAAGTTCAAAGTAAAAAATATTGACGCCAGAATAGCGACTCGCTCATCTCTCAGCGTTCTCCGCGATCCCGGCGGTAAATGCCAAAAATCCGCGTCATCCGCGTAATCAGCGGTTCAAATAGTCTTTAGTCTTTGGTCGTTCGTATCTCGTTTTTAGTCCACAGATTTTTAGTGTTTATTGGTGTTCATTCGTAGTTAATTTGAAAAACAAAGCCAATTTGTGCCTTCGTGTCTTTGTGGCCCAAAACCGTGTAAATCTGTGTAATCTGTGTCTAAAGATTCTCAGAAATGCACAAAACTTCACAAAAATTCACAAAAACTTACGAAAAATAACCTTAATCCAGTCCATCCCGTTATCCGGTCCATGTTTCGTCGTTAGTCGTTCGTATATAGTATATCGTCCTTGGATTGAAGTGCTCAGTTATGGTTTATTTGCAAAACAAACCCAATTGATTTCGTATTGCGTCCTGCGTGATGCGTATTGCGAAAACGAATTTGAAAAACAAAGCCAATTTACTTCGTAGTGCGTATTGCGTGATGCGTATTGCGAAAGTGAATTTGTAAAACAAACCCAATCTACTCCTTTTGGTTGAGTCGGGGTCTGTTCATGTAGCGCCGAAAAGGCGAGGGAAATGACATAAGTATCTGTGAATAAATCACTTATGGCACAAGCTGTTCGACGTATCGGCCGGACTCCATCGTCCCGGCCCATTCGTATTCCGCCTCGGCCTCGACGTATATTTCGCGGTCGTGATGCTGGGATATCGGAGGCGCGGCGCAGGATTTGGCGATATTGAGCAGGACGCCCATCGCGGCGGCTGAGAGGAGCATGCTCGTCCCGCCGGCACTGACGAAGGGCAAGGGGATGCCTTTTGTGGGCAGGACGACGGTTACGACGCCGATATTGAGGGCGGCCTGGATGGCGATGGCCAGGATGATGCCGCTGGCTAAGAGCCGGCCGAAGGGGTCTTTACAGCGTACGACGACCAGGATGCCGAATACGACCAGCATGGCGAACAGCAGGATGACCGCGGCGTTTCCGGCGAAGCCCATTTCCTCGCCGATAATCGCGAAAATGAAGTCCGTCGTGTCCTCGGGCAGGTGTCCGTACTTGCAGATGCCCCGGCCGAGTCCTTTGCCCCACAAGCCGCCGGAGCCGAGGGCGATCAGCGACTGGTGCGGCTGGTAGTTAATCGAATCGATCCACTTATCCGGGTTCAGGAACGCTGTGATCCGCTGCACCCGGTGAGGAGCGCTGCGAATAGCCGCATAGAACGCAATGGCCATGATCGGCAGGGGGGGGAGGATATGCCACAATCTCACCCCGGCGATGATGAGCATCAGAAAGGCCAGAAGTGAGATAAGAGCCGCCGTGCCGAAATCTTCGACGATGATCAACGCCACAACAACACCGACGATCGCGCAAATGGGGATGTACCTTTTCCAAAACCGCCTGATCTGGTCGCCGAACTTATCGCATATTGCGGCTACGAAGAAAACGACTGCCCATTTCGCCAGTTCGGACGGTTGAAAGCTTACCGCTATGGGTCCGAGAGGGATGTTCAGCCAACGATAATGAAGATTTCTTAACGGAACCAGTTTCGGTAACCACGGATAGATTCGCTGCGATAAAGCGACTGCGAGCAATACGATACTGATGACCAGCAAGTAAAACGTCAGATTCCTTGAGAATCCCTTAGCGAGACTCAGCCGGCGATAGTCGTAGCGGGAAATGCCGTACATAACGAGACACGCCAATGGAAAAAACAGCACCTGTCGCAGGCCGGTGTAGCTGTAGAACTTATGAAAGTCGATCTCCTGCGCGATATTCACCCCGGCCGAGAAGACAAAGACCGTGCCGACGGCCATCAAGAGAACGACAATCATGGCGATACTATCGGCAACCGGATTGTTTCTTACCGCGGCGATCATTACGACAACGTATCCTTATTGACTTCGTCTGTCCCTGGAACGATATACGGAGGGCCATCGTAAAAGACACCCCTACTTGTATATCTTCGGCTTTTTGGGACGAAAAACCGCAAGAAAAATGTCAAACGATTCGGGGATTGTCAGCGTCATTCAGCAACCCGTTCGGGCCGGACTCGTGCTTGACAAAAAGCGTTCATTCGCTTAGAGTGGCGTTTTTCGCAATCTCGAATCCTTATCGAGGAGTTGTACATGATGACGGAGAAGGTTGTAACTCGTTTTGCACCGTCGCCGACGGGCTATTTGCACGTCGGGGGGGCCAGAACCGCTTTGTTTAACTGGCTCTGGGCCCGGGGAACGGGCGGAACGTTCATCCTTCGGATCGAAGACACAGATCAGAAGCGCAATACGCCGACCGCCGCCCGACAGGTCATGGACGACCTGAAATGGCTCGGTATCCAATGGGACGAAGGCCCCGAAGTCGGCGGTCCCAACGGGCCCTATCTGCAATCCCAGCGTAAGGACATATACGACAAGTACATAAGTCAGTTGCTGGAGGAGGGAAACGCCTATTATTGCTTCGAGACGCCCGAGGAACTCGATGCGCTTCGCAAAGAGGCGGAAGCCCGAAAAAGCTCTTTGCTCTATCCCCGGCCCAAGACTTTCCCCACCGCCGAAGACGCCGAGAGGGCCCGCGCCGACGGCCGGCCCGTAACGGTCCGCTTCGCCGTTCCTCAGGAGGCTCCTATCGTCGTTGAGGACGTGGTTCGCGGCGAAATAACCTTCGCCGCCGAGGAGATCGGCGATTTTATTATACGAAAAAGCGACGGCTTTCCGACGTACAACTTCGCGTGCGTTGTGGACGACCGCCTGATGAACGTCACCCATATCATCCGCGGCCAGGAACACCTCAACAACACCCCGGGCCAGCAAAGCTTATGGCAAGCTATGTTTGCCGATGCGCCGCTCCCGAAATACGCCCATATGTCCGTCACGATCAGCGAGTCCGGCGGTAAACTCTCCAAACGCGAGCGGCCCAAAGCCCTTCGCAACGCCGTTAAGACTTCGGCGGATATCGATCTCGAAAAGCTTGCCGAAGCCGGGGATATCAATCCGCACGATCTCGATTCTTTCATCAAGGGCAAAACCACGCCGGACATGCCTATTATCGACGTTATGGCCAAATACCTCGGTGTTTCCCTGCCGGAGATTAATATCGTCGATTTCTTCAAGAGTGGTTACCTGCCCGAGACGATGGTGAACTTCCTCGCGCTGTTAGGCTGGAATCCGGGTGACAATCGCGAGATTATGCCGGCCGAAGAATTAATCAAGGCGTTTGATCTTTCGCGGCTGACGAAATCGAACAGTCTGTTCGACCGCCAGAAATTGATCGCCTTCAATACCGAACATATGAAGATGGTTCCCGAGCAA
>Ga0272442_10003218_pt1 | contig 23070 bp, 22 predicted proteins | sample SSMForm2O_FD_200262 | JGI IMG/M metagenome (GOLD analysis project Ga0272442, IMG submission 200262) | Marine sediment archaeal communities from Little Sippewissett salt marsh, Falmouth, MA, United States - SSM-Form-2O | ecosystem: Environmental > Aquatic > Marine > Wetlands > Sediment ...
CATCCTTACCTGGCGCAGTTCCTCCGGGGTGCCGATGGCCTCTGCGATCTCCGACAGGTCGTGTGAGTAGCACAATGCCACAGGCCCAAGACCAGCCAAATTCCGCCACAATCCCTGGGACGATTACCGAAAGCCGGGGCTCTTGCATACGGTGTCCACCCGTGGTATGATAGAGGGTGTGAACTGCGAGAGAACGTTATGATCAGTGGCGACAGCCAATCCGGTCTGAATTGCAGCGTTCTGGTGCTCAACAAGCACTACATGGCTATCCGTATCATCGGTGCCAAGCGGGCCTTCTCCCTCCTGTGTCGCGATCTGGCCGAGGTGGTGTCGATGGAGGAGGGCAGCTACGCCAACTACGATTTCGAGAGTTGGTGCGAGGCCAGCCAGTTCCGGCGTGAGTTTGAGCCGAACGGCCATGACTGGGTCACCACGGTGAAGTTCGATATTGCGGTGCCGCGCATCATTCGTCTGTTGTTTTACGATCGGTTGCCCCGCAACGAGGTGAAGTTCAATCGTCGCAACATCTTCGCGCGTGACCGCAACCGGTGCCAGTATTGTGGCAAGCGTTTCCCCACCAGTGAGCTTTCGCTCGATCATGTTGTTCCCCGGAGCATGGGGGGCGGAGCGACCTGGAGCAATATCGTCTGTGCCTGCACGACGTGCAATGTCAGGAAAGGGGGCCGCACGCCCAAGCAGGCCCATATGGTTCTGATTCAGAAGCCTGCCAAACCCCGGCGTAATCCTCTCATCCATCTCCACCTGGGGCACGACCGCTACCGTTCCTGGAAGCAGTTCCTCGATCATGCCTATTGGTCCGTGGAATTGAAGTAGTTCGCGGGGCGGCTGAGGCCGCCGAGCCCGTGGGCGTTTGGAGTCCGCCTCGGTCACAGATGCAATGGTCGATTCGTCAGGCTCGCCGTGTCGTCGATGCCGACCCAGGCTCGGGCCACCTCCATGTTGACGAAGACCATGATGCGGTTTGGCCCCTTGTGCAGTTGGGTATATCGCTCTGCCCACTTGAAGCCGTCTCGCACGACAACGGCGCACTTGCTCCCGCGCAGCTTCTCTGCGTGCTCCAGGTCTGCTTCGACCATCTTCTCAAGGACGGCCTCTGATAGCCCCGCGTCGCGTGCGACAGTGGCGTCGAACAGCTCGTGGAATCCGGGCTTGACCCGAGGGTCGGCCAGTAACGTTGTCTGGTAATCCAGGAGATCCGCCTCGCTGACCGGGCCTGTGGCTACGGAATGGACGAGATTGCCGCTGTTCTTGACTTCGTAGCGAATCGGCATACCAGAGCACTCCCTTTCCACTTTGACGACGGGGACTGGCCATCACCCAGTAATCGGATCGCTTCGGCTCGGGCACGTACTGCTGTAGACTACCCGGCACCGAGCGGAAGTTCGGCGTATTCCTACCACGGTGCGATGGGATCCGTCAACCTGGGAAATACCTGGTTACGCCGGATATGGGGTCCAGTGCCGTGGAGCCGCCGGCAAGCGGCAATATGTGCTGCGGGACCGACGCCGCAGCATTTTCTGCTTGACTATCCGATAGCCATGCGACTTTATAGCGTTTTCCCCAGCGTCGGGCCTCTATCGGCGACGTGTTACGCCAACCGCCCAGTATGAGGCAGATGTACACAAGGTGCCGTGGTACCTGTCGGAGCCGCCTCTTCTGTGGCGGATGACTAATGGCTTTTGATAAGAATCATCACCGTTTGGACTGCGGGGACCGGTCTGTGGTGTCCGGCGCGTCCAGAAGGGGGTTGGCTGTGGGCGCGTCATGCCGTGACTGTGACAGCTTTCGCATTTGGGGTCCGGTTCAATGAAACGAGTGGTCGAGGAAGTCCTCCAGGCAGAGGAGAAGGTCAACGCGAATCTCAAGCAGGCGCGCAGCAAGGCCTCGGAGATACGGCGCTGCGCCGAGCGCGAGGCTTCGGAGAAGCTCGTGACGGCGAAAGAGCAGGCCCGAGAGCTGATGCAGACGGCGCTTGACGAAGAACGCCAGGCCGCCAAGGGTGTCCGAGACGAAATGCTCGCGCAGGCGGATCGGGACCAGGAGACGCTGCTGACCGGTCACGCCGAAACGATTGCCCGCCTGGTTGACGATATTTGCGGTATTGTCGTGAGCACGGAGTCGGAGAGAGACGCTTAGACAATGGCCGGCGCACTGTCAAAATACTCCTTCATCAACGCCAAGCTGCGGGCGCGGATCAGCAAGATCCTCCCCGAAGCGGTGTTTCGGCAGTTGGCCAAGGCCTCTTCGCTGGACGCGGCGCTGGCGCTGCTGCGGGAGAGCCCTTTCGCGGACCTGGAACAGGTGTATGCGACGACGGGCGATCTGAAGCTGGCGGAACTCGAGCTTCTCAAGAGCGAGATCGGGCTCTATCGAGACATCAGGCAATACCTTCATCCCAGTTCCCGGCGGTTGGTCGATGCGCTGCTGTCTCAGTTCGAGATCGAAAATCTCAAGAACGCGATACGGGTATATTTTGACAGACGCATCCGCAAACGTCCGGCCGATACGAGCGTGCACTATGTGCTGCACGAGACGATCGTTCATGCGATTCCAGTCGACATCATTACCAATGCCGAGAGCTTCGACGAAATTGCCGGGGTGTGCGAGGCGACGCCGTACGGTCAAATTGTCCGGAAGTACGGTCACACGGTGGAAACAGAGGGCTCACTCTTCCGTCTGGAGATTGCGCTGGACCACCATTACTATGGTGAACTCCTCGCGGCTATCGGTGCCCTGGACCGGAGAGATCGCGCCGTGGCGATCCGACTCGTGGGCGTGGAAATCGACCTGGAAAACATCAGTTGGATCATTCGCTTCAAAAGCTTCTACGACCTTCCTCTGGAGGCGGTCCTGGCGACGATCATCCCGGGCGGCTTCAATCTGAGCGGGTCTATCATCGACGAGTTGTATCGTGCGCAGAATGTGACGTCGGTGCTGCAGGGATTCGTCGAAGGCAAGTACCCCGGACTGTCGGCGCTGCTGTCTGCGCAGACGTCGAGCAGCACGTCCCGATTGGTGCTGATCCGGCGCATTCTGGACGAGATACGCAAGCACGAGGTCCAGCGCATCCTGAGCGGGTATCCCTTCACCATTGGCATTATTCTGTCCTATTTCGTGCTGAAGCGAGAGGAACTAAGACGAATCAGGATGCTCCTGAACGCGAAGCAGTACGGCAGAGAGCAGGAACGGATTGAGAGCCTGATATGATGTTCACGACCCAGATGACGCAGCTTTTTGCGGTGGTCCTGAGGAAGGACCGGGAGCGGGTGACGGAAACCCTCCTGCGCGAAGGGGTCATGCAGTTCGTCAGCACATCCGAGATCGCGGCTAGCGGGTCAGACCAACTTTCCGGCAAAGGGCCGGAGGGGGCGCTGGCAGATGTCTCCGATTTGCGGAAGCGCATCGAAGGGGTCTTGCATACGATTGGCATCATTCCTTCGGCCCCGACAGAGGCCGATCTGAAGAATCGCCTTGCTGTTGATGTCGAGAAGGAGAAGAGCCGTCTCGACAAGATCGACGCGCAGCGTGACGGCATCCGCGAGAGGCAGCGGGCCATCCAGCAGGAGATCCTGAAACTCGAGGACATCAGGCGCCAGGCGGAGCTTTATGGCATCGGTCTGGCCGGGGTCAAGCTGCCGGCCACGCAATCCATGCTCTCTCTGCAGGCCGGCAAACTCCCTCTGTCCAGCCTCCGGCACCTGGAGGCCGGTCTGGAAGGTCTGCCCGCGCTGCACCTGGCGCTGGGGCAGGACGGCGAATGGGCTCATCTTCTGCTTATCGCAATGAAACGTGATAAGGGGCAAATCGACAAGCTGCTGTCCAGTGTGGGGTGGACCAATGTTGATGTGCCAGACGAGCTTCTGACGGCCAAGAAGGACCTCTTCGCAGAGCTCTCAGGGAAGCTCAACACTCTGACTGAGGAGCAGAAGAAACTGCAGGGCCAGGTGGCGAATCTGATCAAGCAGGAATCGCAACACTTCCAGGAGGTCTGGGTCAGCCTGCGGGTCGAAGAGCTTTGCTTCAAGATTCAGGCCAATTTTGAGTCCTCCTCCCGAGCGGTTGTATTTGCCGGCTGGCTTCCCTCATCCAAAACGAAGATACTGACGGATAGAATCAAAGAGGCGAGTGAAGGACGCTGCTATCTGGAATGGCATGAGGCGAGCAGCGAAGAGACCGTCGGTGGGGAGGTGCCGGTCCAGCTCGAAAATCCGAAGATGCTGGCACCGTTTCAGATGCTGGTCAGCAATTTCGGCATCCCCCAGTACGGCACAATTGACCCGACGCCGTTTGTGATGCCCGTCTATCTGGCGATGTTCGGGCTGATGTTCGCGGATGCGGGCCAGGGATTGGTCCTGGCCATCCTGGGTGCCGTGGGCGTCCACCGGCTCAGGGGGCAGGAGGCGAAGAGGGGGCTGTACCAGCTTTGTTGGCTGATCATCTGGTGTGGTCTTTCCGCCATCGTTTTCGGGGTGCTGCTGGGGTCGTATTTCGGTATGGCTTGGTTCCGGCCGCTATGGTTCGATTTTCATGGCATTGTGTCGGGGCATAGCAGCGGCAGTTCAGTCATCAGCGACGTGTACGATGTCTTGGCCATCACGATCTACTTCGGCATTGCCGTCATCGCGGTAGGGCTGCTCTTTAACTGGATCAACATCATTCGCACCAAGAAGTGGATGGAGCTTATCTTCGACAAGGGGGGCATTCTCGGCGGCTGGATCTACGGTGGCGGCATCTACATCGCGTCGTATATGATTTCGCACGACTACAAGGGGTTTCCCTCGCGGGGCATCATGTTCCTGCTGGTCGGATTGCCCTCGCTGCTGCTGTTTATCAAAGAGCCCTATCATTTCTACCAGCATCAGAGCGAGTCGTCCGGGAAGAAGCCCAACCTCTTCCTGGCCGTGCCCGGCTTCCTGATGCAATGGGTGGTCGAGCTTCTGGAGATCTTCAGTGGTTATCTCTCTAATACGCTCTCATTCATGCGGGTGGCCGGTCTGGGTATCGCTCACGTCTGCCTGATGATCTCGTTTTTCACGCTGGCGGATATGACGTCCGGTGTCTTCTCCCTCCTGATTCTGGTGCTGGGCAACATCCTGGTGATCGGGCTGGAGGGTCTTTCGGCCGGCATTCAGGCGTTGAGGCTCAACTATTACGAATTCTTCACGAAGTTCTTCCATGGAACCGGACGACTGCATACACCGATTTCACTGAGCAGTGAGGTGTAGATGCGAAAGGCTCACATGCAATGCTCGGGGGCATCGGCTCCAGGGCAGAGGTTGCTAACAAGAAAGGATGGGACACAATGAACGACCGTCAGAGAAGGCTGAAAGCAAGCATTGTTCAGAGTGTGGTTGTGCTTGCCACGGCTATGGCTATCACCGGGACCCTGTTCTGTTCCACTGCGCTGGCACAGGCTTCTCATGAGGGCGAGACCGTACAGCCGGAGATGAACCCTGAGATGGCCGGCGTCATGAAGTATGGTCTTATCGCTGCTTCCATTGCCTTTGGGCTGGGGGCCGTCGGTGCGGGTATTGCGATCTCTCACGTCGGGGCCGCGGCGATGGGCGCGGTGGCGGAGAAGCCGCAGATTGCGGGTCAGGCCCTGATCTTTGTGGCTCTGGCCGAGGGTATCGTCGTGTTTGGCTTCATCACGGCGCTGATGATTCTGGGCAAGGTGTAGCAGTACCATGAAGTATTCGATCATAGGCGATGAGGATACAGTCTTAGGGTTTGGCGTGGTCGGCGTCTCCGGGATGGTCGCCACGAACGCCGACGAGGCGCGACGCGCATTCGAGACGACGCTGGAAGACAAGGAGACCTGTATTGTCATCATGACCGAAGTGGTCGCCGATATGATACGGACCATTGTGGACAAATATCTTTTCACCGAGAGCTTTCCCTTGATTGTGGAGATACCGGATCGGCTGGGACCTCGGCCCGATCGGCCGGGGATCAGAGAGATGGTCAATGCGGCCATCGGGATAAAGATATGATTATCGGCGCGTCGTCCGACCTTTGTGAGGTCGCCGGCGGGGGACACTGACGAAGAGGCATAGGACCTATGGAATCAGCCGAAAAAGGTAAGGCCGCAATGATTGCCGGCATCGAAGAGGATGCCCGGCGCGAGGAGGAGAGGATCATCGCGGAAGCCGAGAACCAGGCGGCCGAGAAGAGGAAATACGGCCAGAAGAAGGTCGAGGCTCTGTTGGACGATGCCCGCCAGAAGGCGGCGCAGGAGGTCGCGGCGCTGCGGCGTAAGGCCGTCTCGAGTGCCGAGCGCGAGATCCGGCGCTGTCTGCTTCAGGCACGCGACGCCCTGATGCAGGACATCATGGACAAGGTTGAGAAGAAACTCAGCGCGATGGTCGAGACGCCGCCGTACCGCCCGGTTCTGGTCGCGTGGATAGCCGAGGCGGCGATTGGACTGGATGCCGAGGCGGCTCACGTCAATGCGTCTCAGACGGAGCGGGCGCTGATCGACGATACCATGCTGCGGGAAGCCGCCGAGCGGGTCCGGGCCCAGAGAGGCAAGGGAATCACGCTGACGATTTCTGATGCGCCGCCTCTGGAGTCGCAGGGGGTGTTGCTGACAACGGCTAACGGACGCATCGCTTTCAACAATCAAGTCAAAACCAGAATCTCGCGAAAGCGGCGTGAGATTCAAACGTTGATATACGACGCCGTCTTTGCCGCGAGTCAAGAAGAGCAATCATGAGTGACAGGATCATAGGACAAGTCAAACGGGTCAACGGCCCGGTCATCGAGGTGATGGGCATCACCGACGCGGAGATGTTCGAATTGGTGCGCGTGGGCCACGAGAACCTCATCGGGGAACTCATCAAGCTGGAGGCCGATCGCGCCGTCGTCCAGGTCTACGAGGACACCACCGGGATCGCGCCGTACGATCCGGTGTATGGGGCGGGGATGCAACTTTCCGTGGAGCTCGGTCCGGGTATGATCGGCACCGTCTATGACGGCATCCAACGGCCGCTGGAGGCGATCCGCCGGACATCGGATATTTACATCGAGAAGGGCGTCGACATCCCTTCGCTGAACCGCGAGAAGCGTTGGCGCTTCGTGCCGACGGCGAAGGCGGGGGATCGCCTGGGCGGCGGAGCGATTCTCGGTACGGTTCAGGAAACGAAAAATCTCGTCCACAAGATCCTCGTGGCGCCAGGTGATGAGGGCACCCTGGAATCGATTGTCCCCGAGGGCGACTACACGGTGCAGGACCCCATCGGCCTCTTGCGAACCGACGGCGCCAAGACGAAGGACCTCTTCCTCATGCACCGATGGCCTATCCGCGTGCAACGCCCCACGCGGAAGCGTTTGCCTCTGGATATCCCCCTGATCACCGGTCAGCGCGTAATCGACGCGCTGTTCCCGGTGGCCAAAGGGGGGACCGTGGCCATTCCCGGTGGGTTCGGGACGGGCAAGACCATGACGCAGCAGGCCGTGGCGAAATGGTGCGATGCCGATCTGATTGTCTACATCGGCTGTGGCGAACGCGGCAACGAGATCACCGACGTCCTGACCGAGTTTCCCAAGCTGATTGATCCGCGCACCGGCCGCTCGCTCATGGAGCGAACGATCCTGATTGCCAACACTTCCAACATGCCCGTCTCGGCGCGCGAAGCCAGTATCTACACGGGCATCACCATGGCCGAGTACTTCCGCGATCAGGGTCGTCACGTGGCGATCATGGCCGATTCGACGTCGCGCTGGGCCGAGGCCCTGCGCGAGCTGTCGGGACGCATGGAAGAAATGCCCGCCGAGGAAGGATTCCCTGCCTACCTGCCGACGAAGGTGGCGGAGTTTTACGAACGGGCCGGCTCTATGGAAGCTTTGAACGGCCAGCGCGGTTCCGTGACGATCATCGGCGCTGTCTCGCCGCCCGGTGGTGATTTTTCCGAGCCGGTGACCCAGCATACGAAGCGATTCATCCGCTGTTTCTGGGCCCTGGATCGGCATCTGGCCAACGCGCGTCACTACCCCGCGATCTCCTGGCTGGACAGCTACAGCGAGTACCTCAATGACATGGCGAGCTGGTGGGAGCAGGAAGTGGACCCGCAGTGGTTCGCCGACCGCTCGGAGATCATGGAGCTGCTGCACAAGGAGGTTCGTCTGCAACAGGTGGTCAAGCTGGTCGGGCCCGATGCCTTGCCCGATACGCAGCGGTTCGTGTTGGAGGTGTGTTCGCTGTTCAAGAACGCATTCTTGCAGCAGAATGCCTATGATAAGATCGACACCTATTCGACGGTCCAGAAGCAGGCCAAGATGTTGCACATCATCGTCGCCTACTGGAAGCGCGGCTCCGAGGCGATCAAGAACGGCGCCACGCTGATCAAGCTGAGAAAGATCAAGGTCTATCAGGACATTGTGAAGATGAAGTTCACCATTGCGAATGAGGATCTGTCCGGTCTGGACAAGATCGAGGCGCGCCTGGAGCGTTCCATGGATCAACTGGAGGCTCTGCATGCCTGAACGGATAAGCAAACATCTGCTCTCCGGACGTGAATACGTTGGTGTCGACAAGATCGACGGCCCTCTGGTGTTCGTCAGCAAGACGCATCCGGTGGGATACCGCGAGCTGATCGAGTGCGTGGACAAGGCCGGGCACGTGCGTCTGGGGATTGTGCTGGAGTCGTCGACCAACGTTGTCGTGGCGCAGGTCTTCGAAGGGACCTCCGGCCTGACGCTGCCGGGAACGCGGATACGATTCTCGGGCGAGCCGCTGACGATCTCCGTTTCAAAAGAGATGCTGGGTCGCGTGTTCAACGGTCTGGGGCATCCGATCGACGGGGGGCCGCCGCAGCGAAGCGACGTCGAGTTGGATGTCAACGGCATGGCGATCAATCCGACCGCCCGCCAGTATCCCCGCGATTTCATCCAAACCGGCATTTCCGTCATCGATGGCATGAACACGCTCATCCGCGGCCAGAAGCTGCCTATCTTTTCGGGCAACGGCCTGCCCCACAACGAGCTGGCGGCGCAGATCGCCCGGCAGGCGAGGATACGCGGAACCGACACCGAGTTCGCGGTGGTCTTTGCCGCCATGGGTGTCAAGCACGACGTCGCGCAGTTCTTCATTCGGTCGTTTGAGGAAAGCGGCGTGCTCGACAACGTCGCGCTGTTCCTCTCGCTGGCCGACGACCCTTCGATCGAGCGACTGATCACGCCCCGGACCGCTCTGACGCTGGCCGAGCACCTGGCGTTCAACGAAGCGATGCACGTGCTGGTCATCATGACCGACATGACCAACTACTGCGAGTCGTTGCGGGAGATTTCCACGATCCGCGGCGAAATCCCCTCGCGGAAGGGCTATCCCGGCTATCTCTATTCCGACCTGGCGGAAATCTACGAGCGCTCCGGCATGATCAAGGGGCACGAAGGCTCCATTACGTTACTACCCATACTGACGATGCCCAACGACGACATCTCGCATCCCGTACCCGACCTGTCCGGCTACATCACGGAAGGACAGATCGTCTTCGAGCGAGAGATGGACGGCCGGGGGATCTATCCACCCGTTGCAGGTCTGCCGTCTCTGTCTCGTCTGATGAAAGACGGCATCGGGGAAGGAATGACGCGGGAGGACCATCCGCACCTGGCCAGCCAGCTCTTCGCGGCCTACAGTTATGTCAAAGACGTGCGCAACCTCGCCTCGGTTATTGGCGAGGAGGAGCTGACGCCTCTGGACCACGACTACCTCGAGTTCGGCAAGCACTTCGAGCAGCAGTTCGTCTCGCAGGGCAAGAACGAAGACCGCAGTATCGAACGGACTCTGGAACTGGGCTGGGAGGTATTGCGAACGCTTCCGGTCGATGAGTTACACCGGATCACCGAGGAAGAAATCGAAAAGTACTACGGAGCCTGACGGGTACGCATCATGGCGACGCTGAGCTATGCACCGACAAAGACGAATCTGCTCAAGCTGCGGAACGATCTGAAGTTCGCCCAGCAGGGGTATGAGCTTCTCGACCAGAAGCGGAACATTCTGATCATCGAATTGTTGGCCCTGGTGGACCAGACGGTGGATTTTCAGAATCGGGTGGAAAAGGCGCTCGCCAAGGCCTACGAGGCCCTGGAGGAGGCCGTCTTCGACATGGGCAAGCTCAAGGTCCAGTACCTCACAGGGGCCGTCAACGTCTCGACGGACATCACCGTGCGGTCCAGGCGAGTCATGGGCGTAAGCCTGCCGGTCATTGAGACGGAGTTCACCGAGCACGCGCCCTACTACAGCCTCATGGGTAATAGCTTCTGGATCGACAGTTCGCTATACTTCTTCAAGGAAGTGCTCAAGTTGCTGGGCAAGCTCTCTGAATTGAAGATCTCCGTGCTGCGGCTGGCCAATGAAGTGAAGAAGACGATTCGCAAGGTCAATGCCCTGGAGAAGATTGCCATCCCCGACTTGGCGGAGACGGTTCACTTCATCCAGAGCCGGCTGGAAGAAAACGAACGTGACATGTTTGTACTCATGAAAATGGTGAAGCAAAACCTGGAGAGAAAGAAGGCAGAAAGCGAGGGAGTCGCATCGTGAGTACCCCGAGAAAGATAATGGTGTATGTTGACGGGACCGAACAGTCCGTAACCGCTGCTCAGTACGCCATCTGCCTGGCCTCGTTTTATAGCGCCGATCTGACGGCCTTGTATGTGATCAACACCCGGGCCATGGAGGACCTGTTGCGGGCCCGGATCTTTCTCAAAGACGAGCAGGTTGAGTACGAGCACGATATGGAAAGCGATGCGGAACGGTATCTGAATTATGTCAGCGAACTGGCCGCTCAGAAGGGGGTGTCCCTGACAGCACGCAGCAGCCGGGGCAATGTGCACAAAGAGATTGTCAATGCCATCAAGGAAGACGACATTGATCTGCTGGTTATAGGCGAACTCTCTCGCATCCGAAGCCGGAGAGATGAGTTCTACGACGAGGCCGAACGCGCCATGCGGGCGGCCCCATGTTCGGTTCTCATTGTCAAAGATGAGGACAAGGTATGGGAAATGTTCGAATCCCTGGGATGATGCCGAAGGCACCTAAGAGGATGGTCATCTAGCAATTGTGGAGACGTGAGGTATGGCACTGATTGAATTGGTCCAAGAGCAGATCATCAAGACCCCGCTGGAATCGCAAGACAAGCCCGATCTCCTGCGCGAGCTGGTTCAGATACTCAAAGACACCGGACAGATCGACGACTTCGACGCTGTTTTGCAGGCTATTCAGGCACGCGAAGATCAACAGAGCACGGGCTTGCAGGATGGCATTGCCATTCCTCATGGCAAGACCGCCGCGGTCTCCTGTTTGAAGTTGGCTATCGGCATTGCCCCTGATGGGGTCGACTTTGACTCACTCGATGGGCAACCGGCCAAGCTCTTCTTTCTTCTGGTGGCGCCACCCGATCAGCCCGGACCTCACGTAGAAGCGCTGTCCGAGATTGCCAGGCTGGCCCAGTCCAAGGCCTTCTGTAAAGCCCTGGCCGCGGCCGATAGCGCTCAAGAGGTTGTTGAATTGCTAAAGGGCGAGTAGGCCGGCCGTCGCGGACAACGTCAGCCTGGATCGCTGCCGGTCCCCCGGGATAACCATGGTCTCGGACTTCCAGATCGGGATTGGGGGCTGGCTCCTGTCCTTGCAGCCCGTCACGGCCAGGGCAACTCCGGCCAGCAAAAGCGCCGGCGCCACCGATGCTCTCACTCGCTTAATGGGGCTCTTCGCCGTCGTCGTTCTTCTTCGCTCCCGCAAAGTCTCTGCATCGGGATCGGGAGGCCTGGCATGTTCTCCTAAGTGACCGGGGCGTATATCTCCGTGAGGATCTCATCCGGTTTGACTTTTCTCGGGTCATTGAGATAGACCTCGCGGATGGGCCCGACAACCTTCTTATGATTCTGCGCGATCCAGGCGAAGAGGATCTTGTACGTCGAGGCACATTGCTCGTAAGGGCCTTTGTGCACGATCCGGGCCATCTGTCCCCCATGCAGTTCATAGCAGCTCACCCGGTCCGTGCCCGTGACCTTCTTGGCGACCGGGACCACGACTTCGACGTCGGCGTTGCTCTGTTCGTTGGCCTTCATCGCCTCCTTGGGTGTTTCGTGACAGATGAAGGTCGGCCGGCCCTGAATCTGGGCGCCGCTGCCGGCGGCGAATCGCCACACCGTCGCGATCATCTCGCCGATCTCGGCATAAGTGCCCCGCTTGCGCATGCCGACCACCATCTGCGGTTTGACTTCCGTGATGCTTACCTCACTCATGGCGTGATCTCCAGCAAGCCGGCCAGTTTCTCGTCCGGGGTGCCAACGTGCGCCCTCACAACCAGCCTCCCATTCTACCAAAGGCCAGTGGCGGCGACCAGTGCATTTCAGGCCACGGAGGCCAGCCGCCTCCAGGGCATTGATCCGCGGCCCGGCTCGCCGTATTGGCATTTTTCTCTCCTCAAGAGCTTGACGAACAGCCTGCTATCCACCATAATCCTGGCTTCGCTCAGCGGATGTGGCGGAATTGGCAGACGCGCAGGCTTCAGGTGCCTGTGAGCTTCGGCTCGTGGAGGTTCGACTCCTCTCATCCGCATTGGTTCCTCGTCGGGGCGGTGGCATCGACCCGCTCTCGCCTGGTTTCGCGCAAGCCCTAACGTAATTCACGCCAGTAGGCCGATAAAGAAGGATACGAGCTCAGGTGGGCATTGTCTGCCCTCATGGGCCGATCATGTAATCAGAGGTCTATGGTTGAAATACTCAAGAGTTTTGAGCGAGCGGCGACGCAGTTTCGTCCGATAGTCATGGTCCTGCCCGGGCTGGCCATGACGGGGTTGGGTCTGTTCATCTGGCTCGGCGGTCTGGGCTTTCGACGGCTGTTGCTGGCCCTGGTGGGTATCGTGGCCGGGGCATTCTGCTCGCTGTGGGTGATCCCACAGAACGCTGCGGCGATGCTCCTTGGGGGAATGGCCGGGGCGTTCGTCGCCGTCATTTTGGAACGATTCTTCTCAGCGGCTTTGCTGGCCGCATTGGCCGGGTGCTTTGCCTTCGTCCTTCTTGCCTGGCCGGCGATCGCCGCACAACAGGCTACGGTGTCCGTTGGGCCCGACGCCGGTGGCCAGGCTCAGGCCCTTGGCGTTCAGGAGAGTCTTGCGGTCGTTCGGACGCACACGCTCGACATGACGGGGGCCGTCAAACGCGCCGCCGGTGGTCTGGAGGCGTCCAATTGGGCCATCATCTCCGCGGCCACCTTTGTCCTGCTCGTGGCCGGTCTGCTGTTTCGACATCTGGGCGGTGCGCTGTCCTATGCGACGGTCGGGGCCGCGATGGTCTTCTCTGGTGTGGTGTTGCTGCTCGTGTTCAAGGGATCGGCCCCCGTGACCGTGATTCAGGGCAGGGCGGCGTTCTTCGGCTCGGTCTTCTTGGGCATGATTGCCTTTGGAACAGTTGAGCAGTGGGTCTTGTGCCGCCGGGCCGATCGCCGCGACGAGGCCGAGCCCGCCGCCGGCAAGTCCAAGTCTAAGAAGAAGGGCAAACGGGCGCGACGCAGTCGCTAGGACATTCGATGATGAAGCCTCTCAGTGGGACGAAAGAGAAGCTCGATGGGACTTTCCTTGCTCGCAAGGAACGGGAGTAGATTATGAGTATGTCGCTATGGACGTTGTTGGCTGCCGCGGCGAGCGAGCCCGCCCCAGAGGGGGGCGTCCTGCCGCTGGAGATCATGTGGAAGTATGTCAGCTCGTTGGGGATCGTCGAGGCGCTGACGTTTATCTCGTTCGGCTCGGTCTGCCTGTTCTACGGCTGGCGGGTGTTCAAAATCCTCGTGACAATCTGTTTCGGCCTGCTCGGCCTGACGCTCGGCATCTGGGCCAACGAGCAGCTCATCGGCGGGAACGTCATTTGGCTGTCACTGATCTGCACCATCTTCTTCGCGGTGCTGTCCATTCCGTTCATGCGCTGGGGCGTGACACTGCTCGGCGCCCTGTCCGGCGGCGTCCTGACCGGGGGCGTGTGGCTGGCGGGGGGATTGCCGGAGGAATTGGCGTGGGCCGGGGGGTTGGCAGGGTTGATCGCCGGCGGGATGATGTCCTTCATCGTCTTCAAGGCCGCCGTCGTCTTGTTCACCAGTCTGGGAGGCAGCACGCTGACGGTCGTGGGAATCCTGGCGATTCTCTACCGGTACATCCTGGCCGGAAGGGGCGAGCAACTGGAGACCTTCATGTTCGCCAATCAGTGGTTCCTGCCGGCGCTACTGCTGATTCCCATGGGGTTCGGGATCTTCCTCCAGCACCGGTTCAGCAAGACGGATCAGAGCTGGCCCACCTGAGCCTTCCCTTACCGGCGTTCGAGCCTGTACGCTCAATAGGGCCACGCCGCCCCATGGGCCGCGCCGACCGGCCCCCTCCAGACGCACGGCGCAGCGGCCCGCAGGTAGCAGGTCAAGCCCGGCGATATCGTAGCCGGTGACACGCCACTTCCCCGCGACGGTGACCTGAGGATTCTCGATTCGGCACGCATGGCCGTTCGCATCCGTCAGGAAGACGCGAGGCTCATCTCCGGTTGCCATTGAGGCGATTCGCACATCGTCACCGGGACCGTCTACAATCGTGCCGGCGAATCGTAGTTCGAGGGAATGCCACCCGGGCAGAACGAGGTGCGCCGTGCTGGCGTCGTCGGAGCGGGGGCCCACCATGACTTGCGGCTCCAATGACACGAGACGCTCTCCCAGAACGCCTTGCCAGCCGTCGCCGTCGGGGTCGATGGCGTGCACCACGGCCGACGGATACGCGAACGCGCTTGCCTGAGTCTCGGGCGACGTTGTGGGCGAAGGAACGGCGATCGCCACCGCCACCGCCACGCTGGCGGCGCCGAGCACGGCGGCCGTCTTTGTCGTGGCCGTGCCGATGACCGACGCGGCCAGGCCGATGTTTAGGGTCTCAGCGCCGATAGCGACCTGCGCCGAAGCGTGCCCCCCCTGCTGCAAAGCGGTGATCGCCCCAAAGAGAGTCAGGCTCGCGACGAACTGCTCTCGCCGGATGCCGCGGTGCGATAGCTGGCGCTTCAAGGAGTGCTTGGCCCGCAGGAACAGGAGCCTGGCCCGCAGCTCGGTGCCACCGAGGATCGTGGCAATCTTGGCGTAGGACATCTGCTCGAAACAGCGAAGAACGAGTACACTGCGGTGTTGCGGTTTCAATTGGCCGAGCGACTTGATGACGGTTTGAGACATCTCGATACGCGCCAGCTCGCTGAGGCCGTCCACCTGGGCTCGTGTTGCCAGCTTGGCCAGCTCGCACTGCTCGAGGGTGATCTTGTGTTTGCCTCGGTGTCGACCCTCGTCGCGAAAGTGGTGCTGGGCCTTTCCGAATGCCGAGCGGTACAGCCATGCCCAGAACGCCGCCATGTTGGGCACGCGCAATCGTTCCAGCGACTGGACCATGGTCACCATGGTTTCCTGGGAGAGGTCCTCGGCGATGTGCTGATCCAGCGTGATTCGGTAGAGATAGAGAAACACCCTGCGCCTTGCTTCCTCGGCAAGCCGGTCCAAACTCTCGTGGCAACCCCGCTGGGCACGCCGCAAGACAGCGAACTGGGTGGTCCCTGAATACATACGCTCGTACTAACCATATGGTAATCCCGGACGGGCGCCCGGCGCTTCATTTTTTCTGCCGAAATCATCTGTTTTTCCGGTGCCCCGTCCCGTGATCTCGGCCTCTGAGCTGCCCGTGAGGCCATTTTGGCCTTGCAAAGCCTCTTATGAGGCCTTAGCATACCCCGATTGCTGTTCTGGTCGCCCGGCGGAGATGGCTGCCCACCCGGGGGCCGTTCCGTTGCGTTCAAGGGATATCCCGTGTTTGAGTCGTTAACCGAGAAATTCAATTCGGTCTTCAAATCGCTGTCCGGACGGGGGCGCATCACCGAGGCCAACGTCTCCGACGCGATGCGCGACGTCCGTAAGGCGCTGCTGGAGGCCGACGTCAGCTACAACGTCGTCAAGCAGTTCTGCAAAGACGTCAAAGAGGCCGCGCTCGGAGCCGAGGTCATCAAGAGCCTCCACCCGGGCCAGGTCATGGTCAAGATCGTCAGCGACGAGCTGACCAAACTGATGGGCCCGGTTGACACACGGATCTACTTCGTCTCGCCCGGTCCGACGATTATCATGCTGGCCGGCCTCCAGGGTTGCGGCAAGACCACCACCGCCGCCAAGCTGGGCCAGTACCTGGTCGCCAAAGGCCGGCATCCCCTCATGGTGGCCGACGACCTCCAGCGTCCCGCGGCGATCGAGCAGCTCAAAGTCCTCGGCGAGCAGACCAATATCCCCGTCTACAGCGAAGAGATCAAGGACGCCGTCAAGGTGGCCCGCAACGCCGTCAAGCACGCCAAGGCCAACGGCAACGACGTCGTCATCGTTGACACCGCCGGTCGTCTTCATATCGACGAAGGGATGATGACCGAGGTGGCCAACGTCGCCAAGGCGGTCACGCCGCACCAGATCTACCTGGTCTGTGACGCCATGACCGGCCAGGACGCCGTCAACTCGGCCAAGGAATTCAACGACCGCCTCGAACTGGACGGTGTCATCCTCACCAAGCTCGATGGCGACGCCCGCGGCGGCGCCGCGCTGAGCGTCAAGGCCGTCACCGGCAAGCCCATCAAGTTCATCGGTGTAGGCGAGAAGCTCGACAAGATCGAGGAGTTCCATCCCGATCGCATGGCCTCGCGCATCCTGGGCATGGGCGACGTGGTGACCCTGGTCGAGAAGGCCCAGGAGCAGTTCGACGCCGACGAGGCCGTCAAGCTCCAGAAGAAGATGGCCAAGGGCAGCTTCGGCTTCGACGACTTCCTCAAGCAGATGCAGACCGTCAAGAAGATGGGCGGCATCAAGGACATGCTCAAGCTCATGCCGGGCATGGGCGGCCAGCTCAAGGACGTCGATCTCGACGGCAAGGAACTCGGGCAGATGGAGGCCATCGTCCATTCCATGACGCTGAAGGAGCGACGCGATCCCGACCTGATCGACGCATCACGCCGTCGCCGGATTGCCCGAGGCAGTGGGACCCAGCCGCACGATGTCTCTGGCCTGGTCAAGACGTTCAAGCGCAGCCGCGACATGATGAAAGCCGTCAGCGGAGGCAGTCTCGGTGGACTCAAGGCGCTGTTTTCCGGCGGGTTCAACATGGACGCCATGAGTGCCGCCATGAGCGGGGGCCGCAAGATCAAGCAACGCTCCAAACGCAAACGCGTCATCAAGCGCCGCGGCAAAATCAAGAAACGACGCTAGACCCGCGCCGGTTCCCCGGACGGCGACAGGCCCTCGATGATGTCATCCAAATAGACCATTCATGCCGTTCCCCGGAAGCGATGGAGAGAGCTCGAATTGGCAACGCAACCGAAGATATCATTGGACGAATACCTGGAAGAGGTCGCGCGCTTCTGCGGAAGTGATTATGGCAAACAAGTACGCGGCCGGTTTCAGGATGCCAAGGGCACGAGCGAACTGGCGATGCTGGCCGCTCCGACGGCTGAGGAACTCGCGCAGCTTCGAACGGCGGTCGCCATCATGACGCCGGCCGAGAAGCAGAACGCCGAGGCGCTCCCGGATGAGCAGATTGCCAGGCTTGCCGCCGATGCCCGGGCCGACCCGGCTAACCTGGCGATCTTCCTGAACGGCTATGCCTTGCGGCTGAAACGCTCTTCCTCGCCTCCGGCTTAGCGCACGGCCGGACGGCTAGAAGCGGAACGTGACTTGTCCGTAAACCGCACGCGGGACCTCAGCGCTGTCGGCGTGGAACAGCGGGTCCAACGTCTCGTGGTGGCCGGGATCCAGCAGGTTCTGTCCGACCAGGGCCAGTTCCACGTTCTCCGTGGGGCGCCAGGTCACGCCCGCATCCAGCCGGAAGAATTCCGTCGTGCTCTGCGCCGGGGGAATGCGCGGGCCGGCGTAGTACCCGCTGACGTTGAATTCCACATCCTCGGCGATGTCGAGATACGAGTGCAGGCCCACCTGATGGCGCGTGTACCGTTCGTTCGTGCGGGCGGTGTCGGGTTCTATGTCCAGGTGCATGTAACTATGGTTAGCCGCCAGCCGCCAGTTGTCAGCGACCTGCCACGTCACCATCGTCTCAGCGCCATAGCTTTCCGCCTCTGCCAGATTCCCCAGGGCGCCGTACGTCAGCGATGAGTACGATTGGATGTCAGCGTAGTCGTTATAGAAGACGGTGGTGTCGAGCGTCAGATTCTCCGCCAGCTTGCGACGGTACCCGAACTCATACGCCATCAGCTTCTCGGACTTGGTGTCGGTGCTGCCCACAACCGCCAACGGTACGTATATGCCCGTCGGCGGTCCGCCCATGGCCAGGCCGGTATCGACGTATCCGCCAATGAGGTTCAGGTCGTCCTCCAGACGAGAGGGCGTCTTGACGGGACGCGAGATCGCTGCCCAGAGGACCTGCTGATCGTCCGGGGTGAACCAGGCGCGGGCGCTGGGTTGCCATTCGAAATCCGTGTGATCGTTGTGCTCGAACTTGCAGCCAAGCATGACGTGCAGTCGGTCCGGGGCAATCGTGATCGTGTCCTGGATGAACCCCGAAAAGAGATTCGTCTGCCGGTCGGCCGGGTCAAATCCGACATACGGGCCGGGGTCCGTCCTGTCGTCGTGCAGTCGCCAACCCAGGCCCCAGATGAACTTGTGGCCATCACTCGGCGTGAAACGGTGTTTCCAGTCCAGGTTCACCGTGTCCCGTTCGAGCTGGAGGCCGGCAATGGTCACCCGATTGGCCCGCTCGTAATAGCCCTGGATCGACCACCCCTCATCGGACGTGGGGCTTTGTTCCAGGTTCAGCAGAATGTTGCCGCCTCCGGCGCGACCGTCCGTGATCGTGTTGTCGTAGACGAGGTGCTGACCAGGCACGGGGACCGGGGCAAGCTCACCCATGCGATTGCTGTTGTACGTGTCCGTGCTGAGTGTCCAGTGCTTGCCGTCTCCCAGGTCCGTGTCTATCCGCAACCCGCCATGCGCGAGATCCCAGTCGTCGTGCAGATCTTGACCGCTCACGCTCTCGAACGGGTCTCTGTCAGCGTACTTGCCCCACACCCGGTAGTGGCTGTCATCGCCAAATGGCCCGCCATGGCGCAGCGCCCCGAAGCCTCTCTCGTGCGTTCCTGCGCCGGCGGTCGCGTACGTCCCCTGGGTGCCGCTAGCATCCTTGGTGATAATGTTGACTACGCCGTTGACCGCGTTGGCTCCCCAGAGTGTCGCGCCGGGGCCGCGAATGACCTCGATGCGGTCCAGATCCTCCAGGATCACGTCCTGGATATCCCAGAACACGCCGGCGAACGCTGGATCGTAGACGGTGCGCCCATCGATCAAGACGAGCAGCTTGTTGGCATACGGCCCATTGAAGCCCCGGGAGGTGATCGACCATTGGTGGGACATGCCCTGCCTGACGTCAATGCCCGGGACCATCCGCAGCGCTTCGGCGATCGTTCGGTGGCCCGCCCGGCGTACCTCTTCGGCCGTCACAACGTAAATCGCCGACGGCGTCGTGAACCAGGGCTGCGCGACGCCCGCCACCGACGTCACGACAGGCACGTCCATCAGCTCTTCAAGGGACAGTTCCATGATGTCGTCCATGTCCTCCCGCGTAGAAGGCGATCCGTCCTGCGCTGAGAAGCCACATGGGACGAGAGCCATCACTACGGCTAAGACGGAAAATCTACACGGATAGACCAGTTGTCTGTCGAGCACGTTAGGGTCTCCTGCATGCCGGGCCTCGAGTGCAATCGGCCCCCAAGAATCGATGAAACGCAGACCCCCAAATGGTCTGATCTCAATTCTATCGGCATTTTTCTGAGGGGTCTTTAGTCCGCCTTGTCCGGTTGTGCGATCGGAATTCTGGGTTCACACCAGAGCCGAATGTCCCCGGGAATTGTCGCCCGATAAGACGGCTACGGCGGTCACTGGCGACGAATAGGCGGCCCGTCCGCGGCGATGGAAACCACCTTTTCTCGCGTGGGGCAGCGAAATAGCTTCACTTGCACCGAAATTGCCGTATAATACCAAGTTTCGGATGAGTGCCGCCCGAGCGGCAGCAGGGCGGCAAAGCCGCCCCCGTGAGGGGCTTACGAGTGCTAAACGCGTTTCGCGGTTCGCATGGGGCGAATCGCGGAAATTGATCATACGCTTTTTGCGAAAGGAAGACCATGGCAGTGAAGATCAGAATGACCCGCATGGGTCGGCGGCATCGTCCGTATTTCCGCATTAACGCCATCGAGTCCCGCGCACCGCGTGACGGACGAATTCTGGAGAAGCTCGGTCACTACGACCCGCTCGAAAAGGACGTGGAAAAGCAAATCGTCCTTGAGCGCGAGCGCGTCGAGTTTTGGCTCGAAAAAGGCGCCGTGCCCAGCGAAACGGTCGCACAGATTCTCAAACGCCATGGCATCAAGACCAAGCACGCTGACGAGAAAGAAGCACGCCGGGCCAAAGCCAGGGCCATCGCGCGCAAGAAGGGCAAGCTCTTCGACTCGACCGAGAGGATAGTCGCCGAGAAGAAGGCCAAGGCCGAAGCCGAGGCCAAGGAGGCCGAAGAGAAGGCCAAGGCCGAGGCAGCCAAGGCCGCCGAGGAAAAGGCCAAGGCAGACGCCGAAGCCAAGGAAAAGGCTGAGGCCGAGGCCAAAGAAAAGGCCGAAGCCAAGGCGAAGGCCAAAGCCGAAGCCGAGGCCGAGGAAGCCAAAGCCGCTGAAGCCGAGGCCCCGGCCGAAGACAGCGCGCCCGCTGAAGACGAAGCGAAGGAATAAGGCGGCCGGTCGCGGCCGCTGACGCGATGCGAATCGATGTCCTGACACTCTTCCCGGAGATGTTCGAGTCCCCGCTGGGCTATTCGATTGTCAAGCGGGCTCAGGACCAGGGCCTCGTCGACATCGCCCTAACGAACATCCGCGACTTTTCGGTGGGCGACTACCGCAAGGTCGACGACAAACCTTACGGCGGCGGCCCGGGCATGGTCATGATGCCCGGGCCCGTCTTCGATTGTTGCCAGCACGTCCAGTCACTCGCTCCGACCGCGGGACGTGTCATCCTCCTGACCCCGCAAGGCCAGCCCTTCAACCAGGCCAAGGCCGCCGAACTCAGCGAGCAGGACAGGCTCATTCTGATCGCCGGCCGCTACGAAGGATTCGACGAGCGCATCCGCACCGGGCTCGACGCCGAGCAGATCTCCATTGGTGACTACGTCCTCAACGGTGGAGAGCTGGCCGCGATGGTGGTCATCGACGCCGTCGTGCGCCTGCTTCCAGGTGCCCTGGGCGACGAGGACTCGGCCAAAGACGACTCCTTCAGCGAAGGCCTCCTGGAATACCCCCACTACACCCGCCCCGAGGTCTTCCGCGACATGAAGGTCCCCGAAATCCTCCTCTCCGGCGACCACGGCAAGATCGCCGAATGGCGCCGCCAACAGGCCCTTCAGCGCACCCGCCAGCACCGCCCCGACCTGCTCGACAGCGAGTGAGACGCCCGTGTCCCCTAGGCCGCGAAGCGGCCGACAGACGAGCCAGAACTTTTTTTTGCGCATGACGTACAAAATGTTCAATTAGGGCTTTCGCTACCGAGGAATTCCCGGTATTTTCCTCGCGCGCGACCTCGCATGGCCTGCCGCATGGTGCCGGCAGCAAGCGCTCGAATGCACCCCGGACGAATCTGCCAATTGGTTTGAGGCAGACCATCCTTGAAGGAACAGAGAAACGATGGAAGCGAAGCAAACACCGGCTCGGGGATCGTCCCCGGAACGCGCCAAGGGGGGAACAACCGCAGCAAAATCCCTCGGGCCCGTCCCGAACCTGGAGGCACACGTCAACCCGGAATGGTGGCGACAGATCTTCAACTCGATGTACCTGAAGACCGACGGCGACGTCGTCGACGACCAGCAGGTAACCGCCCGGGAGGTGGACGCCTTCTGCGAGATTCTCAAGCTGCAACCGGAACACCGTTTGCTCGATGTCTGCTGCGGCCAAGGCCCCGACGTGCTCGAACTGGCCCGGCGCGGCCTGACCAACCTCGAGGGACTCGACCGATCGCACTACCTCATCCAGAGGGCGCGCGCCCAGGCCAAGAAGGAAGGCCTGCCCGTCAAGTTCAAGGAAGGCGACGCGCGAAAACTGCCCTACGCGGCCGATACCTTTGACGTCGTCACCATCCTCGGCAACAGCTTCGGCTACTTCGAGACGATCGAGGACGACATGCGCGTCCTCAAGGAGATCTTTCGCGTACTCAAACCCTGGGGCCGTCTGCTCATCGACGTCGCCGACGGGGATTTCCTCCGCAAGAAGTTCCAGCCCCGGTCCTGGGAATGGATCGACAAGAACTATTTCGTCTGTCGCGAACGCTCCCTCTCACTCGACAAACAGCGCCTGATCTCCCGCGAAGTCGTCACACACGTCGAGAAGGGCGTCGTCGCCGACCAGTTCTATGCCGAGCGACTCTACACGCAGGCAAGCATCCAGGAACTGCTCAACGAAGCGGGGTTCTCCGATGTCACCGTCCACGGACAGATCACCGGAGATTCCGTGCGCAACCAGGACCTCGGCATGATGGAACGCCGGATCATGGTCACCGGCGCCGTACGCAAGGAATGGACCCCCAGGAAACGCAAGAAAGAGTTCAAGAACGTCACCGTCCTTTTCGGAGACCCGAACAAGGCCGATTCCCTCAAGCCGCTCTGCGTCTTCGACGACGACGATTTCTACACCATCGATCAGCTCAAGAACGCCCTGCGTGAGCTGGACGGCTATCGCTACGACCATCTCAACAACCACGACACCCTGATCGACGATCTGAGAAAGCTCCGAGGCAAGACCGATCTCGTCTTCAACCTGTGCGACGAGGGCTACGGCAACGACCCCCGAAACGAACTGCACGTCCCCGCCCTGCTGGAGATGCTGGGCATCCCCTACACCGGTGGGGGGCCCCAGTGCCTGGCTTTCTGCTACGACAAATCCCTCGTGCGCGGGATCGCCACGGAGATGCAGGTCCCCGTACCCGAAGGCTTCTTCATCAAGAGCGAAGACAGCACCTTCGAGTTGCCCTTCGCC
>Ga0272442_10003220_pt1 | contig 23065 bp, 26 predicted proteins | sample SSMForm2O_FD_200262 | JGI IMG/M metagenome (GOLD analysis project Ga0272442, IMG submission 200262) | Marine sediment archaeal communities from Little Sippewissett salt marsh, Falmouth, MA, United States - SSM-Form-2O | ecosystem: Environmental > Aquatic > Marine > Wetlands > Sediment ...
AAAACCGGGACAAAACCGGATAATCTCAGGGAAGTTCTTTATCAGTCATCTGTTTTACATGATACTGGACATAACCGCAAAGAGCCTGACGCACTGTAGCCGGAGGCGGAACCGCAAAATAATTCTCGATCAAAACCTGAGAAAGCTCATCGGAAAAACGGGAAAGGGTCAGCGCATCCAATGAGATATAGACATCGGTCCCGGAATGAAAAGCTGAGGCCCCGGATAAATCCTGAGACAAAGCCGAAGCCCTGGCCTGCAATTCTTCTCTGCCCGGCAGCACATATACTGTAATATGCCCGTTATAATCATGAATGTCAAGCAGATCAGATATCTCCAGATAAATCTCTTCCAGAGTGCGGGAAAGCATCCGGTCAAGAGAAGACGGCCCGCTGTTAAAAACAGTCTCTGAATGAAGAAAAGAAGTGTAATGAAGCTGATCCAGAAGAAACGAAGTATCCATTCCCTGATAGCCGTAAACCGATAAATTGTCCGACTCATACAAAGAAAAGCTGTCCTGGGAAAAAGCAGACAGGCCTAAAAAACAAAAAACCAGTAAAGGAATAAAATATTTCCCGGTCATAATTTAAATGAGTTTAAAATCAAGCTTATTTCCTCAAGCAGCCCGTAAGCCTGCTCCTTTTTATCCTGGCTCAGAGAAAGATCATTTTCCTTAAGCTGATCTTTCAGACTGTTCCATTTTTCATTCAGGTTCTGGTGTTTCTGCCTGATTGCAGTTCCCATCTCGCCCAGGCTGACAGCCAGTCCCTGCACCTGGTCATCCCCTCTGATATTAAAAGTACGGGTAAGATCCCCTTTTTTAAAAGCCTCGACCTCATTTTTCAGCCTGTACAAAGGTCCGGATATCTTATGCGAAACAAAAAGAGAAAGAAAGATCATCAGCAAAGCGGAAAAAACAGTGACAATGACCAGAGTGGAAACTATTACCGGCATAATAAAGTCTGAAGTACGCTTGACCGTCACTTGAGTATTTTCAATAGCTACCGTAGTAGAACCGCGGGAAAAGAAAAAGATCCCGATTCCCACCAGAAGCGAAGACAAAACGACCAAAAGACAAAATTTGGTGATAAACCGTTTCTGAAAGTCTTTATCGATAAAATAAGTTTTCCGTATATTTTTTTTACTCATCACCGGCCTCCGTTTTCATTATTTTCCATGCCCAAGCGGTTATAATCGATATCTACGGGAGTAGCCGCTTTAAGCTGCTCGGTCCAGTCTTCGATGGCGGCTCTTTGTTTTTCCTTGAATAATATCCATTTGATCTGATTGTACACTTCAGAAAGGGTCTTTTCCCCGAATTCAAGTTTATGCTGAAGATAATATTTATTGATCTCTTTCTGCTCCACTTTAATGGAACCGGTGGCCTCATCCATTCTCTTGGCAATCACCAGCTTGAGCAAAGACTGTTCCCAGAAAAGCTGAAGCGACTTCAAGAACTCAGGGTCCTTATCCAGGCCTTTACGCTCTGCTTCTTTGAGTATCAGCTTGCGGGCAATAAAAGCATCCAGAAATTCACGTCTCTGAGCCGGATCATTTTCCTCATATCTGGATTCGGCTAAAGCGTTTTCAAATTCTTCAGCCGTGACTCTGATATCGCCGATGACAATAGCCGCATCTTTTTTCTGTTTCCAGGACCACCCGGAACAAAGAAACATTACCAGCGCGATAAGCATAAACTTGCGCATATATTACCTCCATTTCCTGATTCCCAAAATTATCTTTTTCTATGATCGCCAAACTTTTAGAAATTTATTATACTATCATTTCCAAAATGGAACAAATAAAAAAGATCCCGCTCTCTAAAAAGAGCGGGATCTTCATCTTCTATTCAGGTTTAACGGCAAAATATTTTAATATCTATTTTTTACTTTTTACTTTTGCCTTTTTACTTCCGCCAAAGGCGGCGTTTTTAAACCAGCCCCTGATCGATCATGGCATCAGCTACTTTGACAAACCCGGCAATATTAGCGCCATTGACATAATTGACCGTATCTTTTTCTTTTCCGTACTTTTTACAGGACTCATGGATATCGACCATGATCCTCTGCAGCTTAGCATCGACTTCTTCCCTGGTCCAGGCAAATTTCATGGAATTCTGGCTCATTTCCAGACCGCTGGTAGCTACTCCTCCGGCATTCGATGCTTTTCCCGGAGCATAAAGTATCTTTTTTTTCTGAAAAAGTTCCACAGCTTCAGGGGTTGAAGGCATATTAGCCCCTTCAGCCACAAGCATGCATTTATTCTTCAGCAGGACTTCCGCATCTTTTCCGTCCAGCTCATTCTGCGTAGCAGAAGGAAAAGCGCAATCGCAGTCAATGCTCCAGGGCCGCTGACCTTCATAATACTTGCAATTGTATTTTGCGGCATATTCTTTGATCCGTCCTCTTTTAACATTCTTCAGCTCTTTGACCCATTCCAGTTTTTCCAGAGAAATACCTTCCGGATCGTAGACCGTACCATTAGAATCAGAAAGGCTGACAACTTTAGCCCCCAGATGATGCAGTTTTTCGACTGTAAACTGAGCTACATTACCTGAACCTGAAACAGCACAGACTTTGCCTTTCAGCGAATCGCCCTTAGTCTTAAGCATTTCCTGGGCAAAATAAACACATCCGTAACCTGTAGCTTCCGGCCTGATCAGGCTTCCGCCCCAGTTAAGTCCTTTACCTGTAAGCACACCGGTAAATTCGTTGCGCAGTCTTTTATACTGACCGAAAAGATAGCCTACTTCACGTGCGCCGACACCTATGTCTCCGGCCGGCACATCTGTGTCCGGACCGATATGACGGGCCAGTTCAGTCATAAAGCTCTGGCAGAAACGCATCACTTCATTATCTGATTTTCCCTTGGGATCAAAATTTGAACCGCCTTTTCCTCCGCCCATGGGCAGAGTGGTAAGACTGTTCTTAAATACCTGCTCAAAAGCAAGAAACTTTAATATCCCCAGGTTAACGCTGGGATGAAACCGCAGTCCCCCTTTATAAGGTCCGATAGCACTGTTCATCTCAATACGGTAACCGCGGTTGACCTGGAACTCGCCTTTATCGTCAATCCAGGGCACACGGAAAATAATTATCCTTTCCGGCTCTACAATGCGCTGAAGAATATGCGCTTTTTTATATTTGGGGTTTTTTTCGATATAAGGCACCAGGCTGGTCGCCACTTCCCTTACTGCCTGATGAAACTCAGATTCACCGCAATTAGCCTCCACAACTTCCTGCATAAAGGCCTCGATCTTTTTTTTCATCATCTAACCTCCTGTTACAATCATTTTTCACTCATACTAAGATCCGCAGCACCCGATTTCTGACGTCAGTTGTCAGATTTCTCTCCGTTGAGAAAATCGATCATACACTTTGCTGCTTTACGGGCCTGACAAATAGCACTGATAACCGTAGCCGAACCGGAAACTATGTCCCCGCCGGCAAAAATATCCGAAACCGAACTCTGGAAACAATCATTGACTTTGATATAACCGCGGGGACTTACCTCCAGGCCTTTCATGGTAGAAGTCAAAAGAGGATTAGCGCGGGTACCTACAGCAACAATGACTGTATCCACATCAAGAACAAATTCAGAGCCTTTTACAGCTACCGGCCTGCGCCGGCCTGAAGCATCAGGCTCTCCCAGCTCATTTTTAACACATTTCAGTCCTGAAACATTACCCTTTCCGTCGGAAATTATTTCCAGAGGAGAAGTGAGCAGATTAAACTGTATACCTTCTTCCCTGGCATTATCGATCTCCTCGTTCCTGGCCGGCATTTCCTGTTCACTCCTGCGGTAGACAAGATACACATCTTTTGCGCCCAGACGCAAAGCACAGCGGGTACAGTCAAAAGAAACATTACCTGCTCCGATAATGGCGACCTTATCCCCGATCGCTACCGGAGTATCATATTCAGGAAAACGATAACCTTTCATCAAATTGACCCTGGTCAAAAACTCATTGGCAGAATATACTCCGTTAAGGTTTTCTCCCGGGATATTAAGGAACATGGGCAGACCTGCGCCCACACCGATAAAAAAGGCCTTAAACCCTTTTTTTCTCAGCTCATCGATAGTCTGGGTCCGGCCCACCACAGAGTCAGTATGAACTTGTACTCCCAGACTTTTTATATACTCCACTTCTTTAGCCACAATATTTTTAGGCAGCCGGAACTCCGGGATGCCGTAGACCAGAACACCGCCTTCTTTATGCAAGGCCTCAAAAAGATGCACTTCAAAACCTGATTTGCAAAGATCAGCCGCACAGGTCAATCCTGCCGGGCCTGACCCGATCACTGCCGCTTTAGCTTTAAATTTTTTATCTGCAGAAACAGAGCGATCCGAAACAACCGGACCGGATTTCTCCAATTCCCGGTCAGCGGAAAAACGCTCCAGATAACCGATCTGTATGGGATTACCGGTTTTATTGAGCACACAGGCCTGCTGGCACTGCTCTTCCTGGGGACAGACCCGGCCGCAGACTCCGGGCAGACTGTTATTTTCCTTGATCGTTTTTATAGCCCCGGAATAATCTTTCTCCCGCATTTTTCCGATAAAAGTCCTGATATCGATCCCTGCCGGACAACCGGCAATACAGGGTGCTTTAGGGCACTGCAGGCAGCGCTGTGCTTCTTTCAGGGCATCCTGTTCACTGAACCCCTGAGATACTTCACGAAAAGTAGTTTTTCTCTGTTCAAGAGTGATCTTGGTTATTTTTCCTTTTTCCATATCACTTTCCTTGTTTATCCAAACACCGGCAATTTTTATGTCCAGACCCTTTCTGCAGGGCTTGTTCTTCCTGAGGTTTAAACCGTTTTCCCCGGGCTAAAAGCTCATCAAAATCAACCAGATGACCGTCAAAATCAGGTCCATCCACACAGCAGAACTTGACCTGGCCTGCTTCAGTCAGACGGCAGCCGCCGCACATTCCCGTACCATCGATCATTATCGTGCAGAGACAGACAATTGTCTTTATGCTATATGGTCTGGTCAGCTCAGATACTGCTTTCATCATCGGCAAAGGCCCCACGCAATAGACCAGGGAAAAATCCTGATCTTCCTTTAAAATACGTCCCAGAGGACCGGTGACAAAACCTTTTTCACCGAAAGTTCCGTCATCAGTTACAGGATAAAATTGGTGGGAAAAAGCTTTGATCTCATCTTTCAGTATCAGCAGGTCTTTCGACCTGGCCCCCAGAACAGTATACAAAGAACAACCGGCTTTATTCAGGGCCTTGACTACTGGAAAGACCTCGGCAATACCTACTCCTCCGCCCACGATCAAAACCTTTCCGTAATTTTCAATCGGCGTGGGATTGCCCAGCGGACCGACAAAAGAATGCAGTTCATCCCCCTCATTCAAAGTACCTAAAAGCTTAGTGGTATATCCAACCTCCTGAAACATGATCGTAACCGTACCTTTATCCGGGTCAGTATCGACAACAGTCAAAGGGATCCTTTCTCCCTGCTCCGAAACCATTAAAATAATAAACTGACCGGGTAAAGCTTTCTTTGCTACTTCAGGCGAAGATATTATCATCGAAGTTATGCGCGGCAGCTGTTCACCGCTGACTACTTTTTTTTCAATAATCTTCATAAAACCTCCTATGACTAAAGCCTGTTTCTCTCCGGCATAACGATTTCTGTCCTTAAAAACAAAAAAGGCCTCCCTTCTCAGAGCCTGAGAAAAGACGCCTTTGTCTTTGAATAAACATGGTATCACAAGGTTTAGACGTGTCAACTTCTATTTAGGCTACGCCCCCAGGCTCTTCGAGCCGACCAGTTTTAAATAGCCGTAAGTCTTAAGTCGTAAGTCCTAAGCCAGGAAAAATTTAGCGTTTTTAATTACATTCGCTTAAGACTTACAGCTTACTGCTTAGGACTGTCTCTTAATATTCTATCCCTTTTCTGGGTTCTGCGCCTTTGTCAAAAGGATGTTTGATCTTATCTATCCGGCTGACATAATCGGCAATGCCGATCAATTCCTGAGGACTGCTGAGTCCGGTAAAAACCAGTTCGCAATCTCCGGAACTATCGACCAATTCTTTGATTTGAGCTAAAGTACAGAATCCGGCTTCCAGAGAATTCAACAACTCGTCACAAACGATCAGATCATATTTCCTTTTCTTCAGATAAACTGCTATTTTACGCAAAGCCTCGGAAGTAGAAGAGATCACTTGCCGGTCTGAAACCGCTTCCCTGTTTTCCGTGAACAAAGGATGGACCTGATCTCTGAATCGTTCGATGTCAACAGAAAGACCTGATCCGGAAAAAGCTTTGACCAGTCCGGAAGGCAGATGCTGGCCTTTAAGGAACTGAGCGATATATACCCTTTTCCCCGCTCCTGCGGCACGCAGAGCCAGGCCGCAGGCTGCGCTGGTCTTACCTTTGCCCCTGCCTATGTAAAGGTGAACCATGTCTTTATCACCTCCGGTATTACCAAGCTCAAAATACTGACCAATATCCCTGCGGTCATAACACCCAGACAAATAGCCAGAAAAGACTTTTTCCATTCCAGATCCGCCAGGACCGCAGCCAGGCTTCCGGTCCAGGCCCCGGTAACAGGCAAAGGCACAGCCACAAACAAAACCAGGCCCCAGAATTCCCACTTTTTTACCAGAGAAGACCGCTTGTCTACGCTGGCAAACCACCACTTGAACAAAGGTCCGATAAATCTGATTTTAGCCAGTTTATGAAAAAAAGACTTAAACAGAAAAAGCAAAGGCAGCACAGGCATAAGATTGCCCAGCAAAGCCAGAAAATAGACTTTAACCGGACAAAGATGGAAAGAGATTATGCCCACCGGTACAGCCAGCCTCAGTTCAAACACAGGCAAAGTAGCCATCAAAAACACGGCTGCTTCTTTGGGCAGCCCGCTTATCCAGTTATAAATAATTTCAATCATAATTATAAGGTTACGTTAAACGGTTACGAGGCCCGTATCGTAACCGGGTTACGTCTCAGGTCTTTATCCTGATATTTTTACGTAACCGTTAACCGTTAGCCGTATGTCCGGCGAATTCTTCTCTGGTATTCTTCGGACATCCGGGAGCCCGGTTCTCTTCTCTGCGCCTCTTCGGGCGAGTGATGCTGGCTTCGTTACCCTAACCGTCATCCGTATCTTCCTGCCATCCGTATTCTCCGATCAAAGGCACGAACATACACCCGCATAAAGAAGTGCTGACCCAGGCCCCATCCTCTGACTTATCCACAGCAATCAGAGACTGTTCAAATCTGCCGCCCACAGGTATTATCATCCTGCCCTTTAAAGCCAGCTGGTCAAGCAAAGGTTCAGGTATCCGGGGTGATGCGGCAGTAACCACTATCCGGGAAAAAGGGGCTTCTTCTTCCCAGCCTAAAGTACCGTCACTGACTTTTACCTTAATATCCAGTTCCAGATGTGAGAACAAATGTTTCGCCCGTTCTGCCAAAGGCAAAACCCGCTCCAAAGAATAGACCCGGCAGCCCAAATCTGCCAGCACAGCTGCCTGATAACCGCTGCCTGTACCTATTTCCAGCACTTTGTCGCCCGGACCGGCTTTAAGATGTTCAGTCATTAAGGCAGTAATAAACGGCTGAGATATAGTCTGGCCGTAACCGATAGACAAAGGCCGGTCTTCATACGCTTCAGACCGAAGCGGCTCAGGGACAAAACATTCTCTGGCCACAGAAGAAAAAGCCTTAAGCACGGCAGGGTCAGAAATACCCCTGGCTGAGATCTGAGATCTGACCATTTCCCGGCGCAAAAAGGAATAGTTATCCTTTTCCATTTACAGTAAGGATATATTTCACAAAACGGACCGTATCTATTATGGGATTGATCTTACTACTGGAGTCTTTGTGATAAATACTGGCCACAGGCACTGATGTAATTGCGGCCCCCCGGGCCGCGGCCTGGATCAGCATCTCGGTTTCGATTTGAAAATTCTCGGTCCTGATATCAAGTTTGCTCAGCAGATCTTTTTTAAACAGGCGATAACCGCATTGCGTGTCCGGGATCTTCTGTCCGGTTATAACTGAGATCAGCCAGGACATTAATTTATTGGTCATTATGCGCAGCCAGGGCATGCCTTCAGGATTATGCATGCGGTTGCCTACCACACAATCCTCTCCTCTGGAGGCAGCAGTGATAAATTTATCGATATCCCCGGGATCATGCTGCATATCTCCGTCCATGATCAGAATATGTTCGCAGCCTGTCTCATTTAAAAGGTGGTCGATGCCCTTTTTCAGAGAAAGGCCTTTACCGGAATTTTTTTCATTTTTCAGCAGACAGGCCCCGCTGTCCTGCGCAATCCGGGCCGTGCCATCGGTGGACCCGTCATCAATGACAAAAACAGAAAGATGTCTGTTTAGTAATTGCTTGAGCAGACGGCCTAAAGTCTTTTCTTCATTATAGGCAGGGATCAAAACGCAAATATTTTTCATTATTTATTTCACCCAATAATTCTCAAAAAGATACCATTGTTCAGGAAAAAGGCTGATATATTTTTCCAGGACTTTGGAACAGGATTCGATCAGCTCATCCTCACTGCGCACCCGGTCTCCTTCCCGGGAAGAAATAGGTTCACACATGATATAACGGTATTTATAGCGATTTTCCCTGACCAGAAACACCGGCAATATCCAGGCCCCGGTCTTTCTGGCTATTACTGCCGGGCCGCGGGGTATCACGCAATTTTTACCGAACATCGATACTTTTTTGCCTTGCCCGAAAAAATCACGGTCCCCGACCAAAGCAAGAAGATGCCCCTGGTTCAAAGCGCGGAAACACTTTTTCACCCCGGCCCCGGTCTGGGCTACATCCACTCCGCAAAGCTCTCTCTGCCGATTAAAAAAAGCATTTACCTTACTGTCCTTATGCGGCAAAGCCAGCACACAGATCTTATATTCTTTAAGGCCCAAAAGCGCGGCCCCTAACTCGTAATTACCCAGATGTGCCGAAAAAACGATTATTTTTTCCTTTTTCCGGTAAAGATTTTCCAGATGATTCAATCCGTCGAAAATAACATGCCGGGAAATATATTTTTCATCGATTTCAGGCATGGCAAAAAAATCCGCAAGATAATAGGCAAAATTTTTTACCACGGAAAAGGCGCAGGCATCGGCGCGTTTATGATCGCCCACTACAGGCATAAGATTCCTGACCACGATCGCCCGGTCTCTGCGGCCCAGAACATGCTTGCACCAGGAAACGATATCGGCAAAAGCATAGCAAAAAGAACGGGGCAAAGCAGTTGCCATCCATCTTCCGAATAAATACAGGTAATACATATTCTCAATCTAATAATTTTAGCACTAAATTGGCAATACGCAGAGAAGAATCCACGATGGCATGCTGAGCTGCATTTTCCTTAAGCGTAAACATCTTTTTCTTATCCCCGATCAACTGGCTGAGACAGCGCGGTATATCCTCGATGTCAGCCGCCTGCATCACAGCTTTGTGTGTCTTCAGATAAGCAGTATTCCTTTCTTCCTGACCGGGGATAGGATTGATCACGATCGTAGCCATACCTTTGGCTAAAGCCTCGGAAGTAGTCAGCCCCCCGCCTTTGGTAATGATCACATCAGAAACATCCATAAGCTTATGAACAAAATCGATATAACCGAAATAAAAAAACGGCTTGGAAAAATAAGGTTTATAACTTTCAAACCACTGATAAAGTTTTTTATTGCAGCCGCAGACAACAATGACCTGAAACTGCTCTTTCAAAGAATCAAGGATCTTGGCCACTTTTTCAATCGGTCCTATGCCGAGATTTCCGCCCATAAGCAGTACAGTGGGCAGATCAGGCCTGAGCCCTAATTCACGGACAACTTCTTCCTTGCGGTGGGCCTTAAGGAATTTAACCGAAATCGGGATCCCGGCGATTTTGATCCGTTCCGGGGACACTCCTTCGGAAACAAGTTTATCTTTAGCTTCAGGACAGGCCACAGTATATACATCGACTCCGGGATTGATCCAGAACCGGTGAGGATAATAATCAGTCACTACTGCGACCAGAGGAAAAGAAAGATTATGCATTGTCTTGAATTGAGAAATAAAACCGCAGGGAAAGCCCTGGGTGGTCAAGACCACATCCGGATCAAAATTGAACAGCAGATTGGATATTTTCAAGGCCCCGATCTTATTGACCAGTTTATTAATAGGATTAAGACCTTTGATCACACGCTTGCGGTCATAGATCGATCCCCAGAGAAAAGGAAAATGTTTGATCGTTTTAGTATAAAAAAAATTGACGATTTTTTCCGTATAAGGAGTGATATAACCGAAACCGTTTATATTCAGAATATCCAGGTCCGAACTTTTATAGCGCAGAGCTTCTTCTATATTTTCACTGGCTTTTTTGTGCCCTCCTGAATCGGAAATATGCAGGATCAATACTTTCTTCATAACTCTTGTACAGTTGAAGCTTCTTCATAAAAAGCTAAAAATGCATCCACTACCTGAGGATTAAACTGTTTCCCTTTCTCCTCTTTTATGATCTCAACAGCTTTATACGCGGGAAAAGCCTTACGGTAAGAACGATCGCTGGTCATGGCGTCAAAAGCATCGGCAACGGAAATAACTGCTGCCAGCAAAGGTATCTTTGCTCCGCTTAATCCCTCGGGATAACCGCTGCCGTCATAACGCTCATGATGACTGCGCACAGCTCCGATAACATCTTTAAGCTCTTTGATCGGAGCCAGGATCTCCTCTCCGATAATGGGATGTTTCTTGATCAATTCAAATTCCTGATCAGTCAAAGGATCGATCTTGTTCAGCACCTGCTCAGGCACTCCGATCTTGCCGATATCATGCAGTAACGCCGCTATTTTCAGGTCTTTCTCAAACTGATCCCAGTGCGGAATACGTTTTGTCTTGCGCAGATGTTCACAGATCTGCAGAGAATATTCGGATACACGCTGAGTATGGCCCATAGTATAGGTGTCCTTGGCTTCGATAGCCTGGGCCAGAGCAGTAATAGTCTGCAGAAACAGTTCCTGGTTGCGGTCAAGCTGCACACGCAGGTCCTCAAACAAAGTAGCGTTGCGCAAGGCCATAGCCACATCTGAAGAAAGAATAGAGAGGAAAGTCAGTTCTTCCGGCTGAAACGAGGAACAATCGTTCTTTTCTCCCAGAATGACTATACCCAGAAGATCCTCCCGAAAAGTTATGGGCAAGGCTGCTTTGGTTTTATACATTACCATCTGATAATGGACCCGTTCCAGAAAGGAAAAAACGTCAACATCGTCTTTAAGCCGTCCGTTATGCAGAACATCAAGGATCCGTTCTTCCAGAAGAAAACGGTCATCCCAGATATTATGTTTTTTATCGGAAAAATATTTAACCAGAGGCGAAGCCGGAGTGATTTTGATCAGGCCGCCCGGTATTTTAATGCCTTTTTCCCCCCGGGAAATGGTAAGAACAAAACTTTCCCGGTTCTGATCATAAAGAAAAATGCCGGCATGCGCTACTTTTAAATTACGGATCACTGTCCTGATAATAAGCTTTATCAGAATATCTGTGCGGTGGATGAGAATCATCCGATGCGCGGCTTTTTCCAACTCTATTCGGTAGGAGATCTGCATCTATGCTCAGTTTATGTCTGTCTGGATATACTGGGAAATAATAGAATCAAGCATTTCCAGCTCGATCGGTTTTACAAGATAATCATCCGCACCTAATTTTTTTGCCTTTATTATCGACGGCTTGTCTTCCCGGGCAGTTACCATAATAATCTTGGTTTGAGAAGGTGCCTGTTTTATTTTTTCCAAAACAAAAAACCCGTCTTCACCCGGCATCCGCACATCCAGAAGCATCAGGTCAGGCTTTTCCGTATCATATGCGGCCAAAGCTTCTCTGGCATTGGTCGCTGTTCTTACTGATGCTCCTTTACGGGAAAGAAAACTCTTCAAAAAAGATACTACTTCTAATTCATCATCAACCACCAGAATACTTGCCATGCTGCCGCCTCCCTTTTATTCGAAAATTCATTATAACATAAATTTTTAAAATTTTCTTAAATTTTTGAGGTTCAGGCTCTGGACAAAGCTGGTATGATCTCGGAAAGAGTAGGATGAAGAAAAACAGCGTTCTGCAGAGCACGCAGGTCAAGCCGGTTCCTGACTGCCAGAGAAAAAATACTGATCAGCTCTGAAGCCAGCACCGAAAGTACAGTAGCCCCCAGGATTTCCTGGTTTTCACCCACCAGCATACGTATATATCCCTGACTGTCTTCAAAAACATGAGCAGAGGGGAAACGGTTAAAATAAACCTCTTTAACTTTTATCTTTTCCTGCTGAACCAGGGCCTGGGCCTCACTGATTCCGGTCCGGGCCAGCTGAGGTATGGTATAAACACATTCAGGCAGCCCCGAATAATCAGCTTTGATCTTATTCCCGCAAATAGCTTGCAGACAGATCCGGGCCTGGTATTCGGCTGTATAAGCATACATTTTATCTGAAGCAGCGTCTCCGCAGGCAAAAATATTAGGCACAGAAGTCATCATTACATCATCAGTCATGATCATTCCCCGGTGATCGACCTTGACCCCGGCTTTTTCCGGCAGCAGACCCGCGGCATCAGGCTTGCGTCCCGTAGCCAGAAGGACCAGATCATATGCGGCAAAATCAGGCTCAGCCAGGGACAGTCCGGTTTTGATCTTTATGCCCTTTCTTTCCAGAAGCGCGCGCAACCGGTTCACTGCCCTCTGGTTAAAATCAGGAAGTATGCTTTTTTCTTTTTCCGCCAGAAAAACCCGGCAGGAAAGATTATTCAGCAGGCAGGCCATTTCCAGACCGATACAGCCTCCTCCGATGATCAGACAATTTTCCGGCACCCGGGAAAAAGAAAAAATATCTTCGGCAAAAATAATTTTTCTGCCGTCAGGTTTAAAAGGAGCATAAGGCCGGGCTCCGGAAGCAATAATAATATTACGGGCGGACACAGTACCCTGGTCCAGGGTTAAAGTGCAGGTATCGGCAAAACTGGCCCGGGACCAGATTATATCCAGTCCCTCTTTTTCCAGGGACTTAAGAGCGCCTGCTTTTACCCCGGAAACAAGTTTATTTTTTTCCTGAAACAAAGAAGAAAAAGAAGCTTGCCTGTACTGGCTGCGTTTAAGATAAAACTTGGTGGGAATACATCCTTTATTGAGACAGACTCCGCCGAAACTGTTTTTATCCTTTTCGATCAATACAGTTTTCAGTTTGCAGGACAAAGCCTGTCTGGCTGCTTCCAGTCCCGCCGCACCGGCACCGATTATAGCTAAGTCATACATTGTTTGAAAAATTGACCTGCTTTAGCCAGATCCTGCCGCTCTTCTTCGCTTAATTCGATCTGCACTATATTCAGGATACCTTTCCTGCCGATAACACAGGGCACACCGGCACAGACCCCGTCCAGTCCGTATTCTCCTTTCAGCAAAGTCGAAACACAGATCAGTTCATGCCTGTCCCTGACTATAGCTTCCAAAAGCTGAGCGCAGGTCAGAGAAGGAGCAAAAAAAGCGCTGCCTTTTTTCAGATGGTCCACGATCTCTTTCCCTCTGAGCTGAACTTTTTCTTTAAGCAAAGAAAACTTTTCCCTGCTGAGCATCAGCTCAAGAGGCAGATTTTTAACAGTGCTCCGGGACGCCAGAGGCACCATATCCTTGCTGTGCAGGCCCATGACCAGGGCATGAATAGAAGCAGGGTCGGCTTTGATCTGTTTATGGATCAGATTGGCAAAACGGGCTGAATCCAGAGAACTGCCCATGCCTATTACCCGGCTGCGGTCAAACCCGGTCTCTTTCTGGACCACAGAAGTAATAAAATCAGCCGGATTAGTAATCACCACCACCACTGCTCCGGGAGCAAATCTTTTGATCTGAGACGAAAGTTCAGCCGTGATCTTGGCATTGACTCTGGCCAGATCATATCTGGTCATGCCTTCTTTGCGGGCCAATCCGGCAGTTATGACTACAATATCTGAATCTTTAAGGTCCTGGTGTTTGGAAGTACCTTTAACCTCCGCAGTAAACCCGATAAAATTCCTGGTATCTTCCAGGTCAAGGGCAATCCCTTTCGCCAGATCTCCGGCAATATCAAGTAAAACCAATTCTTTAAGATCAAAACGGCAGAGACAGTGATAAGCGACATGGCTGCCGACTGCACCTGCTCCGATCACGGAAATTTTCTTAACCATCAGTCACTCCTTCAAACATTTTTTTACTGTTTTTAATTTAAAGCTTACAGCTTTTCCTCGATCTTTTCAATTATGGCTTCTGCCATTTCTTCAGTGCCCACAGCACTGGGATCATTGCGGTCAGGCTTCAGATCATAAGTCACAGACTTGCCTTCCCTGATCACTTCATAGACAGAACTTTCCAGTATCCCGGCCTTTTCCATTTCACCCATATAGCGCAGCATCATCACTCCCGATAATATGGTAGCCGTAGGATTAACTTTGTTCAGCCCGGTATATTTGGGAGCTGATCCGTGTACCGGTTCAAAAACCGCGCATTCATCACCGATATTGGCGCCCGGAGCTATGCCCAGCCCTCCTACCAGACCGGCGCAGAGATCTGAGACAATATCCCCGTAAAGGTTGGGCAGGACCAGAACATCAAAACGGGTCGGGTCCTTGACCGTCTGCATGCAGAAATTGTCGATAATGATATCCTCAGCTTTGATCTGCGGATAAGCTTTTGCCACCTCGGAAAAAGTATGCAGAAACAAACCGTCAGTAGCTTTCTGGATGTTGGCTTTATGAACTGCGGTAACTTTTTTACGATTCTCTTTTTGAGCCAGATCAAAAGCAAAACGTGATATTTTACGGGAACAGGTGATCGATATCGGCTTAATAGTAATCGCACTGTCCTTTAAGATAGTACTGCCGCTGTATTTTTCGATCATCTCGATAAGCTTAAGAGTCTCGGGACGGCCCTGATCGAATTCAATGCCTTTGTAAAGGTCCTCAGTATTCTCCCTGACTACGATCAGGTCCACATCGTCATACCTGGTCTTTAGCCCGGGTATGGATTTGGCAGGACGCAGGCAGGCATAAAGATTCAAAGCCTGTCTGATAGCAACATTGATCGAACGGAACCCGCTGCCCACGGGAGTAGTGATCGGGCCTTTGATAGCAATCTTGTTTTTGCGGATCAGGCCCAAAGTTTCTTCCGGCAGCAGAGTACCGTATTCTTTCTGAGCCGGCTCACCGGCCAGAGCTGTTTCCCAGGCAATATCCAGTCCCAGGCTGTCAATACATTTCTGCATAGCCCCTACTATTTCCGGACCGATCCCGTCACCGGGAATAACTGTGATCGTATAGCTCATATTTCTCTCCTTTGATTAAAGACGACAAGTCACATGTCACATGTCAGATGTCACATGTAATTATCTGCGTAATCGTGATTTAATCTGTGTAATCAGACTTTCGAAGAAAGTCAGAGATTTTCAAACTCCATCACATTTTTAACCTTGCTGATCGCTACTTCCCGGGAAATGATTCCCTGCTTATACAAGGCTTTCAGACTTTTATCCATGGTATGCATACCGTGCTGAGCTCCCATCTGCAGCAGAGAAGGTATCTGGGCCACCTCTCCTTCGCGGATCAGATTTCTGATACCCGGAGTCGCTACCATCACTTCAGTGGAAAGTATTCTGCCCACACCGTCAGCTTTGGGAAGAAGCAGCTGAGAGACAACACCCTGCAGACAGTCGGCCAGCTGTACCCGGACCTGTTTCTGCTGATGCGGCGGAAAGACATCGATAATACGCTGTACAGTTTGAGGAGCATCCGGAGTATGCAGAGTAGCCAAAACCAGATGTCCTGTTTCTGCAGCAGTAAGTGTAGTCTGGATAGTGTCCAGATCTCGCATCTCCCCTACCACGATCACATCAGGGTCCTGACGCAGAGCCCGACGCAAAGCTTCAGGAAAAGAATGCGTATCTGAATAGATCTCTCTTTGTTTTACAATACTTTTTTTATTGGCATGATAAAATTCGATCGGGTCCTCGATACAGATTATCAGCTCTTCTCTCTCGCTGTTGATTATATCCAGCAACGCAGCCAGAGTGGTACTTTTACCGGTTCCGGTAGGTCCGGTCACCAGGACCAGACCGTTAGGTTTCCTGATCAGGTCATAGACTATGTCAGGAATACCCAGAGTGTCCAGACCGGGTATAGACTGAGGAATTCGGCGCATGGCAGCTTCGACATTTCCTTTCTGATAATGAACATTTACCCGGTAGCGGTCCATGCCTGTAACTGAAAAGGAAAAATCCAGTTCTTTTTCTTCTTCAAAAATAGCCTTCTGATCATCGGTAAGAATGCTGTAGATAAGAGCCTTGGTTTCATCGGTAGACAAAGGCGGAAGATCCATTAATTGCAATTGTCCGTGTATCCGCAAAACCGGCGCACTGTCAACAGTAATATGCAGGTCACTGGCTCCCCGCTCCATTGTTGTTCGCAATAAAGTTATCATATCCATGATTATCCCCTTATTTTAAAAATTTCCGCGGACTCTGCACAGCACCTTGAAGACAGGAGGCAGCCACAGTAGCCGGAGAAGCAAGATATACTTCACTTTCAGGGTTGCCCATGCTTCCTTTAAAATTAACCGGACCGGTCGAAAGAACTTTTTCTCCGTCAGCAGGCACGCCAAGATGAGTTCCGCTGCTCGGTCCGCAGCCCACAGGAAGGATAACAGCTCCAGCCTCGGCCAGTTTTTTTATTATACCCTTTTTCAAAGCAGAATAAAACACATTCTTTGAAGCAGGAGCAATAAACAATTTAACCCGGGAAGAAATCTTTTTACCCTCCAGAATGCGGGCCGCGATCTGAAGATCTTCCAGGCGGCCGTTAGCAGCGCTGCCGATAAAGCCCTGGGCAAAAGATACGCCTTTCATTTCTTCGGGAGTAAAAACACGGTCCAGAGAATGAGGTCCGGAAATACAGGGCCGGCACGAGGAAAGATCAAATTCATGCACTGCCGCATATTTACAATCCGGGTCCGGGCTTATCGGGTTTAAATCTGTACACCCGGTTTTTTCTAAAAAAGAAAACATTTTTTTATCTGCCGGCAGCAGGCCGCAGACAGCGCCGCTTTCCGCGCTCATGGCCGCAAACGTAAACCTGGCCGCAGGAGAGAAACCGTTAACAGCTTTACCGGAAAATTCAAGGACTTTCCCCCGGCAGCCTTTTTCACTGAAAAAAGAAATAAGCCAAAGCATGATATCCTGAGCAAAAACTCCCGGTTCCGGCTTACCTTTTAAAACGATCTTTATTGTCTGAGGCACAGTCATGCAATTTTTGCCTTTAACCATAGTCAGAACCAGATCAGCAGGCGAAATGCTCATGCCCAGGGCACCCACTGCACCGCAGACCGAAGCATGGCGGTCAGAACCGGTAACCAGAAATCCGGGCCTGATCAGGCCTGAATCGATAAGTACATGATGAACAATACCCCGGTCGATATCAAACAGTTTTGCAGAACAGTCTGCAGCGAATTTACGCATCCGGCAATGCACGGAAGCCCGGACTGTATCCGGGGCCGGAGAATTATGGTCTATACCCAGAAAAAATCTCAATGATTTCTTAACGGGCAGACCCAGAAGCTCAAAACGGTCCAGGACCTCGGGCGCGGTCTGATCCTGGCAGAAGCAAAGATCAGGACTGTAAAAGCATCTTTGCCCGGCATAGACTTCATGCCCGGTATGCGCCGAAAATATTTTTTCTGCTGTAGTCTGGCCCATAATAATCGTTTAAAGCGAAGCGATAAATTTTTTTATCCGTTTTGTGCCGCGCTCAATTGTCTGCGTATCAGCGGCAAAACTCAGCCGGATATAACCTTCCACGCCGAAACCCGGAGAAGGGATCACTGCTACCCGGAATTCTTCCAGAAGCCGGGAAGCGAATTCCAGAGAGGAAAGCCCGGTTTTACCGATATCGCAAAACAAATAAAAAGTTCCCTGCGGCCGGGCAAAAGAAATCTGAGGGCAGGAAGAAAAACAGTCACAGATAAAATCCCGTCTAAGCTCAAATTCTTTTCTTTTCTCTTCACACCAGGCCCCTCCCCGTTTCAAAGCTGCAATCGCCCCGGCCTGAGCAAAAGCATTGGTACAGGAAGTAGTATGGTCTATTATTTTACCGGTCTGAGCTATAACCTCATCCGGACCGGCAACATAACCCAGACGCCATCCGGTCATGGAATAAGCCTTGGAAAATCCGTTTATCGTAAGAGTACGCTCAGCGCACCCGGGCAAAGAAGCAAAACTTATATGCGCACGGCCGTCAAAAATTATTTTCTCATAGATCTCGTCACTGATCACGTAAATCCCGCTGTCGTTTATGACTTCGGACAAAGCCAGTAATTCCGCTTCGGTATAGGTAGAAGCACTGGGGTTATTCGGATAATTAAGGATCAAAACCTTGCTGTGCGGAGTAATGGCCTCGCGCAAAAGCCTGGGAGTTATCTTAAAATCATCGGCCTTTTCCGTGACCAGATACCTGACTTTGCCTCCGGCCAGAGTAACCATTTCCGGATAACTTACCCAATAAGGCGAAGGCAGGATGACTTCATCATCCGGCCCGGAAATCAAAGTCAAAAGAGAAAGGACCAAAGCATACTTGGCTCCGGCAGTGACCAGTATTTGTCCGGGAGTATAATCCAGATTATTATCGATTTTCAGTTTTTCAGCGATCGCCCGGCGCAGTTCCAGCATTCCGGCGGAAGGGGTGTATTTGGTGAGCCCCTGAGCCAGGGCCTGGGCTGCCGCCTCTTTAACAAAAGGAGGAGAATCAAAATCAGGTTCGCCGGCAGCGAAGATGATAACATCTTCCCCCTCTTTTTTCATTTTTTTTGCTAAGGAAGTTATTTTCAGGGTCGGAGATTTATGTAAAGCTAAAACTTTTGGATTAAGACTCTGTGAGTAATTCATTTCATTTTGCTTACAGGCAGATGAATTATAAAAAACTTCTCACTCGGACATTTTATCCTGCTTAAACATCTTTTTAACACCCTTCATAAAACCCTTTTTGGATTTACCCTTTTCAGCGATATCAGCTTCAGCAGCAGCTTCGCCTTCGCCTGCCTTAGCTTTTACAGCACGGGCTTTTTTCACTTTTGCGGCTTTTTCTTTTTTTTCCAGCTTGGTAAATTCTATTATCGAAAGCTTAGCCCCGTCACCCTTTCTGTCGGCAACGGTAAAGATACGGGTATAACCGCCCGGTATATCTTTAAACCGGGGCGATATCTCCTCGAATAAACGCTTAACCAGCTGATGGTCATTGAGCAGTTTATACGCCTGTCTTCTGGAATGAAGGGTATTATCTTTTCCCCACTCTACCAATTTATCGATCCAGGGGCGTATACCCTTGGCTTTAGACTGCGTAGTCTGTATTGACTCGTTGATCAGCAGAGCCCTGACCAGACTTTTGATCAAAGCTTTGCGCTGCGAGATTGATCTGGAAAATTTTTCGCTTTTTTTCAAATGTCTCATATCATCTCCAGTTTTTTCGGATCAATGTTCATGCCCAGAGACAGGCCCATAGTCTTCAATAAAGCTCCGATCTCGGTCAGAGACTTTTTACCGAAATTACGGTAAGAAAGCATTTCCGCTTCTGACCGCTGCACCAGCTCCGCCAGGATCTTTATATCCGCTTCACGCAGACAATTGGCGCTGCGCACGGAAAGTTCCAGTTCAGATATCGGTATCTTCAGTTTCTCATAAAGAGAAAGTTCTTCAGGGGTCAATTCCTCGATTTCTTCTTCCGGTATTTCACCCAGGGTAAAAAACAGCTCCAGATGTTTACTTAAAACTTTAGAGGCATAGATCAAAGCTTCCTTCGGCTCAATACTGCCGTTCGTACTGATTTCCAGAAGAAGCTTATCGTAATCGGTCCTCTTTCCTACACGGGTATTTTCCACTTCAAAATTAACTCTTTTCACCGGAGTGAAGATAGAATCGACGGCAATAACACCCAAAGGCATATCCTCGCGTTTATTCATATCCGCAGGCACAAAACCTCTTCCCTTGCCCACTTCCATTTCGATTTCCAGTTTAGCATCTTTATCGGTAAGAGTGGCGATATAAAGATCAGGGTTAACCACTTCCACTGTCTCGTTAGTGATCACGTCGGCAGCGGTAACTTTTCCTTCTCCTTCAGCCTTGATATAAATATTTTTAGGTGTTTTGGAATAAGCGCGCAGAACAAGATTCTTGATATTCAAAATTATCTCCGGAAGATCTTCCTTAACTCCGGCTATAGTAGAAAATTCATGAGAAGCATTTTCCACCTTGATGGAAATAACCGCCACGCCTTCGATCGAAGAAAGCAGCACCCGGCGCAGAGCATTACCTAAAGTAACCCCGTATCCTCTTTCCAGAGGGTCGGCGATAAACTTGCCGAAAAAAGGTGAATAGGTCTCTTCCTCTATTGTTATCCTTTTAGGGAACTGGAAATCACGCCATGTTATGCCCATTGTCTAGCCTCCTTAATATCCGGTTTTAAATTCAATATCTAAAGTTTCACCTGAGACTGTCAGGATCATTTGGAATACAATTCTACGATATACTGTTCATTAACCGGAATTACCAGGTCTTCTTTTTCCGGCATCCGGGTAAAACTTATCTGCAACGAATCATTATCTACCGACATCCATTTAGGGACACTGCGGTCCTTGGAATTGATAGTAATATTCTCTTTTAATCTTTTTATGACCGATTCCGAACCTTTGATCTTGATCACATCGGTCTCTTTGACACTGTAAGAAGGTATATCCACTCTTCTTCCGTTGATCCAGATAAATCCGTGCCTGACTGTCTGACGGGCTTCATTGCGGGAAAGAGTAAACAAAGCCCGGAACACGACATTGTCCAGTCTGCGTTCCAGAAGTTCCAGCAATTTACGTCCGGTCACGCCTTCTTTTTTAGCGGCAATATTAAAAAAACGGCGGAACTGCTTTTCCAGCATACCGTACATTCTTTTTACTTTCTGTTTTTCTCTAAGCTGTATAGCATAATAAGAAGGTTTCCTTCTCCTGGCTGAAGCATTGCTTCCCGGAGGATAAGGTCTTTTGGTAAAAGGGCATTTTTCCGTATTACATTTAGGTCCTTTTAAAAACAGCTTAGTCCCTTCTCTTCTGCATAATTTGCACTGTGCGTTAAGATATCTGCCCATTGTTATTTCTCTCCTCGTTTAGGTTAAACTCTTCTTTTCTTCGGCGGCCGGCATCCGTTGTGCGGAGTAGGAGTAACATCCTTGACCCTGCGCACATTCAACCCTGAAGTCTGCAAAGATCTGATAGCAGACTCTCTTCCCGGTCCCGGGCCTTTGACAAAAACTTCTATTTCACTCAGTCCCATAGTCCTCACTTTTCTGGCCACATCCGAAGCCGCAAGCTGAGCCGCATAAGGAGTAGATTTTTTCGCGCCCTTAAACCCGATAGCACCGCCCGAAGCCTGAGCGATCGCCCGTCCTTCCAGATCGGTAATGGTCACGATAGTATTATTAAACGTCGCTTTGATGTGAGCCTGGCCCACATTAGACGTCAAATGTATTTTCTTTTTTTTCTCCCTGCGTTTCTTCTTTGCCATTGGTTTCTCCTTTTAAAGAATACTGTAGTTTACTTTCTCTTGATTCCGCCCACGCGCGGTCTGGGACCTTTACGGGTACGGGCATTACATTTTGTTCTCTGGCCGCGTACAGGGAGTTTTTTCTTATGACGCATCCCCCGGTAAGCACCGATTTCAATAAGACGTCTGATATTCTGGGAAATAGTACGGCGCAATTCGCCTTCGACCCTCATATTATTCTGGATATAGATCGCGATCTTTGACACTTCCTCATCGGAAAGATCACCGGCTTTCTTATCAGGATCGATCTGAGTACTGTCGATTATCTGCTGAGCATTTACCGGACCTACCCCGTAAAGATAACGTAAAGCTATTTTTACCTTTTTATTTTTAGGAATATCTACACCCAGGATTCTTGGCATAATTTTCTCCTCTTATTCTCTTTCCTGCAATACTTGTTTTAACCCTGCCTCTGTTTATGCTTTGGATTTTTACAGATCACTCTCACCACGCCTTTACGCTTGATGATCCTGCACTTATCGCATATTTTCTTTACTGAAGCCTTAACTTTCATGATTACACCTATGTTCTTTTTACGAAATGCCGTCCTGCGCAAAACGGGCCGTGATCTCCTTGAAAAGATCTTCCGCCTGCCCGTTAGCATCATACACAAGCAGCTTATTCCGGGCCTGATAATAATCGACCAGAGCCTTGCTTTCCTTATTAAAAACTTCCCAGCGGTTTTTTATCACCGAAGGAGTATCGTCTTTACGGCTGACCAGTTCATGTCCGCAGTTATCGCAGATCCCTTCCTGCCGGGGAGGCATATTGCGGATATGATAATTGGCCCCGCACTGAGGGCAGATCCTCCTGCCGGTAAGACGCATCACCACTGTTTCTTCGCTTACCTCAAAATAAAGAGCATAATCCAGATCGATCTGCTTTTTCTGCAAAATCGTCTCAAGCATTTCTGCCTGAACAATAGTACGGGGAAAACCGTCAAGGATAAATCCCCGGCTGTCAATATTCGCATCAATAACGCAGGAAGCAATCCGGTCAGAGACCAGCTCTCCTCTGGCCATGGTATCTTTTATAGTCTGCCCCAGCTCTGAATTTTTTTTTACTTCAGCCCGGAGCATATCTCCCAGAGATATCCAGGGACAGCTAAAATGACCGGTCAATAACTTGGCCTGAGTCCCTTTGCCCGACCCTGGTGCACCCAGGAGAATTACATTCATCGCCTGCCTTTAAGTTCCTTGCCTTTAATAAACCCGTCATAATGACGGATGACCAGCTGGCCTTCGATCTGACGCATAGTATCCAGAACCACGCCGACCATGATCAAAAGTGTGGTGCCGCCGAAAAACGAAGTGACCGAATAGGGCACCCGCAGCAGCTTCATCACTACACTGGGCAAGATCGCGATCATCGATATATACAAAGCTCCCACAAAAACAATACGGGTAGCTACAAAATCAAGATATTCGGCCGTAGGTTTCCCCGGCCTGATCCCGGG
>Ga0272442_10003222_pt1 | contig 23055 bp, 28 predicted proteins | sample SSMForm2O_FD_200262 | JGI IMG/M metagenome (GOLD analysis project Ga0272442, IMG submission 200262) | Marine sediment archaeal communities from Little Sippewissett salt marsh, Falmouth, MA, United States - SSM-Form-2O | ecosystem: Environmental > Aquatic > Marine > Wetlands > Sediment ...
TCATACTGAATCTTGGGATCAATATACCTGTCCTCCTTAACCCACTCATGGGTCATCCGTCCAATAAAGTCCAACCCTATCTCGCTGATGGCGACACACTCAGCATCATGACTTAACTCAATGAACCGCTCACCCACGCCTTCGGTATACTCATCGGCGTACCATGGATGGACACCTAAACAAGCCTTCGCGATGGTGTGACGCTGAGAGGTCTTCAACGCCTGTTCAGAACTTGGTAAATCGATACCGGAAGTAAGTAACAGTTTGAATCCCTGTTTCTCAGCGTTCTCAAGGTCTTCCTTGGTCATGTCACCTAGATGACAGTGGCTTTCAGAATACATGGAATAATAAAAGACGGGGTTTATGAAAATACTTACTATAAGTGAACGAGGTGTACAGAGCAGCTAATGCATGGATCGTATGCCCTAGCCATTATCTCAAGCGCTTGTTTGACCTCCTCATCCTGCTTCCCAAGCAGGTTCTCGGCTATCACCTTAGCATCTTTCTCAATATTAGCCGCATTCTGTGCAGTAGGAGTTATTATGTTAGACTTCAGGATGGATCCAGATTCATCGAAAGTATAATCATGGTACAAGAGACCTCGTGGAGCCTCAACAGCATTGATACCTCTACTGGCGTAGACATCAAACTCGACCAAGCCCTCCTGCTCTAGACCGCTAGATAATAGACCCTCGATAATATCATGTGCACGATCAACAGAATGAACAAGCTCGATTGCCTGAGCGATGTTGTTACTGATGGAGTTTCCCTGTCTCACCTTATCCTTGTGTTCCTTGTAAAGTTCTGCTGCAGTTCCTTCAAGTTTCTTGTAGCTGAGTTGTACACGTGGCAGGGCGCCTACCATGAATGGTTTGCCCTTGTAGCTGGAGTGTTTGGCGTAACTGTGTTGGACAACAATCTCGTTTGTAAGTTTCTCATAATCAGATTGAGGGAAAACCGAGCCATTAGAAACCAATACACTGTCTCCCAAGAACCCAAACCGATCACCAGGATCAATAGCCATCACAAGATTATCAGAATGATTATAGGAAGGCAAATCAAAACCAGCGAGAAGCTTGACCGCAAGCTCAGTCGTGGGCTTAACCTTTACGAGGTAATCCTTGATCTCCTCCAACTGTTCAACTGATGGAGTCTTGCTGAAGCCCCCGACACAGTCATTCATACCATGCACATCCCTTCCACTCAAAGCTGTGTGTATTAGATTCCCCGTCTTCTTCAACTCTAAAGCTGCTTTAACAGCATCCAAGTGCGTGGAAGCCATATGGATGGCGTCAGGGAAACCAAGGAAATCAGGTAAAGCCAACATGAAAACATGCAATGCATGGCTCTCAATCATCTCGCCGTGGATAAGCAAATCACGAAGAGCCTCAGTTTGAGGGGTCACCTCGACCTTAAACGCGTCCTCAATGGCTCCAATCGAAGCCAAGCTATGGGAAGCAGTGCATATGGCGCATATTCTACGCGTGATATCGGGTATCTTCTCAAAGTAAACCGATTTTATGACGTGCTCAAAGAATCTGGGTCCCTCAAAGATATTGAACTTGACATCTTGTACCCTGCCATCCTTGAGGAATATCTCTATTCCGCCATGACCCTCGACGCGGGTCAGTTCTTCAATCTGTATTTTCTTACTCATCCTCTATACCTCCGAGGAAGTCCTCACTGAGTTCACCGCTGAACACTCTCAATCTATTCAAGATATCCTTCTTGGAGTATCCACGATCCAGAAGCATCTTGTACTCAGCCGCGAAGTTCTCTGCGCCCTCTACGGGTCCCCTGCAGCCTATGCAATCAAGTCCAAGTCCCGGGCAACGTGCATCACAACCAGCACGCACCACAGGTCCAAGACAAGGCTTGCCATACTCTGTGATAACACAAGGATACTCGTTGAGTTTACACTCGACACATACTGGATAAGAATAGTATGGGGGGGAATCTCCATGAAGAAGAGATGTAATCCCCCGAAGGGTCTCCTCTTTTTCTACCGGACACCCTGGTATAGAGAACTCAACATCGATATAATCGGTTATAGGCTTCGATAGCTTCGCATCAAAAAAGTCCTCATCGACTCCATAAACATCCTTGAGCCGTTCCCTGAGGCTGGTCTCCCCATTCCTCATAGCCTGAATGCAGCCCTCTATGGCACAGTTACCAAGGGCTATGACTATCTTGCTTCTTTCCCTTATCTCTTTGAGTTTCTCTAGATCATGCTCGGTGGATACGGTTCCCTCGACAAAGGAGATATCAATGGCGCCTTCTTCTTTGCGGCTGCTCCCCTCCTGAAAATCTACGATATCGAATCTGCTAACCAAGTCGAGTAGCTGGTCTTCCATGTTTAGTATCTGCAGCTGGTCGCCTCCACAACCAGTGAGACTAAATATCCCTAGTTTTGGTTTACCCATCTTAGATCATCCCCTTCGTGTTCATGGCGTCCCAAAGCGTAAAGACCGGACCATCCTTACAGACATACTTGATGGATTTCCCAGTACCCACAATACAGTGACCACACTGCCCGACACCACAACGCATCCTGCGCTCTAGAGTCATATAGACCTCGTCAGGCTTGAAGCCCATCTTTTCTAACTCCATTACGGTAAACTTGTACATTATTGGAGGTCCACCGATAAGAGCTACTGATTTCTTGCTCCTCTCATCCAGCAGACTGAATAACTTGGTGACCATGCCCTGAATGCATCTATCATCTCGCTCACACTCAAGCCCATAACAGACATTATCATCCTTATCCTCATAGCTGAGATAGAGCTTTACACCGATCTCGTCGCCATTCCTGAAATAGTCCAGTATCTCGTCTTTATAGAGCATCAAATCATAACAACGAACACCATAAAGGAAACTAATCTCACCAAACAGCTCTCGATGCTGCAACGCATACTGGAGAATTCCACGGATGGGCGCAATCCCAAGCCCTCCAGCAACGAGTAAAAGATCTTTACCCACTAAATCCTCCATCGGGAACCCGTTACCATACGGACCACGAACCCATATCGTATCACCGACATTCTGTCTATGAACGGCGTTTGTTACTCGCCCAGCGTTCCTGATGCATAGCTCTAACCCGGGTTCATCTGACTTGGCAGTGCAGATAGAGATGGGTGCTTCTCCTACGCCCATTACTCCTAGTTTAATGAACTGTCCAGGCATATAGGAGAAATCTTCCTCGTCTTTTGGGTTCTGGAACCTGAGTTTAATCAGTTTCTCGATATCCGTCATTTGATGAATCTCGGTTATTCTTGCTTTCATGGGTGAAAGCAGATGATTATCTTTCACTAGAGGTCACCTCTCAACTTCTGTATGACCTCAACATAATCTATATCAGCGGGACAATACGTGGTACAACGACCACAGCCAACACAGTTTGTCATATCCTCCTTGAGGCTCCCCTTGCAGTTGATCCTGTTTCTGAGCCTCTCTTTTGAAGTAGCTCTAAAGTTATGCCCGCCTGCAACAAGTCCATGTTCCTGAAGCATGCAAGAGTACCATTTGCGTATCCTCTCTCCTGTGTTAAGATCTAAGTCCATATAGTCCTGTACATCGTAACATCTGCAACGTGGGCAGACAAGGTTACATGAGCCACAGCTGAGGCATTTTTCTCCATACTCATCCCAAACAGGACTATCATAATTCAGATCCAACATGTCTTGCAGCCCAGACATCTCAAGACTCTTGGTGAAGGCTCCCAATCGCTTGTTCTCCGCTAATTTATAGAGAGCAATATCCTTCTCCGTAACCTCACTGAACAAAGAAAGATTCTCTTCAAGTAACCTATACCCTTTCAATGATCCAACACGGACAAGATACCTATCCCCAATATCATGAAGGAATAACTCAAAACCATCCAAAGCATAATCTGTACCCGTTGACTTACAGAAACAATTCTCATCAGGCATGCAGCTAATACCAATTATTGTAGTTTTTTCTCGTCTCTCACTGTAGTATTTGTCGGTGAACGATTCTAAATAGACCTTGGCTAGAAGGTTTAACGCGTTTATATCGCATGGATGCACCCCAAATAATACAATTGGCTCATCAATAGCATGTTTCTCATAATATTCTTCTTTTTCCTTATTGAAAGTGAAAATCGTTTCACTCGGAGATATGAAGAATTTTTTTGGAGGAATCATAGTGCGCGTGTATTCTAGATCCGCTTCCTTCAGTGAATTTACTGCTTTGAAACTATGTACTTCAGCACCGGTTTTTACTGGAGCGAAAATAGTACCAGAGCTTCTCAGAGAGTAGCTGAATTGTTCAACATTCTCTTTGCTAATAATCTTGTATAATTGCTCAGTCAAGACGTACCCCTTAGAGGCTATATACAATATTTATTATAATTATCTTTATTGGTGCTAAAAATGTCTGAAAGATCAAATAAGTCGACAAACATCGATTAATGAATTCTTAATCTGAGAAGCCTTAAAATAACACAACATCAAAGCTACAAGGATTTCAAGATTAGGGGATACATTAGTGAGTAGAAAACCAGATCAAATTGCGGAGGCCATTCAGACTAGCGGCATTAATAAGACTCATCAAGATTCCAGTAGATTGCTGATATTAGGGCTACTAGCAGGAGCCTATGTGGGGTTTGGCGCCCAGATAGCCACGACAGTAGCAATCGATGCAGCTCAATATGTTGGAATAGGCATATCAAAAGTCATCATTGGAACAGTCTTCTCCGTTGGTTTGATGCTGGTAATTCTGGGCGGTGCAGAGCTATTTACAGGCAACTGCTTGATCTTGTTGTCTGTTCTAGGAGGTAGAGTGAAATTATCCGATTTGTTGAGAAATTGGTCCATCGTTTATTTCGGTAACTTTCTCGGCTCGGTAATACTTGCATACATCATATTCAACGCGGGTCTTTTCAGCATGGGCTCAAACGCACTTGGAGCAACGGCAATAAGCATAGCCAACTCCAAAGTAAACCTCACATTCACCCAAGCATTCTATAGAGGAATCGCGTGCAACTGGCTAGTCTGCCTAGCAGTATGGATAGCAGCCTCAGCTGAAAGCACCTCAGGGAAAATTCTAGCATGCATCTTCCCAATCATGGCATTTGTGGGAAGCGGATTCGAACACAGTGTAGCAAACATGTTCTTCGTACCTATGGGCATTTTGCTACGTGATGTACCGGAACTGATAACCCAAGTTGGCCTCAACACGTCCAACCTAAACTGGATAGGGTTCATACTGAAAAACCTCTTACCGGTTACTCTCGGAAACATAGTTGGGGGCTGCTTCTTCGTATCAACCCTCTATGCATACGTTTACTCAAAAAAATCTAAACAAAACCATTTATCATAGACCTAGCAGTTTGACGAACCGCCTCAGAACTACTATAATTAGGAGACCATCCAGTCTTCTTCAACCGATTCATATCAAGCTGCATAACTTTCACATCACCCTTCCAGCCCCTTCCCCCATCAACACCGCCAGTTAGACTAACATCAGCTTCTGATAGCCCCATCTCCTCTTTCACTATCTCTGCGATCTCTAGAACATTGGTTCTGTCCTCTGACCCAATGTTGAAGATATCAACAACCCCACCATTATCAATACCATACATTATGCCCCTAACACAGTCATCGATGTAGAGATAAGACTTGGATTGAGTACCATCTCCCAAGACCTCAAGCCTATCTGGGCTCTCACGAAGTTTTTCAATAAAATCGTAGATAACCCCATGATTACTACGAGATCCAACTACATTGGCTAGTCGAAAGATCACAGCCCTAAACCCATACATTGAGGCATAGGCTGAGAGAAGCCCCTCACAAGCAAGCTTTGAGGCTCCATATAGAGAAATGGGAGCCATCGGACCATAACTCTCCAGAGTAGGGATTTGATCAGGTTCACCATAAACAGTACTGGTAGAGGTGAACGCTATCAACCTCTGTTTATTGTCCCTTCTCATCGCCTCAAGTAGATTATAGGTTGCCTCGATATTCTGCTTGAAATGATCCTCAGGTGAGGCGTTCCTGGCGTTTACCTCAGGGTTGGCCGCAAGGTGATAGACTTCATCACATTCTTCAACAGCAATATTCAACTCTTCTTTGTCCAGTAGATCGATCTCTTGGAACTCAAACAAAGGATGATCAATCCATTGACTCAGATTATCAAGCGAACCAGAGACAAGATTATCTACGATTCTAACAGCTTTACCGGAACGGATCAAATAATCAACGATATGACTCCCTATGAATCCTGCTCCACCAGTCACGAGGGCTTTCAAGGTAAATCTACCATGGAATAGGTCTTCTATGTTAAAGGGTTAATCTGAGAAACGAGCGTAGTATACTGCGAAGACTATCTGAGCAAGGAAGAACACAATCACCGATCCCACAAAATAGGTAAGATTGAACATACCTTTTAGATAGAACCTTATGAAGCCCGCCCAGAGAAGAGAGAACAAGCCATTAAAGACCTCTTGAACCGATTTCAAAGGATAAATCAATAACAAATAACGAATTACCCCCGAGGCGATCCCCCAGACACCCATCGCGACAAAAAACCAGTAACTGGAAATGAGTAAAACAGTTGAAGGCATCATGAAGCCTCCCTCAGTGAGCGAAATAATCCAAGAAAAGAAAGTTCCAATGGTCTCAGGAGAATTAATCAGAATAGTTGCTGTGACTACAAGCAATATCCCAAAGTTGAGTATTGAGAATGGATCAAAATCAGAAACAGCGTCTCCAGGAATTATCTCTCTGGAACTGGATTTCATTACTTTGGGTCTGGCAAGAAAGGGTATCTGAATTCCTCTTCCGCTGTATGTTACATAGGTTCCGCTCAACTTGTCCAAGTACTTGTCCCTAGGAACATGGGAAGGAAAGACTCCCGCAATGAAATCTATCAATAATAGAACCCAGTGAGCCTTGGACAGATTCCTCACAACAACGCCATAAAGACCCGGCTTCCCACCCTTTCCAGAGAGAACCATTAACCCTAAGATCTGTTTACCAAAAGTCGCCCCATAAATTAACTCAAGGATCACAGAGTAAATTATTTGTGCTAATCCAAGATACAATGGAAGCGCCCAAATACCCTGCCAAGACCAGTTATCACCAAAAAGAGAACCAACAAGTAATGGAATAAACGCGAAAACAGACAATAGAAAAGAAAGAATCCCAACAAAAAACAAGTCCAAAAAATAAGCAAACAAACGTAAAGCCCAAAGACTCTGAAGCCTGAAATCTCCAAGAAGAGCCTCCAAGCCCTCAACACGCTGAGAGGGAGGGAGTCTTGCACCACATCTCCAACAATAGACATCATCAGGAGAATTGGGTTCACCGCATTTTCTGCATCTGGGCAATGTTATTCAAGGTTCTCTGATATAGAAACTGGTTTAAAGGGATTGGGCTACTCTGAGTCGAAACGCCACTTGAGATCAAACATACTCCCAAGAGCCTTAGTAACGCCAGGATGAGCAGTCAAGGCTGCCTCTCTGAGGAAGAAGGGAACACCCTCCTCCTCTACCAAGAAAATGGCTTTCCCATTAGCATCTGGATCAATGATGCATCCTCGAATCTCAACAGCATCACTGTATCTAATTTGGATGTCATCTCCAAGTAGCTCTTTCATCAGGGACAAGGTATCTTTCTGTTTTGTGACATCATCAGGTCTCAAGGATACGGGTTTTCTCATCAAGATTTTCACGTCAACACCGCGATTCTTCGCATTGATTAATTCGTCCTTAACCTCATCAAAATACTCCATCGCCCTCGTTGAAATCAACAAGGTTTTCTTTGAATTCTTATACAGTTTCTTAGTCTCTTCTAAAGATACATCCCCCACGCTAACTATTCTAATGAGACTTGTTCTTTGCTCAGAGGTCCCAGCTTTAAGAAATACTTTTTCTGATACTTTCTCAAACTCGCCTCTATAGGATTCGATTACTGTGAGTTCTTTTCTTATTTCCTCGCGACTCGCTGTTATCAATGCATCCGCAACCTCTTGAGGGGTAAGAGGCGCGTATAGTGCCGGCCTCCCAGGGCGTACAATAATTAATCCTTTCTGACTCAGCTCATCAAGTACACCATAAATTCTTGCGTTTGGGACACCACTAGCTTTACTCAAGATAGTAGCCTTTGTCTCACCTAGAAACAATAAATGAGCTAGTGCTGAGGCTTGGTATTCGTTGAGTCCCATGTTGGTTAGCTGGAATTTTACTTGGTTTATCTGGGGTTCCACTTTTATCACCTTGTTGTTGTTAGTTTTTAGATAATAGGATTTATAAGAGATAAACTTACTATCCAAGAGTAGTAACAAATACGCATAGAAAAGGATTAGGTGAAAACTCGATGAAAGTAATGATAATGGGAATGGACGGCTATCTAGGCTGGACCCTCAGTATGTACCTCGCAGATAAAGGACACGAGGTAAGTGGCATAGACAACATGCTACGCAGGAAGATGGTCGCTGAAATTGGCAGTCAAAGCATAACCCCAATAAAAACCATTGAAGAACGCCTTGAAGCATATAAAAAAGCATCAGGTAATGATCTTACATTTTACAAAGGAGATTTAACGGAGTCAGCCTTCGTAGACCTTGCAGTCAAGAAAGAGGAGCCAGACTGTATCGTACAGCTTGGACAGATACCAGCCGCGCCTTACAGCATGATCGATGTTGAACACTGTAACTTTACGCAGGTAAACAACATCATTGGACACAACAATATGCTATTCGCAATAAAAGATCACGTTCCAGATTGCCACCTCTTGAAGCTAGGTACAATGGGCGAATATGGTACACCAAACCTTGACATCCCAGAGGGATTCTTCGAGATCGAGTACCGAGGACGCAAAGATAAACTACCCTTCCCAAGACAACCAGGAAGCTGGTACCACTTAACAAAGGTACATGACACATGGAACCTCATGTTCGCAAACAAAATCTGGGGCATCAGAGCTACAGACGTAATGCAAGGTGTAGTCCACGGTGTAAAAACGCCACAGATGGTAAATGATGATCTTCTCACAAGGTTTGACGCTGATGAGGTCTTCGGTACAGCGATCAACAGGTTCTGCGCGCAGGCAGTAGTGGGCCATGAGTTAACCCCATACGGTAAAGGTGGACAGACCAGAGGCTATCTTGCTCTACGTGATAGCATGCAGTGCTTTACAATCGCTATCGAGAACCCTCCAAAGGAAGGCGAGTATAGGGTATTCAACCAGTTCGATGAGACTTATAGCGTCAACGAGCTAGCCAAGCGCGTTTCCAAGGTTGCTCAGGAATATGATCTTGAGGGCAAGATCTGGAATATACCCAACCCAAGGTTGGAAGCGGAAGAGCACTACTATGAGCCAGACATGGATCATCTACCCAACTTAGGCTTCAAGCCAACATACACGCTGGATAAGGAGCTTCACATCACGATCCCCAAGCTAATGGAGTACAAGGATCGTATCGAGGCTATGCGGCACACCATTGATCCCAAGATCCAGTGGACCGCCTAACAACCCATTTTTTAACCCATTTAAACATATTTTTGGTGAACAAGATTGAAAGTAGGGGTAACTGGAGGAGCAGGATACATCGGCTCAACACTTGTGTTAAAGCTGATTGAACAGGGAGACGAGGTTGTCAGCGTCGACAACCAGATGATAGGCGATTACAGTCACTTGGCGAATCATCCAATTGGCAAGAAAGCTGAACAAATAATCGGCGATATCAGAGACATTGAGTTGCTTACCGAGAAATGGAAGGGCTGTGATGCTATCGCGCACTTAGCAGCATTACCTGGACTAGTGTTATGCAATGAGAAACCAGAGGAGGCTGTATCTGTTAACGTCTATGGTACATATCAAGTGATGGAAGCAGCGCGAAAACTCGATATCAATAGGGTTGTTTTCTGTAGCAGTGCCGCTACTTATGGTGTTCCCCAGAAGATGCCAGTTACTGAGGATCATCCTCAGCGACCATTGAACCTCTACGGTGTAACAAAGGTCTCAGGCGAACAAGTCATAGACACATATTATGATAATTATGGGATCGAGACAGTGAATCTACGCTTCGGTAACATCTATGGCGTTGGACTCTATACCCGGTGGGGTACAGTGATTCCTAAGTTTGTAAACCAAGCTATCAGCGGTGAAAAGATCACTGTTTACGGCGATGGAGAATACAGCCGAGACTTTGTGCATGTCCAAGATATTACTAAAGCCATGATGCTTAGCATGACCACCCCGAACGTTGGAGGAGAAGCCTTCAACGTAGGCGGTGAGACCTTAACAATTAATGAGATCGCAGCAATAACAATGGAAGAGGTCAAGAGAGTTACTGGCAGCGACTCTGAAGCAGTAAATACTCCACCGCGAAAGGGCGAAACAAAGAAGTTCAGCTATGATTTAACCAAGATTCGTTCTAAGCTTGGTTTCATAAATGATTGGACGGTAAGAGAAGGAATAAAGCAGCTTATTGAATTCCGGTTAAAGGAGTGACCCGGGATTGGCAGAGACACCTCAAACAGTCTCTGTTGTAATCCCTGCTTATTTTGAGGAGAAAACCATCTCTTTTGTGGTCAAACAGTGTCTACAGTATGCTGATGAGGTTATCGTTGTTAATGATGGGAGCACAGATGATACTTCACTAAACGCGGGAAATGCTGGAGCACGCGTCGTAGAACAAAAAAACAACATGGGTGTATTGAAAACCATACACAGAGGCATGCGTGAAGCAGAAGGAGATATTATTGTTACTCTAGATGCGGATGGACAACATGATCCTGCCGAGATACCAAAACTAGTCCAGCCTATTTTGGATAACGAAGCTGATTTGGTGATGGGAACTAGACCATCATTTCCCTATTGGAGCGAATGGTTTCTCACATGGCTTACTAGTTTGCGGGTGCCTGTCTCGGATGCCTCAACGGGTTATAGGGCAATCAGACGGGAGATTGCAGTAAAAATGGAGGTTTATGGGGAGTGTACTTGTGGTACTTTTGTGCTTGAGGCTGCTCGATTGGGTGCAAGAGTGAAGAGTGTGCCTATTTCTATTCATGAGAGAGAAGGTCCAAGGCGGATCCAGACACGACATTTTCGTCAGTTTTTTATCGTGTTGTGGGATGTGTTGCGGTTTTGGTAAAGTTTTTAGGCATCACAGGGTTCTCTATTGGAATACTGTATAGAGAGTGTTGGTATGAATAAAGGAGTAACAGTCTGGTTCACTGGACTACCATGCAGTGGAAAAACAACAATAGCAGATAAATTAGCATTAATCATCAAGGAAAAAGGAAAAAACGTTGAGAGGCTCGACGGGGACATTGTTCGAAAAGGCTTGACAAGGGATCTGGGTTTCAGTAAAGAAGATCGCGACATGAACATTGAGCGAGTTACGTTTGTAGCAAAGCTCCTCACTCGAAATAATGTTGTAGTATTGGCAACCTTTGTCTCGCCTTATATTGCGAGACGTCAAAAGACACGTGAAGAGATTGGGGAATACATTGAGGTCTATGTGAAGGCAAGTCTTGAAGAGTGCATCAAGCGAGATGTCAAGGGCATGTATAAGAAAGCCCTTGCTGGTGAGATCAAGAACTTTACTGGGATCGATGATCCCTACGAAGCGCCGCCAAGTCCTGAAATCATTGTAGATACAGACGTAGAGTCTGTTGATGAGAGTGTTGAAAAGGTATTGAAATATTTAGAGAAAAATGGGTTTCTCTAATTTTTTTACTCGACCACTATCATGGTCAGGGTTGATCTTACGTGGTTTAGTCTTCGTATCTTTGTTGTGATTGTGTCTTTTAGGTTTTGCATAGTGTCTGCTTCAAGTCTTACCACATAATCGTATACACCATAAACTCCGTAGACATCCTTTACTTCTGGGATCTCTTTTAGAGCGTCTGATACCTCGCTTCCCTCACCTAAGTCTGTATTTATTAGAACGAAAGCTGTGCTCATCTTTAACACCTATGAGTGCTTAGTGTATCAATTTTTAACGTTTTCTAACCTCAAAGCTTACAGCTTATATTGTATATACCATGAATTGGTTTTTATTTATTATTAGGCAATTTCCCCGATCTTTTCTTCGTTGCTTGTCGATGTTGATTACGTCACAAGCTTTAATTCTATTCGAATATAGGCGATTATTGATTGATTTGTCTCTTTCTCGAAATGTTGCGGTTATTGGTGCGGGGATGACTAGGTTTCATCATAAGATACATGGAGATAAGCAGAGTCGTGAGATGTTTGTTGAGGCTGCATTGGAGGCAGCTAGCAGTGTGGATAATGGCTTCAGGTTGAATGAGTCTGAGGCATTGTATCTTGGGTATTTTAGCAGCGATATGTTTGAGAAACAAGGTCATACATCTGCTTTGATGGCTGATGCTCTTGGGATCAACCCGGTTCCTGCTACAAGGGTTGAGGCAGCATGTGCATCAAGCGGGGCAGCGGTGAATCTAGGAGTATTAGCTATTGCGTCTGGTTTGTATGATGTTGTGCTAGTTGGGGGTGTTGAAAAGATGAGGACGCTCGGTACCGGTGAGGTTACTGATACCTTGGCGATGGCTTCTGATGTTAGTTATGAAGCAGCCGTTGGGTTCACTTTCCCCGGGTTATACGCGGCGATTACTGCGGCTCACTTCAAACGGTATGGCTCAAAGTGGGAACAGCTTGCAGATATCGCGATCAAGAACCATGATAATGGAAAGAAAAATCCCAAAGCCCAGTATCAGGAATCAGTGCTTGAGATAGCGAACAAGATAGGTAAGAGAAAGGGTATTGCGTTCAGTGATCCAATGGAGTTCTTAAGATCTGATTTTAACCCGATGGTAGCTGATCCTCTTAGATTGTTTGATTGTTGCCCAATTTCCGATGGCGCAGCTGTAGCTATATTGGCATCAGAGAAGGTGGCCAAGAAGTACACTGACACTCCAGTTTATATCGCAGGTATTGGTCACGCTTCAGATGCTATGGCATTGCATGATAGGGCAGAGTTAACATCATTGAATGGGTCCAAGGTTGCGAGCAGACAGGCTTACAAAATGGCTGGAATAGGACCCAAGGATATTAGTCTGGCTTGTGTGCATGATTGTTTTACTGGTGCTGAGATGGTGGCTACTGAGGATCTTGGATTCTTTGAGCCTGGTACAGGTGGAAAGGCAGCTTCAGAGGGTCGAACAGCGCTGAGTGGAGATATACCAATTAATACGGATGGTGGTTTAAAGGCGAAAGGGCATCCTGTTGGAGCTACTGGTGCCGGTATGGTGCTTGAGATATTCAAGCAGATGCGAGGAGAGGCGGGTGATAGACAGGTTGCCGACCCGGTTTATGGGATGGCGCATAATGTTGGAGCAACAGGTGGTACTGTAACGGTGCAGGTGTATAGGAGATAGGGCTGATGAGTGTACATAGTTTCAGGGAAGGATTGAAGGAGTCCAAGCTCAAAGGCTGTACTTGTAATAGTTGCGATAATCTGATGCTCCCCCCAAGGATGATTTGCAACAAATGCGGCTCTACTGATCTCAACGAGTATTGTTTTGAGGGCAAAGGGGTCATAAAGACAAAAACCGTGGTATATGTTCCCCTCACTAGGTATCAAGACCTCAGCCCCTATATTGTTGGAATAATTGAACTCGATGAAGGCCCAATGATTACGGGGATGGTTCTCGGAGAAGCGGACAAGATTAAGATTGGGGACAGAGTTGAGGCTGTCTATCTTGATGAGGGAGAGGAGAAACTCCTCACCTTCACACTCGTTGGCTAGTTGCCTTTGAACTCAGGTTTTCTTCGCTCACCGAAGGCGGCTATTCCTTCTTTTAGGTCTCTATAGTTCCATAGGTCTGCGAATGCTTCTGCTTCGGCTCTGAGGGCGTCTTTCAATTCTGGATCGTTGGTTACTAGTTTCTTCATGGCGCGAATGGAGATGGGCGGTCCTTCTAATAGGGCTTTTACGAATTCATCTACCTTGGTATCGAATTCATCCACCGGGTAAACATGGGTTACCAGTCCAATTTTTTTTGCTTCTTCTGCGTCTATTCTTCTTCCCGTCAAGAGAAGGTCCATCGCTGCTGTAGGTCCGACTAGTTTGGGTAGCATATAGGTTCCACCCCAGCCCGGTATTAGCCCTAGGTTTACCTCTGGTTGGCTGAATCTTGCTTTTTGGCTGGCTAGTTTGAAGTCACAGAATTGGATAAGCTCGTTTCCCCCGCCGAGGCAGTAGCCGTTTATGGCTGCTATTACTGGTTTTTGGACTTCAAGCATTTTCATATATGTTCTATGTCCAGCTTCGCTGACTTTTCTTGCGCCTATTGTTGTTAGGGTTGGGAACTGAGTTATGTCTGCCCCCGCGCAGAACGCTCTGTCTCCTGCTCCCTTGAACAGGACTGCCTTTGTCGCTGAGTCTCTTTTGGCTTCCTCAAGGTATTGGGAGATTAAGTCCAGCATCTCCAGTGTCATGCTATTGAGTTTGGATGGTCTGTTTATAGTAATAAACAGGACACCGTCTTTCTTCTCCATGAGAACAGGCTTCTCTTCACCAAGCCCAGATTCCTTCATCTCAAAGGGTCCACGGGGAATATTACCACCTAGTTTGATGGCTGTATCAATGTCTTCGGCTGTGGCTATTGCATCTTTAAGAACTTTTTCTGCTTCCTGTACAAAGGGCTCTAGTAGTTTTACTACGTCGAAGCCTTTTGCTTGGGCTTCTGTTACGCTTGGTCTTTCCTCGTAACTGTAGAAGCCTTCTCCTGTTTTCCTCCCCAGTTTCTTGCTCTCGAATAGTTCTGTGATTCTTGGGTGTGGGGTATAATCTTCACCGAGATGTTCCTCAAAGGTTTTGAGTATGTTATAGACTATGTCGAGTCCTATTAGGTCGCTTAGCATGAAGGGCCCCAAAGGCATTCCGGCTTTGTGTTGCATGGCTGCGTCTATTTGCTCCATATCATACTCGTCAAGTAGTTTGGCAGCCTCGTTGAGGTAGGTAACAAGTATCCTGTTTACTATGAATCCTGGTGCGTCTTTCTTGACCCATACTGGGGTCTTGCCCATCTTTAGCGCTATGTCCATTACTGTTTTCACGGTTTCCTCGCTGGTCTTTTCGCCTTGGTTTACCTCGACGAGTTTCATGATTACAGGGGGGTTGAAGAAGTGCATTCCTATGAAGCGTTCTGGGTTGGATACTGCTTCTGCCATCTTCGATATGCTTAGGCTGCTTGTGTTGGAGGCTAGGATAGAATCCTTTGGAGCTTGTTCATCTACTTCTTTCCAGACCTTGTGTTTTAGCTCCATTTTCTCTGGGATAGCCTCGATGACTAGCTGGGCGTCCCCAACAGCTTCTTTGAGGTCGGTTGTGAAGGTGATTCTACCAAGTATCTCATCCATCAGCTCTTGGGTCATTCTCTCACGAGATACAAGTCGATTTAGACTTCCTGTGACGCCTTTGAGTCCATTATCGATGTATTCTTGCGCGATATCCCTGATGGCGACTTGGTATCCCGCGGCTGCGGCGACTTGGCCTATTCCATGTCCCATAACGCCTGCGCCTAAAACCGCTATTTTTTTAATTTTATCAGGCTGCAATGTCTCTCAAATCGAATAAGTTGGATTGGACTTATCTATTTTCCCCTAAATATTGGGATAAAAATATTATTTCGTAGGATATATCTCTGCGGGAGAGATATAATGAGGCAATTAGTTCTGTTGAAGGACATACCTGACCTCACTGAGATAACCATTGATAGTGAGAGAAGACCAAAGACAGTAGGAGTAAAGAGAAGGATAAGTGACTTGGATAAACGTGCCTTGGAGGCTGCCATCCAAGCAAAGGGCAAGGTGGGGGGAGAAGTAGCGGTTCTCTCTATGGGAGATGATAAGACCAAGACTGCTCTATTGGAAGCCCTAGCCATGGGAGCGGATTCTGCGTACATCATCATTGAGCCTGATGTCAAAGGGGTGGATACCAATGCGACGAGCAAGGTGCTTGAGGCTGCGATCCGTCAGATAGGAGAATATGATATCATTATCAGCGGCGAGATGACATTAGATAGCCTGAGCAGTCAGATCGGTCCAAGACTCGCCGAATTACTTGATCTTCCTCAGTTGACATATGTCAAGGAGTATGAGTTATCAGAGGGCTCTGTACGAGCTGTTCGTGACTTGGAGACAATGGATGAGGTGGTGGAGGCTCCCTTGCCTGCGGTGGTTACTGTGGTGCGTGAGATAAATGAGCCGAGGATACCGAGCCTCATGAATATTATGAAGGCGAAGCGAAAGCCTCAGACGATTTGGAGCCTATCTGATCTTGGATTGTCATTGGAGGAGGTTAAGGCTCAAAGCTTTGTCAAGATCAAGGATGTAACAGCACCAATGGTTTCGAGGAAGCAAGTCAAGATAGAGGCTGATACCATAGAGGAAGCAGCAGTGAAACTTGCGGCTGCTATCAGGGAGGAGGGAGTAATATGAGCATTCTAGTCTGGTCAGAGGATAGGGAGCATGCTTATCAGCTAATCGCCAAGGGCGTTGAGCTTGCCGAGAAAAAGGGTTCAGGGGTCTATGCGTTGGCGCCTGGTGATGCTCAGGAGTATATCAATCAGGGAGCAAACAAGGTTCTCGTAGCAGAGCTTGGTGAGTTCTCAGTTGAGCCATATAGGGGAGCCTTGTTGAAGGCTGTTGAGGTGTCTGGTGCGGAGATTGTGCTTATCGGTGCGTCAAAGCGTGGTAAGGAGGTTGCTCCTAGGGTCGCCGCAGCTCTCGGTGTTGGATGCATGACCGAGTGTAATAGTGTTGATCTGGTTGATGGGGAACTTGTTGTGGAGAGGCTCACTTATGGTGGATCAACAATCGCCAAGGAGACCTGTACAAGCAATCCAACCATAATCACTGTTCCGCCACGTAGTTTCGATAAATTAGAGCCCAAAGAGGGCGCTGGGGAGGTTATCCAGCTTGACTTTGTTGCTCCAGACACAAGAGTCAAGGTACTTGAGCGTAGAGAGAAACCAAAGGGCGACCAAGACCTAGAGAACGCGGATATCATAGTATCGGCTGGTCGTGGCTTCAAGAACAAGGAGGACCTCAAGGTTCTTGAGGAGCTTGCCGAGGCGCTGGGTGGGGCGGCGATTGGTTGCACTCGTCCAATTAGCGCTGATCTTGGGTGGATGGAGGACTGGGTAGGAATAAGCGGTAAGAAAGTGAAGCCCAGTTTGTACATTACTTGTGGTGTCAGTGGCCAGATACAGCATGTTGCTGGTATCAGGGATAGCAAGATCATCGTCAGCATCAACAATGATGAGGGCGCTGGTATCCACGGCGTCAGCGATTACAGCATCGTGGGTGATATCTATGAGGTTGTTCCCGCGTTGGTAAAGGCTTTGAAGGAAAAAGCCTAATCATCCCAACTCTTTTTCATTAATATGGTTCTAGATGAACAGGCTCTTCAGGGAATAAGAGACGCCGCAGAGATTATTAAAAAATCTAGATATATGACTTGTCTCACCGGTGCAGGCATATCGGTAGAGAGCGGTATCAGACCATTTAGGGGTCCCGGAGGGCTTTGGACCGAGAAAGGCGAGCCTTCTATGGATGGTTATCGTCGGTTTCTTGCTGATCCTGAGGCTTATTGGGAGAGGCGGTTGAAGCAGAGGAGCGAGTTTGGGATTACCATTCGTGATAGCTTGCCTAATCCGGGGCATTTGGCTTTGGCTGAGCTTGAGCAGATGGGTGTCTTGAAGTATCTTGTTACTCAGAATATCGATAATCTGCATCTAGCTGCGGGGAGCACCAAGGTCTTGGAGATTCATGGGAACGGTCACTTTTTGAGATGTATTGATTGTTCATCAAAATGGCATAAAGATGAGTTCAAGGTAGAGAAGATTCCTCCAAGGTGCCCTGATTGTGGTGGAGTTGTGAAGACTGATACCGTGATGTTCGGTGAGCCTATCCCATCAAACGTTCTTGGTAGGTGTTTTGAGGAGGCAGATAAGAGTGACTGTATGTTAGTAGCTGGTACTAGTGCAACTGTTACGCCTGCGGCTAATCTTCCATTAATTGTGCGTAGGAATGGTGGTGCTTTGATTGAGGTAAATATCCTTGAGAGTCATATCAGCGCTGTCTGTGATGTCAATATATTCGCCCCGTCAGGGGAAGCGCTACCAATACTGGTGGAAGAGATAAAGAAATTAGGCTAGTTTCTTCCGAGTCCAGTCTGCCACCTCTTTACAGGTTGCGAACCAGACATCCCCACGCTCCTTAGCATCAACCAAGAGCCGTTCCAGCATATCGAGCCTACTGACCCTACCGATACACTGTGGGTGACAAGTTAGCCCAAAGTATCTGCCTAGTTTGTAGATCCCATCCCACTCTGGTTTCCAGAGGTCCCAGACCTGTTTGGGGGTCATCCTGTTGGTCTCAAAGTGGGGCCAGTCATCCATGAGCCACTCCACTGGTAGCTCAACTAGCCCTGTGTCCCTGCCTCTCCATTTGAGCAGGTATGGCATATCGTTGTCCATGAAGTAAACGCATAACTATGACATAATTATTAAATAATGGTAAGACGGAGGAGTGTATGTGGGATTCACAGAATACAAAATAGGAACACCTCTAGAAGAATTCGAGAAAAGCCTATCAGCATTAACTAAAGGATCAGCAGCCATATACCGCCAATACTTTAACGAATTCCTAGAGTGGGGACACTCTACACCAACAGAGTTCTACCAATGGGTCAAAAACCTTGAAGAAGCTCAGGACCCACGGGAACGGCGCCAACTCACCACCGCATACAGCGACTTCTCCAAGGCAAAGGTAGCGAAAGGCGCCAACCCAAACACTGTGCTAAACCACAGGAAAGCCATTCACAAGTTTCTAGAGGCAAACGAATTAACACTCAGAATAAAGAAAAACGGACAAAAGACCAGGTATCGTGGACAGAAAATCATAAAAATGGATCAGGTCCGTAAACTCGTTGACCTCGCTGCAACGAACCATAGACTCCGCGCCCTTATCATGGTACTAAAAGACACTGGACTAGGAGTCAGCGAGGTAGCCAAGCTTACTTGTGAAGATTTTCACAACTCACGCGAGTACAAAGACGAAGATGGCAGACGATTTAAGGCATGGGCTGATCCCTTGAGACGAGAAAAGACTGGTGAGAGCTGTCACGTCCATATGGGACCCGACGCCGTTGCGGCGATAGAAGACTATATAGGGCTAAGGAGAACAGGCCCCATTTTCATCACCAGTAAAGGCCAGCCCCATAAGGATGACGAAGGCATCATCACACATATGGCGGGGTTTACGGAGAAAGGGGCTCCGATGAACGCGTCAGCGATAACTACGTCTATGAGGCATCACTGCGGGGTGTTGAGGTCTCAGGGGTATAAGATTTCTGCCCACAGTTTTAGGAAGCTATTTGAGACGAGTTTTGACTTGGAGGGATCTCTGAATGTCGCTAAGAAGGTGATGGGAAAGGCGATTCCTCCTAGTGATGAACCATATCTGCAGTATGAAGATAAGTTAACGCATGTCTATATGGAAGTATATGGAAAACGTTTGTCACTTAATATGGAGTCTCTGCAGATGAGCCGCCTGAGGAAAGAGCTTGAGGAGACGAAGAAAGGACAATCCAACGAAATGAGACAAATACAGAAAGAATTAGAGGAAAACAGAAAACAACAAAAAGAGATGATGAAAAAATTAACCAGCCTTCTAGATGACACGGATAAACTCAAAGAAACATAAAACCCACGCATTCCTATGTTTATTATATCCTCAGAGCCCAAAAAGAAAAACACAAAATCCAATCCACACTAAGAATATGCTTGTTACATGAGACGGTAATTTTGAATTATCGAAGCTTTTCTTCATAATATTCAGCTAAAACACTCGTTGTTCCATCTTTTTCGATACGTGTCACACGTCTTTCATGTTCACATATTAGTAACAGTCCTTGTTGATCTAGTGTGAGTCCGTTGCTGTGTCTACTTGGTTTAAGAAATATTTCTGTTTCTAATCCTGGTTCATATTTGTAGATTGTGTTTGCTGGAATGTCAGAGAATAGTAGGAAACCTTCGGGTATCCAGATCGGTCCTTCTGTGAATTGAAAACCAGACAATATTTTTTCTACTTGAGTTTTTCCGATGATATTCGACACAGAACCAGTCAATCTCCTCAACACAAACAACCCAATTACTTAGCGAAAAACCCGTTTATAAAGACGAGTAAGCAAATGTACACATTGCTCACTGATAAAAACAATACTTTTCTATCCACTACAACTAAAACCATGGCTATATATTCCTCGTTTTTAGATCTAAAACTGAACTATAATGAACTCTGAAACAATCGGCATGATCCAACAATATTTAGATAAATATGTGGAAGTTGGTATACTGCCCAATTATATAGAAATGTGGGCACAAATCAAAAAAAACGGCTCCATTGAGAGCGAGAAGAGCGCCATAATAGGACAACTATACGGCGGAGTCTTAAGATTACTATCTAATCTTCAAGGATACGAAGAAGGCAACATAAACGCCTATGACTTGGAGGAGTTAAACAAATTCTTCACTTCGAGACTGAATGGCATAGAAAAACAAATAGAACAAGCACTGACCAACAATAAAAACCACTAAAAAAACATCCCCCTTATGGTCAGTCACACGCATTTATGGCTAACTGAATAATATCTCCAAGTCTCTAAATCTATTCCTGAGAGTTACACCAGATGTACCCGCTGCATAGGCCACATCCTTCTGAGTCCTCTTCTGATCATTCTCCAAACACGCCTTGTATATTGCCACAGCGGCAACACCCATGGGGTTTTTACCTGATGTACCATTAAGATTACGCGCTGACTGGATAATATCAACGGCGCGCGCGCAGCAACTTATTTTATCTAAATTCGGAATATATGCATATTGAAATTTTTGTTGCTTCTGTATGCAGATGTAAACTTCCCAATGCGTGTGCACGCAGCTCTTCGCTTTGTTTCAAAAAAGATATAATTTCGAAGTGTACATTATTATTATCATTACATAAAGAGGTAAGTATATTTACGCGCGCGTTTTCACAATGATTCAGAGGAAGAGACAAGTGTTTGGTTGTGTAATAAAATAAAGTTGCCCGAATGTTCTCGTTCCGGGATGTTATCTTCTCTAAGCCAAAGCCTAGATCCGACTTGAAGCCCATCCTCGTCACTCAGCGACTCAAAGACCTAAAGCTTCTTGAGTCCTTGACTCACTCCCACTCGGGCAAGTATCATACATGGAGCGTTGAAGATAAACCCCATCATTCATGAATGATACAAAGTTTAGATAATTCGGAGAAAAATACTATGTTATTTGCTGTATTTGTAACAATATACCTGTTAATGTGTTTATGTGTCAATTTGTTTAAGCTTACGGCTCAATATCCATCGTAATCCTCTGACGACTTGTAATGCTTACCCGTACACGTACGCGCCTTTTTAAAACTTGTACATACCAATTATTATTATGATAAAAATTGAGATTGCTGATGAGCCTCCCAATAAACAGACAGACGCGGATAAAAGAACAATAGAACAGTATCACAACGAACTAATCAGGATAAGTAAAGAACAACTAAACTCCAAGCTAGTTACTGGTCCAATATCCGTTGAAATAAGCATTTACACAAACGCGTCAAGGTTAAGAAGAGTGGGCTATGATAACACGTACCTGGGTGATTTAGATAACCTGGTTTCTGGAATCGTTGATGAGTTAAAGGGAACTATAATCGTTGACGATTCTCAACTATTGGAAATTAAAGCGAAGATAAATGTTATCGAAGAAAGTGAAACCCGGTTCTCAGTAACTATACGATGGTAGAAAGATATATGCACACTTTTTAGGGATTAGGCCATATTTTGTCTATTAACAATATTTCGTTTACTTTTATTGTATTTCAACTGTCAACGATGCGCACAAGATTGCTGATATAAAAAAGTAGAGCTTGTGATCTATGGTGTATATTATCCGGTTGCTAGGTTTCTTCCCTGGATAAGCCTGATGAGTATCACAATAGCCGCAATTACCAGTAACAGATGTATCAACTGCCCCGAGTCCCCCTACTAAGCCGAGGGCCCAGATAACCACTAAGATTATGGCTACTGTCGTGAAGAGATCCAACTATTACTCCTCCTCTTGGGTTTTCTCTTTCTCGGATTCGTTGCCTTCTTTCATATCTTTTCGGATTGCGCTTGCGCGCCTTATTGATTCACCTGCTTGCTCAGCAGCACCTTCATCCATCCTATCACGGGTATCTTTAAGACTCTTCTCCATAGCTTCAACTACTTTTTCAGCGCCTTCTTCAATAGCCTCACGGGCTTCATGGGCTACTCGTGCACGTTTCTCTATGGCCTTTCTTTCTTGCTCACCGCCTCTCCCTATGGTCTCTTCCATTTCCTCTACTTTTTCCTCGTTGGTGCTTTTATTTTTATTATTCTTTGACATTTTGTTCTCAAGTAAGAGATTGATTGGTGTAGAATATAAGGAAGAGTAAACAAATGTACACGATTTAAACGGAAATATACAACTGCGGATATAGAGATATTAACAGAGCTTACATTGCGCGTGCATTATTCAAGAGTCAAATAGGCTTGAGTCTCTAATATACCAATGACTTCTTCCAACTTTGAGACGTTTACGCGCGCGCAGTACTAACGAATAACAAATAGCGTAATCTAGGTTAAACTCCTATAACCAATAATTTGATAAGATTAATTAGATTTCTAGATTATATATCTGAATATAGAGGTATAATTTTGTCAAAAGATGAGCGCGTTGAGACCACGGTTAGAACCTTCAGACTAAACGAAGAATGGGATAACATTCTCAAAGAGGAGGCAGATAATGAACAAATCACAGTAAGTCAACTACTGAACCAGATCGTTAGGAGGTATATAATCGCTCAAAGGTTCTTCAACCACGCTCAAAGCGTCAACATCGAGTATAAATTATTTTCACCCATATTGGAGATGCTGAGTGAAGAGGAGATAGCGGGTTTCGGTAAACTAGTTGGTGCTAGTAGTGTCAGGGAGGGCGTTGCTAACAGGGGTTTACCACTGGATTTT
>Ga0272442_10003223_pt1 | contig 23052 bp, 17 predicted proteins | sample SSMForm2O_FD_200262 | JGI IMG/M metagenome (GOLD analysis project Ga0272442, IMG submission 200262) | Marine sediment archaeal communities from Little Sippewissett salt marsh, Falmouth, MA, United States - SSM-Form-2O | ecosystem: Environmental > Aquatic > Marine > Wetlands > Sediment ...
GAATACAAAGGCTCCATCGTGCTGGGCGATGAAAATGATGATCCCGGTTTGCTCGAAGCCGATACGACGTACTATTGGCGCGTGGACGCAGTGGATGCCCAGGGCAATACGATCAAAGGACCCATCTGGGTTTTCACAACGAGTGATTACCTCCTCGTGGAAGATTTCGAGAGCTATACCGATGATGACACCGCGGGCCAGGCCATCTGGCAAACGTGGATCGATGGTTTCGGTGTTCCGGACAACGGCGCACAGGTTGGTTATCTGTTGCCCCCGTATGCCGAGCAGACCGTCGTTCATGGCGGCGCCCAGTCTATGCCGCTTTTGTATGCCAATGAGACCGGTGTAACAAATTCAGAGGCAACGATGACGCTCACGGAGACGCGTGACTGGACAGCGGCGGGTGTCACGGAATTATCCCTTTGGTTCAGGGGTGATTCGGGCAACGCAGCGGAACCTTTGTATGCCGCACTTTCCAACAGCACCGGTGCTCCCGCGATCGTGGCCAATGAGGATGCAAATGCAGCCACGATCCGCTCGTGGAAACAGTGGAGCATTTCATTACAGGCTTTTGCCGATCAGGGCATCAATCTGGCTGATGTGGACAAGATCGCCGTTGGCCTGGGCGACAAAGCCGGTATGGTTTCGTCCGGCGGTTCAGGGACGCTATACGTCGACGATATCCGGCTGACTCTGCCGTGATAGAAGATATCTGCAGACTGTTTCAAGAGTTTGATTATGGATGAATCATGTTACGAGAAGGAGGTGCATTATGTGCGGGAGATTCGTGTGCTTTTTCTGTCTTGTTCTGGTACTGAGCGTTGTCACTAATTCCCCGGCGGACCTGATGGCCCGCTTCGGGTTCGACGAGGGTTCCGGCAATGTCGCGCATGACACGTCCGGCAACGGCAACGACGGCACGTTGAATGGGGAACCGACATGGACGGCCGGGATCGTCGGCGGCGCCCTGGAATTCGATGGCACGGATGACTATGTGGAATTGACGCGGGTCGTACAGGATGACTTCACGCTCATGGCGTGGATCAGGACGGATACGCCCGGGATTAACCTGGGCAGTCAGGGCTATCAGGGTAGCGGACTGATCTGGTCGGATGTGGCCGGCGTCGCGAACGATTTTATCCTGGCCGTTTTGGGGACGAAGCTTTCGTTTTTCTGTGGAAATCCCGACGTATCGGTCAATTCGGATCAGGACGTCACGACAGGTGAGTGGGTGCACGTGGCGGCGACGCGAAGCGCCCAGGAACTGCAAATCGGCATTTACATCGACGGTCAGCAGGAAAATATCATCGCCCATGGAAACAGTAGCCCGTTGAATGCGTTGGATACTATGGCGATCGGGGGCAATGTCCTCGACTCGCGCTACTATACGGGGCTCATTGATGACGTCCAGATCTATGATAACGTATTAGTGCAAGCTGAGATTCTCAGTGCGATGCAGAACGAGCCGTGGCCTTATGCTTTCGGTCCCGATCCGGCGGATGGGGCGATTCATGCGGTCACATGGGTCACGCTCTCCTGGGTGCCGGGACAGCTCGCCGTTTCACACGATGTCTATTTAGGTGATAATTTTGATGAAGTTAATGAGGGCCTCGGCGATACCTTCCGAGGTAACCAGGTTTCGACATTTTATGTCGCCGGCTTTCCGGGATTTCCTTATCCGGACGGCCTTGCGCCGGGCACGACCTATTATTGGCGAATCGACGAAGTCAATGAAGCCCATCCGGACAGCCCCTGGAAAGGTGACATCTGGAGCTTCTCCGTTCCGTCCAAGACGGCATACGGTCCCGATCCTATTGACGGAGGCGGTATTGCGGATACAACGGTCACTCTGAGCTGGACGCCGGGCTTTGGAGCGAAATTGCACACCGTTTTCTTTGGCGAAAGTTATGACGAAGTGAACAATGCGACTGTGGGTATGCCCTCCGGATCGGTATCCTACTCTCCCGGCCCGCTGGAACGCGAGAAAGTGTATTACTGGCGGGTTGATGAATTCGACGGTGTCGACACGTATAAGGGCGATGTTTGGGCTTTTACGACACCGGGTGCTATCGCCCATCCAGAGCCGGCTATCGGCGCCGACGATATAGAGTTAAACGCGGTGCTCAGTTGGACACCGGCGGATTCCGCCGCGTCGCACGAGTTTTACTTCGGCACTGACAAAGCAGCGGTGCGCAACGCCGATGCCGCCGCACCGGAGTATAGAGGTTCCATAGCATTAGGAGCGGAACGTTTCGAGCCGGGGTTACTTGACGCGGAGACAACGTATTATTGGCGTGTGGATGAAGTGGATGGTCAAGGCAGTGCAGTGAAAGGGCCTGTCTGGGTCTTCACGACGGGTGCGTTCCTTCTCGTGGAGGATTTCGAGGATTATACCGATGAAGACGCGGCCGGCCTGGCCATTTGGCAAACGTGGATCGACGGTTTCGGTGTCGCGGATAATGGTGCACAGGTGGGTTATCTTGTTCCTCCCTATGCCGAGCAGACCCTCGTTCATGGCGGGCTCCAGTCCATGCCGCTTCTATACACCAACGAGGCCGGTGTCACAAACTCGGAGGCGGCAATGACCTTGACGGCCCCGCGTGACTGGACGACGGCAGGTGTCGTGGAATTATCACTGTGGGTACGAGGCGATTCGGCCAATGCCGCCGGTCCGTTGTATGTGGCGGTTTCCACCGTCGCCGGCGTGCCGTCCGTCGTGGCTCATGAGGATTCCGTTGCAGCTACTGTCGGGACATGGCGTCAATGGCGGATTCCATTACAGACCTTTGTCGATCAGGGAATTAATCTGGGTAATGTCGATACAATCGCGATTGGTTTGGGCACGAAAGCGGGTATGCCGGTATCCGGTGGTTCCGGCACCGTGTACATTGATGATATTCGACTTTATCAACCGTAAGTAGATTTTTCTTGACAGGAGATCGATAAATACGGTATACGTAGATAAGATAAGGTTGGTGTTTTTGTTCGCAAAGCCCTTTTCCAGGCGAGGAGCACGGTGTTCGTCGTAGCCTTGAGCATCTTCTGTAGTTTGGGGGCGGGGAGTGCTGCTTCCTCGGCTCAAACGTTGGCGTGTGTCCGGATTGAGAGTCCTGAAGCGCAAAATCTTGCTCAACAACTCATCGAGTCCGGCTTCGACGTGCCCGTCGGCGGTATCTCGGAGGGGTATTTTGAAGTTATCGTGTCCGATGCGGAATTGCGAGCCTTAGAACAACGTGGTCTCGAGCCACAGTTGATCGGCGTGGGGCAGCCGTTCCGGGATATCCAGAATCAGCGACTGACTCTTTCGGCGGTCCCCTCGGGATACCCAGATCTTGGGCAAATCCGCGCCCAAATAGATGCCGCGGAGGTTGAATTTCCTTCGATTTGTAAAGTCGTCGATCTTACGGAGACGTATGAAACGCCAGCTACATTCGAAGGGCGCCACATCGTGGCCGTCAAGATATCCGACCATGTGGATCAGGACGAGGACGAGCCGGCGTTTCTGCTGGTCGCCGCGCACCACGCCCGCGAGATCGTCACACCGGTTATTGCGTTGTACGCCATCGAACAGTTCACGCAACAGTACGGCCTTGATCCCGCGATCACGGCCTGGGTCGATGACTATGAGATATGGATTGCACCGGTTTGGAATCCCGACGGTTATGACTATGTGTTCACGACCGACAATTACTGGCGTAAGAACCGCAGGATTCTGGACGGCGGTGTGGGTGTCGATCTGAACCGGAACTATCCCTTCGGCTGGGGCGCGATATGCGGCGGCAGTACCACGATCACCTCACAGACCTATCGCGGTCCCGAAGAGGCGTCCGAGCCTGAGACGCAAACGATGATCGCATTCGGTTGTGATCGTCGTTTTGCCAAGGTCGCCGATCTTCATTCCTATGCCCGCGAGGTTCGCTACGGCAATGGTTGCCTGCCTCATCCGTTTATGTCCTTCATGGCGTCCGAAGCCGGCGATCTGGCGGCCGCCGCGGAGTATCAGGTGGCCCGGTCGTGCTGCACGGGGGGAGATATTCATTTCCATACAGCAAATCACGGCAGCCATGCCTTCCTGTGGGAAACGCATCAATCCTTCCAGCCCGGTTACACCAGCGCTCGGATCGAGACGGAGCGGGTATTTCCCAGTGTACTGGCGTTGCTGGATCGCCCCATTTGTTTGAGCGGGCATGTGACGGATGCTCTCACTGGAGAAGCCGTCGCCGCGACGATCACCTATCTCGATGTCATCTTCGAGAACGGCGAAACGAACGGCAGTGACGAGCGATGGGGACGATACCATGCTTTTATGCCTTCGGGGACGTACACTCTCGAATTGACCGCCGACGGCTATTTCCCACAGTCCTGCACGGTGGAGGTGGACTCTGCCCTGGCTCAAATCCTCGATGTCGCTATGATTCCTTTGGATATTGATAACGCGGCAATTGGCAGGTGATTGAAGCGAGATCTTCCTTGACTGAAAGGTATACGATGTGGTATAGATAAAGAGTGGTGATGGTTTGATATGTGCAGAATGTGATCCGGATGCAGGGTAAGGGTTTGAATGGACGGGTCTCTTAGCGATTCTAAGATCATTTAGCGGTCGGATGATCGGCTTTTAGAACGAAAGGGTAAGGGTATGTGCAGAAAGCGAAAGGGATTCACGCTCATTGAGCTTCTTGTGGTTATCGCTATTATCGCTTTGCTGATGGCGGTCCTCATGCCGGCCCTGCAGCGCGTTCGAAAACAGGCCAAAGCAACAATCTGTCAGGCCAATCTGGGACAATGGGGCCTTGTCTGGACGTTGTATTGCCAGGATTACGACGGCCGTTTCCACAAACACATTTCCATCTGGCCCGACCTTGTAAAGTCGTATTATTCAGATGATAAAATGTGTTATTGTCCGATGGGAACGAAGCTCTATTCTGAAGGAGGGCAATGGGGCTATGGCGCTTGGGAGCTCGGCGATGATTCCGGTAGCTATGGGCTGAATCAATGGGTTTTGGATACGCCGAGAGACGAGGGCGTACAAGGTCGGCGCGAGCCTGAAAATATGTGGAGACACACCGATGTCAAGGGCGGGAATTTTATTCCCCTGTTTATTGATGCGGCCACCATCGGTGTAACAACGTGGTCCCAGGATAATCCCCCGGAATATGACGGCCAGTACTGGCCCTATACGGGCAATAACTACGATGAAATGAGGCGGATTTGTCTGAATCGGCACGACGGTTTCGTCAACAGCCTCTTTTTGGATTTCACCGTCAGAAAAGTCGGCCTGAAAGAATTATGGACGCTGAAGTGGCATCGCAAATACGATACCGCCGGGTTCTGGACCCGGGCCGGGGGCGTCCAGCCGGAAGACTGGCCGGAGTGGATGAGGCACTTTAAAGACTACTAATTATCCCGGGAAAATCAAAATGTGAAGCGAAAAATGCAAAAGAGATAAGGGTTCAGAGTTCAAGGTTCAGGGTTTAGGCTTCAACCGGGAACCTTTCTTGATTTTTAGTTTTGATTTTTAATTTTTACATTTGTTTCTTTATGAAGGAGGAAAAATGATTCCCAAGAGATTTGTGATCATCGAAATAGTAATGACCCTGTTTGTGATATCACTGTTTTCTTCGTTTGTTGATGCGCAGATTTACTTTTCGGACGATTTCGAGAGCCCTGCGGAGTCGGAAACCAAATGGGAAGTGATTACGGGGGAGTGGGAGGTGGCCGACGGCGTGTACCATCAGCTCAGTGCCTCGAGTCCCTGGCAGGCATCCATGGTGGCATCGGATCACTGGAATAATAGCTGGGAAGACTACACGATTGAATTTATGGTTAAGCCGCTGACGGAAGGGGATGCGCCGGTGAACGTACTCTTCAGGGTTCGGGATCCTGTGCCGATAGAGTGGGCCGACCGCAACGGACCGAGTACCCAGATGTATCGATGGATCGTTAACGGCTGGACGAATACGGAATCCCGACCTTATATGTACAACAGGGGTAATACGCAGATGCTGGCCCAAACTGATAACACATTGATCGTGGGCAACTGGCATCATATCAAGCTGGAAGTGACTAAAACGAGCCTCGCCGGCTATGTGGATGATGTCGAGATGTTTAATATCGAGCACGCCGAATGGACGGATGGGAGGGTCGGCATTCAAGCTTATAGCGGGATGATGGACTTCGATAATTTCGTCGTCTATGGACCGGGAGGCGGAGGGGGTTTTCACAAAGCATCCCTTCCCGATCCGGCCGATGGGACGCTCAACCCGGATACGTGGGTGAATCTGAGCTGGATGGCGGGCGATTTTGCGGTCTCGCACGATGTATATTTGGGAGATAATTTAAGCGAGGTCGAGGAAGCGACGCGAGATTCGGATGTGTTCTGGGGTAACCAGGCCGAAGCGTTTTACGTGGCCGGCTTTCCCGGATTTGCCTATCCGGACGGTCTCGTCGCCGGAACAACCTACTACTGGCGGATCGACGAGGTCAACGACGCCGACCCGAACAGTCCGTGGAAAGGCGACGTCTGGAGCTTCTCCATTCCGCCCAAGACCGCTTACTATCCCGACCCGGCCGATGGGGCTGAATTTGTCGGCCCGGATGATGTTACCTTAAGCTGGACGCCGGGCTTTGGAGCTAAATTGCACACCATTTATCTTGGCGACGACTACGACGAGGTGGGCAACGCCACCGGCGGCATCCCGGTGGGGATGCCGGCTTATAATCCCGGTTCCCTTGAGTTGGAGAAGATCTACTATTGGCGCGTCGATGAGTTCGACGGCATAGAGACGTATAAAGGCGACGTGTGGGGCTTTTCGACACCGGGCGCCGCAGGTTTTCCGCAACCGGCAAGCGGCGCGGTGGAAGTAGGTCACTCCCAGATCTTAAGTTGGACGCCGGCGGAGAACGCGACTTCACACCAGGTTTATTTCGCTACGGATAAAGACGCCGTGAAGAACGCCACAACCGATTCGCCGGAGTACAAAGGGAGCAAGGCGCTGGGTTCGGAGAGCTACGATCCCGGGCAGCTTGCCTGGCATACGAGTTATTACTGGCGAGTGGATGCGGTTTATAGCACGCATACCGTCAAAGGTCTTGTGTGGAGCTTTACCACTGCCGACTATCTTTTGATCGATGACTTCGAGAGCTACACGGATGACGACACGGCCGGTGAGGCGATCTGGCAGGCTTGGATCGACGGTTTCGGCGTTGCCGATAATGGCGCACAGGTTGGCTATCTCATGCCGCCGTATGCCGAGCAGACGATCGTTCATGGCGGTTCCCAATCGATGCCGCTCTTGTTTACTAACGAAGCCGGTGTAGGAAATTCGGAGGCGTCGCTCACATTGACAACTCCGCGCGATTGGACAACCGAGGGTGTCGGAGAATTATCGCTGTGGTTCAGAGGTAATTATGGAAACGCCGCCGAACCGTTATACGTGGCCATTGCCAATAGTGCCGGCGCGCCGGCTGCGGTCGCTCATAGCGATGCGGAAGCAGCGAAAATATACTCCTGGAAGAAGTGGGTCATCCCGCTCCAGGCGTTTACCGATCAGGGAATCAACCTGACCAATGTAGATAAGCTTGCGATTGGTCTGGGCAACAAATCCGGTACGGCATCTTCGGGCGGATCGGGTACCATTCATTTTGACGACATAAGATTGCGTCGACAATAAAGTGAACTAAAGTGACTAAAGTGAGCTAAAGTTGGCGATAATGTGTCGAAGTCTTTTTCAACTTTAGACACTTTAGTCACTCTAAACTTTAGGCACGTTAAAAAGGGCAGGGAGGCTCTAACGATGGGCGATAGGTGTTTCTATTTTGCCGGCGGGGGGACGGGGGGACATATCTACCCGGCCCTCGCCGTCGCCGAGCAGATCGCCGGGATCGAACCGGGGGCGAAGATCCATTTCTTCTGCAGCACGCGCGATATTGATAAGCATATCCTTGGACAGACCCGCTTCAGCTATACGATGTTGCCGGCGAAGGGTTTTTCCATTCGGCCAAAGGGGTTGATCGAGTTTTACAAATCCTTTCGGGGAAGTAACAGAATAGCACGGGACATTATTCAGAAGGGTAAAGAGGCTGTCGTCATCGGGGCCGGCGGTTTTGTGTCGGCCTCGGTGTGCTGGGTAGCGCATAAACGCAATGTTCCTATCGCCCTATTAAATGTGGATATTGTCCCGGGACGCGCGAACAAGATCATTACTCGCTGGGCCGATGAAGCCTTCGTGCAGTTCGAGGAAGCCGGTCGATATTTCGCCCAACGGGGAACAAAAGCTAATGTTGTCGGTTGTCCTTTACGTCGTGGTTTCAGACATCCTGATCCGGATGCAGCGAAAGAGCAATTGGGCCTCGATAGAGAAAAGAAAATTCTGCTTATCACGGGCGCGTCGAGCGGCGCGCAGAATATCAATAAAACGACCTGTTCGCTGCTGAAGAAGCTCGGTACTTTTGCCGACGATTGGCAGATGGTACATCTGACGGGGTTGGCGAACCATGAACAGGTCGTGAGCAACTATCGCGACGCTCGCATCAGCCATAAGATCCTGGCGTATTTCGATGATATGCCGAACTTGTTGGCGGCGGCGGATTTGGTGATCGGCCGAAGCGGAGCGGTCAGTGTGGCGGAATATGCCGTCGCGGGGGCGCCGAGCATCTGCATGCCGTATCCATATCATAAGGACCGGCATCAGTATCTCAATGCAGGCAAATTGGTCGAAGCGGGAGCCGCCGTCATTGTGGACGATCTGCCCGATGAAAAAGACCGGGGCGAGTGGTTGTGGGAAGAGCTGGAAGAGTTGATGAAAGATGAAGAAAAGCGGCGCCGGATGGTCGAGGCTTGCCGGATCGTTGCGCGACCGGAAGCGGATGTGAAAATCGCGGAGAGATTGCTGGAAATAGCTAATGAAAAAGTGACTAAAGTGCCGAAAGCCGAAATCGGCGTCAATCCACTTTAGTTCACTTTGCACACTTTCAATTTTAGGCCCTTTTCTTGTTCGTATTTTCCCTGAAAATCGCTTGACAAAGGCGTTCTGGAAGAGGACAATCGCTTTTTTGATTATCCATGAGGACGGTACAGAATGCCAGAGTCAATACCTTTTGGGCCAAACGTTGGAAATCGGGTCATTTTTCGGGTTTGGACCGTATAACCGTACTTTTAGAATGGGGATAGCGATTAAGAGAAAGAGGATAACATGAGCGAAATCATACATTCACGCCGAGATTTTCTTAAAAGTTCATTGGTTTTCGGATCCGGCGCGTTGGTGGCCGGACCGTTAGCGAAACTGGCGCCGTCAATGCGATTAATGACGCGCATGCGATTCGGCCTGGTGACCTATCTCTGGGGCCAGGATTGGGATCTACCGACGGTGATTGCCAACTGTGAAAGAACCGGCGTACTGGGAGTAGAGTTGCGTACGCAGCACGCCCACGGTGTCGAATCGAACCTCAACGCCGCCCAGCGACGGGAAGTGAAGAAGCGTTTCGACGACAGTCCCGTCACGCTTTTGGGACCCGGGACGAACTTTGACTTCCATCACGCCGATCCGGCGAGACTCAGGGAAAACATCGACGGAGCCAAAGAATATATCAAGCTTTCTTACGATTGCGGCGGCTCGGGTGTGAAGGTCAAACCGAACGATTTGCCCAAGAGCGTGCCACAGGAAAAGACGATCGAGCAGATCGGCAAATCGCTAAATGAATTAGGCCGCTATGCCGCTGATTACGGCCAGATGATTCGTGTGGAAGTGCACGGTCGTGGGACTTCGCCCCTGCCGATTATGAAGAAAATTTTTGACGTTGCCGACCACCCGAACGTCGGCGTGTGCTGGAACAGCAATGGTCAGGACTTAGAGGGCGAAGGGCTGGAATACAACTTCAACCTCGTTAAGGACCGCTTCGGCGACACCGTCCACGTTCGAGAGCTGAACATCGGCGACTATCCGTACCAGGAATTAATGAACCTGTTCGTGGCGATGGACTACAAGGGATGGATTCTCCTCGAAGCCCGAACCAAGCCCGGTGATCGCGTTGCGGCCCTTGCCGAGCAGCGGGAAGTCTTCGAGAAGATGGTGGCGAAGGCTTCGAGGGGCTCGCGAACGAAGGGCGGCGTTAAAATCGACGACGTCGATAAGAAATTACGCGTCGTCATCAACGGCAAGCTGTTCACCGAATACAACTATCAGGATGTGCCTCGGCCGTTCTTTTACCCGGTGGTCGGACCGACGGGCGTGCCGGTAACTCGTAACTGGCCGATGAAGGACATTAATCCGAATGAAGCAAAAGACCATGTCCACCATAAGAGCCTGTGGTTCACACACGGCGAGATCAACGGACAGGATTTCTGGGGTGAGGGCAGCCATTCCGGCAAGGTGGTCCATGATAAGTTCCTCAAAGTCCGTTCGGGTGCCGATACGGGCGAAATTGTCTCGACCAATAAATATGTCGCCAAGGACGGCACCGTCGTTTGTACGGATACACGGACGCACAAGTTTTACAATACCGCGGACGGGCGCATCATGGACTTCGAGATCGCGATCCACGCCTCGAACGGGAAGGTGACGATGGGCGATACGAAAGAAGGCTCGATGGCGATTCGGCTGACGCCGACGATGCGGCTGAAGGGCGAAGTCGCCAAGGGCCATATTATCAACAGCGAAGGCCAGGCCGACGACAGCACCTGGGGCAAACGCGCTGCGTGGTGCGATTACTACGGCCCGGTTGAGGGCCGGACGGTCGGCGTGGCCATCTTCGACCATCCGGACAATCCCAGGCACCCCACCTGGTGGCACGTGCGGAATTACGGTCTCTTTACGGCTAATCCGTTCGGCCAGCATAACTTCGAGCGAAAGCCCAAGGGGGTGGGTGACCTTGTCATCCCGGCCGGCAAGAGTGTGACGTTCAAGTATCGCTTCTACTTCCATAAAGGGAACGAGAAAGAAGGCCAGGTCGCCGAGCATTACCGTCAATATGCCGCGACGAAATAAATGAACCACAACGTGGAGATAAAACCTTTAGTCAACATATAGGAGAATCATTATGAGTAAGTTCAGTCGTAGAGATTTCATGAAAGGCTCGGTTGCCGTGGGAGCCGGTTTTGCGCTGGCCGGCACAGCTTCGCGCGTGTTGGGTGCGAATGACGACGTTCGCATAGCGGTTATCGGCGTTGGAGGCCAGGGTGGCGGTCACATGAACTATTTCAGCAGGATTCCGGGCGTGCGTCTCGTAGCCATCTGTGACGCCGATCGCGCACACGTCGAGAACCGGGCCGCACAGTTCGAGAAAAAGAGCGGCGTCAAGCTTAAGACGTACACGGACATGCGTGAACTCCTGGATAGTAAGGAAATCGACGCCGTCACCTCCGCTACGCCGAACCACTGGCACGCCCTCACCACGGTCTGGGCTTGTCAGGCGGGCAAAGACATCTACATCGAGAAGCCCGCTTCGCACGGAATTTGGGAAGGCCGCAAGATGGTCGAGGCGTCTCGTAAATACAACCGAATCGTCCAAATCGGCATGCAGAAGCGCTCCTCCGAGGCCCATCCGGCCGCGTTCGAGTGGATTCGCGAAGGCCACATCGGCAAAATGAAATGGGTTCGCGGTTTTTGCTACAAGCGCCGCGGTCCCGGCAGTAATGGGATCGTCCACGGAACCAACGGACCGAATCCCGTCCCCGCCAGCGTGGACTATAACCTGTGGTGTGGTCCGGCGGACATGGTGCCGTTAAATCGAACGAACCTGCATTACGTCTGGCACTGGATGTGGAACAGCGGGAACGGCGATATCGGCAACCAGGGCCCCCATGAGATGGACATCGCCCGTTGGGCGCTGGGCGATCCGGGGCTGCCGACGCAGTGCTTCAGTATCGGCGGTCGATTCGGCGTTGGCGAAACCGACGATGTCGGCGAGACGGCCAATACGCAGATCGCCTTCTTCAATTACAAGCCGGTTCCGTTGATCTTCGAGGTCCGCGGCCTGCCGGTTGCTAAGGGCCGAAGAGATATGCCCAACTTCCGTGGCACACGTGTCGGTGACTGCATTCAGTGTGAAGGCGGCTACTTCCCGTGCGATGACGGTGGCGGCTGGATCTACGACAACGACGGCAAAAAGGTCAAGCAGTTCTCCGGACGAGGTGGCTCCGGGCACCATGAGAACTTCATCAAGGCCGTCCGCAGCCGCAAGCGCAGCGACCAGAACGGCGATATCGAGGTCGGACACCTCTCGGCCGCACTGTGCCACATGGCCAATACCTCGCACCGGCTGGGTAAGAAGGCGACGGTCGATGAGGTCAAGGCCGCCATCGGTGACAATGCCGAGATGATGGACTCCTTCAACCGGATGCTCGAGCACCTGGCCGCGAACGAGGTGAACCTGGAGAAAGAGCCGATCACACTCGGCCCGGTCGTGACGATGGATCCCAAGAAGGAACGGTACGTTGGCGCAAACAGCGATCTGGCCAACATGTTCATTAAACGTAACTATAGAGAGCCTTTTGTCGTACCGGATCAAGTCTAAGGAGAGACCCAAGACATCAGACTCAAGACACAAGACTTGGGTCTGGGATCTGGAGTCTGGAGTCTTGTAATGAAGTTTGCATTATGCAATGAGATGTTTGAGAATCGGCCGATGGCCGAAGTGTGTTCGGTCGCTCGCGAATTGGGCTACCACGGATTGGAGATCGCGCCGTTTACCCTGGCGCCTTCTGCCGAGGAAGTCACCGGCGAGCAGCGAAAAGAAGTTCGCAAGATCATCGAAGACCACGGCCTTGAAACCGTCGGATTGCACTGGCTGTTCGCCGGACCGACGGGATTGCATATGACCACGACGGATAATCAAGTATGGGGCAGGACAAGAGATTACTTGTCCTGCCTGCTTGATTTATGCAGCGACCTGGGCGGCAAGGTGCTCGTGCTCGGTTCTCCGAAACAGCGGAGCATCCTTGAGGGCCAGACCCAGGAGGGCGCGTGGCAACGCGCCGTCGAGGTGCTCAGCTCCGTTATGGATAAGGCCGGACAGTTAGGCCTGACGATCTGTTTCGAGCCGCTCTCGCCCGTCGAGACCGATTTTATTAATACGGTTGACGAAGGAATGAAAATGGTTCGCCAGATCGGCCATCCGAACTTCAAGGTTCATCTCGACGTCAAGGCGATGTCTTCGGAACCGACGCCCGTGCCCGAGATTATCCGCTCGGTCGGCGTTGAAAATATCGGCCATTTTCACGTCAACGATCCGAACCTGTACGGTCCCGGCATGGGCGAGGTGGATTATGCTCCCATCGCCGAAGCGATTGACGAGGCCGGATGGGATAAGTGGCTGAGCGTTGAAGTCTTCAAATACGATCCCGATCCCGAAACCATCGCGCGTAAGAGCATCGAATACCTCAAGAAATTCTGGCCGTAGTGTAGAAATCCGAATATCTAAATTCTAAATCCTAAACAAATTCAAAATTCGAATTACCGAAATTCAAAACGGCGTCGCGGGCATTTTGCTTTTGCCGTTTGGAGTATTTGAATTTAGGAAATTTGGCATTGTTTAGGATTTAGAACTTTGGATTTAGGATTTCTTTCTTATAGCCAAGGTCAGATCACGGCGGACATGCTTTCCTGGGTATCTTCCAGCAGTTGGGCTTTGAGGCGTTTTCTGGCGCGGTGGAATCGCGCCCGTGCTTTTTCCGGCGTCGTGCGCGTCACTGATGCGATTTCGGTGTAAGGCATCTGCTCGTAGTAGCGAAGGCGGAGGATATCCCTGTGTTGTCGGCTGAGTTGTTCGATCAAGGTCCTGAGTTGCTGGAGTTTTTCCTCATGAATTTTGGCGTCCAGGATATTCCCGTTCGTTTTTGATTCGCCGGACTGATCGCGAAGGATGGTTTTGCCGGAATCCTGGAGCTTGGAGCGTCTGAGGTTATCCTGGATTTTATTGCGTGCGATGCGATGCACCCAGGGCCAGAAACGCCCGGTATCGCGCAGCGCATTGACTTCCTGTACGACGGCCAGCAGCGTTTCCTGTAAGATGTCCTCGGTTAAATCGTGATTCCAGGTCAATCGAAAGACGAACGGATACAGCCGCTCCCAGGTTATTGAAGCGAGCCTCTCCATACCTGTCCGGCTGCCCGAACGAGCCTGAGAGAGTAAATACTGAATAGATTGTGTTTTTTTATTCATTTTATCGTGCTCCGGCAAGGGCCTTCTCCCTGACGATCGACCCTTACCCTAATAAGGCCGTCCGTTGGCGTCAGGTAACAGAAAAAAAGGTCATCAGATTATCAGGATATCAGGTTTCAGGAAATCAGAGCCGGTCGGGTTCGTCTTTCCTGGTTTCCTGGTCTTCTGGTAATCCACCGCGTGATTGTTGGATTACCTGATTTCCTTCGGTCTTATCATCGTCGAGAACGCGCCAGCTTGGAGGAGTCCGTTCCGGGATATGCCAGGGGTTGTTGCACTGATGGCATTTTTCCATGTCCGGCCGCCTGAGTTTGCCGCAATTGACGCAGGTGACTAATGTGCCTTTCGGTCGGGTTAGTTTGTATGTGATATACGCAGGCAAGCCGAAGGCGAAGGTTCCGGCAATCCAGCGCCGTCTGGCCTTTGGGGAAAATCCGATAAAGGTTGCATCCTTACCCACCCGCCAGGCAAGCCATATGGCCAGGATAATCGACGGCAGTATCCACCACAGAGCCGTTGCGTATCGTTCTGCCCAATTTTCCCGGTAGTCTCGACTTATCATGGCGACGAATGAATTGGGCAGGAGGAACAACGCCCTGTGGCCGGCCCCGGCCTCGAAGGTTGATGCAGTAAAATAGGAGGCAATGGACAGGACGGGCGGATGGAGGTTCTCGGCCAGGAATTTGCCGATAGTCAATACCGGCGCCCAGGCACGACTCCAGAAGGTCGCTTTACTGGATTGAAGATACGATTTGTAGTGGCGTTCAGGTTGTGACAGCCGGGTGTATTTCGCATTGATTCGCTTTCCCTCCGCATTGTAAACGGCCAGCACCATAGCCGTTCCGGAGCGAGAGATACCGGTGGCGTACGACCCCAAATAGTCTCTTTCGATTCTAAAATTGTTTTGCAGTCGTTCGGGATCATACGGATCGCCGAATGACATGTTGAATATTGTACCGTCGTCACGACAAAATTTGTTTAAGACTAACGGGTGGACGGTGTAGCTCAACAAGTCCTTCGGTGTCACGGAAGGCATCGTACCGAAGTATGTTTCCGGGCCCGGGAGGTAGCCCGCGGTTCCGACAACGTCGAGCGTTTGTTTATCGAGCAAATCGATCCGGCCGGATTCGTCCAGAACGAGCAGGTACGGGCCGGCATCGGAATGGTCGAAACTGGGGATGATCGGTTTTAGAGGCCGTTGGTCCGCAAGAAGATCCGGTTCATTGATGGTCGCGTCGATATCTTTGATTCGAGGAGGTCTCCAACCTATATTCCGTGCAAAAAAGTGTTTAGAGAGAAAACCAATCTGTATGGGATTGTAATCGGGATGCTTTTTACCGATATCGGGGCCTTCGGTAACCGTTGCTCGATCGAAATCAATTCTGAGAAATCGCTGTTTTTTCTTATGATATACGATGCGTTCGTGTTTTTTGTACCGTCGGGACTTGCTTTGCTCAACGATGGGATCGTCGAATCGGCCGAGCGTCTGGTTGGGAAGTTCTGAGATGCCTTCCGGGCCGACGTAGTATTGAATGCGTTTGAATTGTACGCGTCTGTCCGGCATCGTTTGCGTTTCAAAGCCCTGGTAGATGATTTGGCCCGTTTTCGTATCCAGGTACATGTATTTGTCCTCGGATTCGATGGAGTAAACGTTTGAACGGCGTCCTTCGGGGGACCTCGATGTGAAGTAGTCAAGAGAACCAAGGTGCATCATCGGGTGACGATACAAATCCGCCGCCACGAAGGAGGGATGAATGACGTTGGGATCGTCCTCCAGTTCCGGCGGTAGTAAGCCGGACGGCTGTATAACAATGGATCGAGCGTCAAAGGGCATGATTTCGAGAAGCGATATCTCGCACAGGAATCGGAAACAAAACAACAATAGCGAGAAAAACAGCAGAACGATAAAGCCCGCGGTGAGCACTTGAATGCGATAATGGATCACAGACGTCATGATGATGTTCCTAAAGAGAGGCCGATGTGAACGTTTGCCAGGTTCGTATTAACAACGCGGCGATAAAAACCGAAAGGATCATCGCGATCTCCCAGCCGAATCCTTTGATGATAACCAGGGGCACGAGGATGCAGGTCAATACCAGCGCCCCGAATGTGGGGATGACCTTGCTTGGATTCCAACCGGTGAGCAGGCCGATGCAATAACAGGCAAGCATCATCAGAAACGCCGTTAAGGAGATATCGAAAATAATGCCGGCGTACATCGGGATCGGCGGCTCGAACCAACGGATCAGAATCGCAGTGGTAACGATCAGGGGGATCAATAAAATCAGAATCGTTATGATCCCGGTGGCGATTCGCGCAAATAAAATGTGCGTTCTCGTCACCGGAAGGGTCGAGACAAAGGCGGAAATTCGTCTGTTCCGGTCTGCGTACATCTGGCTGACGCCCATCGCACAGAAACCGAGCATGATAAGGATCGCGATCGGAATGATGGGCGCTATGAGGTCATCCCAATCGATTCGCGTGTCTTGATGAAATGCGAATGTTGTCAATGCAACGATGAGAATGGCCGTGAGAACAACCGACCCGATGAGATAGAGGAAATGATCCTGGATTTCTCTTTTGATCAGCGTGAACATATTTTTATCTCCTATTGACGGAAGCGCCGACGGGACGGGTGCATTCGATAAAGATGTCCTCAAGGCTCATCGGAATGTCGATACAGCTTGAGGGTTTGAATGTTTCGAGAAGAACTTGTTTCTGCTCGTTCCAGTTGGCGACGGTGAGAACCATCTCCCGGCCGTCGATTTGCTGGTTGATGATCTCCGTCAGGTAGAGATTGGCCGGGGCAGGTTCATCGAATATAACGCGAAGCTTCTTAACGCGCTGTTTGAGCTGTTCTAATGGACAATCCACGACGAGCTTGCCCGCGGCGAGGATACCCACCCGGTCAGCGATACGCTCGACGTCGCTGAGGATGTGGGAGCTAAAAAGAATGGTCCGGCCCTGCTTCTGGATAATCTCGATTGCCAGTTCGAGAAACTGCCTTCGCGCGACAGTATCCAGTCCCAGTGTGGGATCGTCGAGGATCAACAATTCCGGATCGGTCGCCATAGCGAGAGCCAGGTTCAGTTGCGCCCGCATGCCGACGGAAAGTTCCCGCACCCGCCGGTCGGTCGGTAAATGGAACGTCTCGATCAGATGTTCGAAAAACGCATCGTTCCATTGGCGGGACAGATCTTTGCAGAGTTTGATCAGCCGGCGGACCCTGTAATGCTGGATCAGGTTGTGGCCCTCTGCGACGGTGCCGATTCTACCGCGAACCTTAGCCGGGAGATTCATGGATTCGGCGCCCAATAGAAAGGTTTGTCCGCGCGTAACCGGTTCGAGGCCCAGAAGGATTCGGATCGTGGTTGTCTTGCCAGCCCCGTTGCGTCCCAGCAGGCCATAGATACACCCTTTGGGTATGCTTAGATTGATGCCGTCCAGGACGCATCGACCATCGAAATATTTGACGAGATTCTTAACACTAATTACATCATCGTTCATCCGCTCGTCCTCTTTTTTCTACTATCAATCCAACGTTCATACGTTTTAATCCCGCAGAAATACGAACTGTCGCTTACAAAGTATAATGATTCCGACCGTGCCATATACGGCCGTCAACAAAAGGCTGTGCATAACGCATCCCAGACTTTTGATCGCGCTATATTTTCCAAAGGCGACATTACACAACAATTCGACGGGTGGACAGGCATACCGGAGAAAACCCATGAACGCTTCTGTGGCCGAATGTTTCGGAAACAAACCAAGCAAAAATGATAAAATGATATAAACAAAAATGATCGCAGCAAATAGAAGCATTGAATTATGTGCCCGTCGAACGACAACGGAAATGGAGGTGGACAAGGCCGCAAAGGTTATAAAAATCAACCATGATGAGAGCATCCATAAGCCGAGATGGTCGATACTCCCATGGCCCGTTGCGCTGTGCAATGTGAACATAATGGTGCCGCTTATAAGAATGTGTATCAGCGCCTGGAGAGACAATCCGATGAGGCGATAAATGTAGAGTTCACCGGGCCAGAAGGGCTTGATAATGAGAACGCATATCCGGCCGGACGCGATATCGTCGCCGAAAATACCGGCGGTGAGCAGAAGAGACAGCATACAACCGCTCCAGCCGAAAAGGAAGCCGCCCCAGTTCCATGTTTCCGGCGGGAAAGGAGCGATAAACAGGAGTGCATAGGTTGCGAACCAGCTTATATGCAGCAGTTGGATATATCTCTTTCGGAGAAATGTTTCTTTGATTAGCTCGTAGGCTCTCATCGGCTAATTCCTCTCGTTGTACAATCGCAGGAAAACGTCTTCGATATTCTCCGTTTCTAAGTTTACACTCGTGATCTCAGCGCCGCTTTCCACAAGCTGACGAACGATGACGGGTACTTCTTTCGGATCGCCGACGGCGATGACTAATTCCGTATCCGACGCGCTGAGGGTTTTTTCTGGGGACAGGATTTTTTCAGCGATGCGCTGGCCGTCTGATACCAGCTCAACGCGAAGATGTCCGGTTGGGTCGGAGGTGATTTTGTCGCCGAAGCTGACGATCTGCCCGCGGTACAGGAAAATATAATTGGATGTCAGCTTCTCCAGTTCCCCCAGGCGATGGGAGCTGATGACAATGGTGATGCCCGATTCGCGAAGTTTTTTCAACAGGGCGCGTAATTCGATGATGCCGACCGGATCGAGCCCGTTGCTCGGTTCGTCCAGCAGCAGCACGTCGGGTTGCTTCATCAGGGCGATGGCTAAAGCCAGTCGTTGTTTCATGCCCTGGGAGAAACCCGAGCACGACCTGTCGACATAGTCATTCATTTTCAGTTCATGAACCAGTCGGTCGGTCTCGTCGGTGATTTCGGACCGGTTCAGGCCCATGAGTCCCCCGTGATAGTTCAATACGGTCCGCGCCGAATATCGATTCTGAAACGCGGGATACTCCGGCACGTAACCCAATCTTCGACGGGCTTCGATCGATCTGACGGGATGTTGACAAATCGATATCCGTCCTTCGTTCGGCAGAATCAGCCCCGCGATAAGGTTCAGCAATGTGGATTTGCCCGCGCCGTTCGGACCGATCAGGCCGACGATATGGCCTTCGGCGACCGAGAGCGAGACGTCCTTCAAAGCGCATACTGCCTTGGAACGACCGGTCCATATGCTGCTATAGACCTTTGTGAGCCGTTCACATTCAACAACGGCTTTCTGCTTGTCATCGTCGTTTGTCCTTTCTGTATTTGCTTTGATGGACAATGTTTATCCTTCCTTTGTGGGCAGGTTGAATTTTTCAGCGGCGTTATTGAACCAGTCCAGCAGGGTTTGCCGGTCGATTTGCATATGAAACGCTTCAATGGCGATCCGCTCCAGCTCCTCCGAAAGGAGCTTTCGTTTCACGGTCCGGCTTAGATGACTGTCGAGATTCGCCACAAAAGCGCCGGTACCCGGCTTTGTCACGATAATGCCTTCCTGCTCCAATTGACGGTAGGCTTTTGCGATCGTGTTGGGATTGATGGCGAGCTGCCCGGCCAATTGCCGGACCGTCGGTAGTTTTTCGTCTTTGAGGAGCCGGCCCAGTGCGATATCGCGTTTAATCTGATCGATGATCTGCTGATATACGGCTCTATCCGAGGCGTTGTCTATGCGAATCTGCATCTGCCGATCTCTCACACTTGTACTATATCAACTAATACAACTATAACATAGGGTGACGCCTTGTCAATTGTTCATGAAAAAGATAAAAAATCCGATTTTCCTGCACATTTTATAAGATCCGGGATCTACTGTTTGAAACCCAAGACGATTTTATTGGCTAAATGATGTGCAATAAGAGAAACTGTATATCTAATACTGGGCGGTCGAGACAAAAGGATAAGTTGTCTATGGTGAGGTGGAGATATGGCGGGTACATCGAGACGACGAAAAAGCGGACGGGAAAAGTTGGAGAATCCTCCAGTGGAACTGCCCAAATTGGTCTCTGTTCCGGCGAAGTTTCAAAAACAGATGGGAGGCAAGCGGGTGCTGATCCCGGCGCCGTTGATGATCGATGAGCTGGTTCGGAAAGTCAGAAAGGGCAAGCTTGTGACTATGGGGCAGCTCAGGGAGCATTTAGCGGCGCAGTTCGATGCGGATTCGACGTGTCCCATGACGATGGGCATTTTCCTGGGGATAGTCGCACAGGCGGCGGAGGAAGATTTACAGGAAGGGAAAAAACGTATCGCGCCCTATTGGCGGGTGATTAAGGCCGACGGCAGTTTGAATCCGAAATTCCCGGAAGGTGTCAAAGCCCAGTCCTCGCATTTAGAGAATGAGGGACATAGCATTCTGGCCGGTAAAGGCAAAAAGCCGCCTAAAGTGCAGGATTTTGAAAAAGCCCTTATCGATTTATGATGACGTCAAGCGCGCGTTCCGCAGAGGACAAAATCATCAATTAATTGTTCTTGGCTTCCGGGTTCGCGTACGTGACCTTGCCCGTTTTCGGATCGATAATCCTGGGTCCGCAGACGGTACACGTCTCTGAAGTTTCTTTCGGTGTCTCGGTGGCCCCTGAGTAGAAAACGTAGCACGGGATGTTCAATTTGAGGCCGCTTGAGAGATCGAGAGATAGTTCTTCAGAGAAGGCTTTTCTTGTGTCTTCGGTTGCCGGCGGTGTAATCTGAAGATCCAACTCGTAGCCACGGTTGGGAATAACGGTGGTGTTTACAACCGTGATACTTCCTTGTCTTGCCGTGGGATTCTCAAGGGTAAAAGACTCCCCATAATTGTTGATGATCCGCAATTTCTTTGTAATGGCGGTATTGGGGGTGGCGTTGCGAATCGTGAGCGATCTTGGAATCATTGTGAATCTCGGCTTTGTTCTCATTGCGACCGAAATCTTCTTGCATTCCGGATGCGTCAAGCCAATCTCGACGACCCCGTTCAATATCGTTTCCAGTGTGGCCATATCCACTTTCGGTTGCAGTTCAAAGCGGGTCGATTCCACGGACGGATCGAAATCGGCCGTGATGCAATTTCCGGTTGATTGGATATACGAGATCGAAAAAGGCTGGTCGTCAATACTGGAAATAGTGAGTGGAGAGCATTCTGCGTTTTCCCCTTTCAGCACGAGGTTGAACATTTTCGGCTCGTAATCGATTTGCGATGCGATCGTCGCTTTGACGGCCAGGACGACCTCTGGATTTTCGATATCGTTTGAATGGATCGTCAACTCTTTCGTGGCCGGCCCAAGCTGGGTTTCTGTGACATAATTGACTTTCAGAATCCCGCTTTCACCCGGTGCGAACTCCGTTTTATCCAATTCGAAGGGCGTACAACCACAGTCTTTTGTGACTTCTTCGATCTTCAAGATGCCATCCCCGGCGTTCTTGAATTTGAATTCGCAAAGGTTTTGCGTTTCGGGACTAATGATGCCAAAGTCGTGAATGACCTTTTCAAACGCTATCCTTGCGACCTTCAGCGCGGGTTTGGGGGTGGCCGAGGCGGTGGTCCACTCCACGGGTTCGGGGAAGCGATTAAACCACTCGGGACTCAGCTGCCGAGGTTCGGCATACTCATCTTCACAACCCGTTTGTAAGAAAACAACGCACGTTAGAATAAGAAGAATCACACAGGTTATTCGATTCGGTTTCATCTCTCTACTTCCCCAAAAAAAACAACGAAACCCTCCGATCAAGCCGAAATGACGTCTGGCTTGTCGAAAAGCATCTATTGAAACTGCGATCCCTCGGATGACCTCCTCACGGTTAAACCTCCCCGTTTATCAATATTATTATACACGAATGGGGCCTCCAAGTCAATCTTTATTGTGTTTATTCGGGTACTTTTTTCCTCTGGGGATTTGTTCAGGATTATGGCTTCTGGAATCACCGGTTCGATGGCGGGGGTTAAGATGGGGGATTTCGGAGATGTTCTCGGAAGTCCGAAAAAAGAGGCTGTTTTCAATGCTGAAACGAGGGTAAAGAAGCTCTCGCGAAGAATTTTTTGTTGTTTGTTCTTGACGGCAGGATCGCAACGTGATAATTAAAAGTTCACAACTGATAATTAAGGATAGAATGTTGGTATTGGGATAGAAAGGAGGCCATCATGGCGAGAATTACATGTACCTGGGCACTTATTGGCTTATTAACCGTTTGTATGGGTTGTCAGAATTCGAATTCCGGCAGGAGTCAGATTATCCCCAGCGGCTCGCAACGAACGGTGACGACGGCCAGCGTCGTCGATTTTTCAGATACGAGTGAGGCCGATCTGGTCGAAAAGATGGCCGTGAGCCGGGAGGCGTATCGCCAGGGGCTCGAAGTCCTGGAAGCTTATTACGGTCGGGTCGGCAACTATGAGAAGCAACAGTGGTCCCGTCGGGAATTGAAATCGTTTGATACGATGACGAAATATGATTACATCCTGAGTCCGGAATTCACGATGCCGAACCGAAAGCCGATTGCTTCGATCCCCGAGGCGGACCGTCTGTACCTTGAGGCGGAAACGTTTGAGAAGCAAGCGGGACTCCTTCCCGTTTTGAACTTGCCGATTCTCAAAGACGAGAATTCCCTGCGTTTGGCCTTGTCGAAGTATAACCAGCTTGTCAAACTGTACCCTTCGAGCGATAAGATTGACGATGCGGCGTACAAAGCCGGCGTTATCTATGAGTATTTTAAGGATTATTCCATCGCTCTGTTGTATTACCAAAGCGCCTATGAGTGGGATCCTGACGGATTATATCCGGCGCGGTTCAGAGGGGCGCGCCTTTTGGACAAGCACCTTTATCGCAAAGACGAGGCGCTCCAGCTCTATCAGCAGGCGATCAAGACGGAAGGCCGGTATGAAAGATACCGGGAATGGAGAGAATTTGCCGAAAAACGTATAAGAGAATTGCAGAGGCTCGATGAAGGGT
>Ga0272442_10003224_pt1 | contig 23044 bp, 20 predicted proteins | sample SSMForm2O_FD_200262 | JGI IMG/M metagenome (GOLD analysis project Ga0272442, IMG submission 200262) | Marine sediment archaeal communities from Little Sippewissett salt marsh, Falmouth, MA, United States - SSM-Form-2O | ecosystem: Environmental > Aquatic > Marine > Wetlands > Sediment ...
AGATCCGTTCCCCTGGAGCATTCAACTTGCGAGTCAAATCACGGGAATGCCCGGTTTTTACTGAGGTCTGGATACCATTCACGCGCAACGGTGAGCGCGGCGGCAGTTCCCGATATGACCGCGCGCCCCTTCCCTTTCCCCCACCACGGCACGGTGCGGTCGATCGTCAGGCGGCCCGGCTCCGATCCCACTATGCGCGCACTGCCGGTGACCCAGCCCAGCCGATGACTCATGCCCCACACTGTTCCTCCCGCCCATGTGTTGGTCGGTTGATCCAGCGCTGCTCCCTTTATCTCGGTCTTCCCGGCTTCAAGGTCAATCCAGTTGGGATGGAAGGGATCCGCGCCGCGATCGGGATAGCTCGCCGGGTTCATCAGGCAATCGTCGATGAACAGCTGCTCGACCGTCCAGTCAACCGGCGCCCGGTACGTCATGTTCTCATGGAGCTTCCAGTCCGTGACCGGCTCGGTCCCACGAATCAGAACAATATCACCCTTCGCTGCGACAAACCGTATGGGCTCTTCGGCCGTGCCCGAAGCGGCCGGACGCACCGTTTCTCGGTACTCGCCGGCATGGATTACACAGGTGTCGCCGGGCTTCAGCCGCTCCGCCGCATGCTGGATCGTCTTGAACGGCCGCTTCGCGCTGCCGCGGCCGGAGTCCCTGCCCTTGGGCGACACATGCAGCTCGGCACCATGGGCCGCGCTCCCTGTTGGCAGATACAGGGCACATAGAACAACGGCCACGGAAAAGACTCGATATCTCACGCGTTGTCTCCTTGGTCCAACATACTGTTAGTACTGCGAATACATCTCGCTGGTGAGACAATATGTGCGGCGCGCGCCATGTGCGCCGTGCTCGACCGAAGCGAATTGGAAGCCGGTCTTCTCGAGCACTCGGATGTAGGCCGGGTGCGCTGCATCCGCCGTGGCGCTGAGGCCCGGCAAGTCGCTCAGTGCGGAAATCGGACATGGCCAATTCGCTCCTCGCCGCCACGCAGCATAGTCCCGGGTTCTCAGAACCCTATCCCGGCCGACCACGTAACTATCGTCTCGTCTTCGCCGTCGCCATCAACCTCGGCGTACAGCCCCACCGTGGAGTTCAGCAGAAAGAAGTTCAGCTGGATCTCGGCGCCCAGGTACGTCTGGTCCCGCTCGAGCTCCATAGGGTCGTGCCATGTTCTCAGCACCGATGCCTTGGCCGCCCACCCCACCATGTACCACGCGCCTATGCCAAACTGAAGTTTGCCGCCGCCCTCTCCCGCCTCGATCTGTGCAACCAGGAAACTGTGGCTGCACGTATACAGGCCAAGCTCGTTCGGTTTGGCGAATGGGTCCGCGATATGGATCAACACACACCCCGCACCGGTAAGACCGGTAACGGAATCGTACTTGATGCCTCCCATGGGAAACCACTCCCGGCCATGCTCATGCACCGGAATCGGATCGTCCCCGGACACATCATCCTCTTCCGCCGCGAGGCACGGCAGCCCGATAATGAGTAGCAGGACAGCGGTGACACGGGGTCCCATGATCAGTCACGCCCATACACCAGCCTGGCGTAGGAACTCAGGGGGTGCTTGCGGATCAGCGTTTTGTGGACTTCCTCCGCCTTCTTGTCCTTGCCCATCTTCAGGTAGGTCTCGCCAAGAAAATAGAGCGTCGCGGGCGCGAGGTCCTTCCTCGCGGCGTGGTTCTCCAGGATGGCAGTGAAGTGGTAGACGGCGTTCTTGTAGTCCCTGGCGTGGTAGGCCTCGGTGCCCTTCGACCAGTGTTCGTCAGGAGGAAGCTGGGGGGGGGACGCACAACCTCCAAGACACATGATTACGGTAAGAGCCACAGCCGTGGCTTTGAGTATTGTCATTCCGCCCCTCCTCTCAAGATGGCCGCACTGCCCCCTCTCTCAGCCATAATGGCCTCATTGTACCCGTACGTCAAGCCCGATCCGTGCCGATCTTGACGGTTCGCTCATTGCTCCTTCGCCGCGGGAACATCACGTGCTGCCCTGACGACACCGGCCTATTCATATCAACTTGCCCCGTCGATCACCGAGTTGCCTGATCGCCCGTTCCCGCACCGGGGCCGCTTGCCTGCATGACACCGTTGGAAACCGGCACAACAGCAAGAATAGCCCCATTGGTGTGGAAAACCGCGATTGTTCCGTTTCCATTCCGGACCGACGCGACCACCGCCCCGTTCGTATCGTAAGATTCTCCCCGGACAATCCTCCAAGTAGACATCACGTTCCAGAATGTCGACCCATCCGGTGGTGGCGGACGGACGTAGGACCCCCGTACAACGAAATCGTGCATGCCCCCGCCGCCCAGGCGAACCACCATGCGGATCCCTATGCAGTCGCGGAGAAAGCGTCCAACGTGAGGCCACCCCCCCATGGGGGCCGGTAGGCCCGTATGCCTCAGGTAGCCAACTCCGACGAGCATGGCCACCACGAAAATCAGCACCGCCGTCTGTGTCTTGCCCCACTTCACCATGGCCTGGGCCCAGAACAGTGTCGCGTCCCAATCGGTGCCCCACGAGTCATACAGGTCTCGCAGGTCCCGGTCGTCCCGCTTCCAGCCGTCCGCTTCATTCATCCATCGAGGGATCGCCCTTTCCGGCTCACAGAATATACCCGCAACGTGCCACGTACCAGCCGTTTCTCGAGTAAGGTTTTCCCCGGCGGCGGCGTTACAGAGCCGTTACTTCCATTGCCGGGCCGGTCGGGTATACTGAGCGCCGAAAGAAGGAGGAGCAACACGCATGAGTTCCGGGTGTATCACTGCCATACTCGCTCTGATTGCCGCGTCAACCGTGCACGCGGCGGAGGTCGTTCCCGCCGCCGTACCTGCCGGGGAGCCGCCGAATGTGAAATACGTCGACTGCTTCCAGGTAACGGCGCGGGTCCGCGCCCGGCTCGACAAGCACAACCTGCTGGAGTGGTCCGATGAACTGCTCGCAACTCTCGACAAAGCGGACGCAACAAATCTTGTCATGGCTATTGAGGTCTTCCTGCGGGCCGGTCAGCCGGAGCGAGTATCAAAGGTCATCCCGTTGCTGAGCAAGCATTCGGTGAAGGGATGTCACGAGTACTATCCGGGCCGTTTCCTGTCACGCGGCCTCCATACCAGGGCGCGCGAATGGCTTGACACCTTCCCGGACTCCTGTCCGAGCTACCACGACATGCAAGACTTCATTCTGCACTTCGAAAAGACCAGCGGCTCCGCCGAACTGGAAGCGTGGTTGGGGGAAAAGGTTCGGTGTGAGTCGCCGCGCGCCGGCATGTGGTCCGGCAACTGGCGTCGGCTGTACTGGTACTACCTGTCGAAGCGCGGCAAGATGCGGGGATACGTTGCGGGCCTGGAGAAAACGGTGCGCAGGGAGCCTTCCAGCATCCACCACATCATGGAGTACCTCCAGGCTCGAGGACGGCTGAGCGAAAAGGACCGTTCCGGCATCGGCTGGCTCGGCAAAGGCGCGCGCTTGAGTCATCCCGTCGACGCCTTCGTGCTCGCACGCACACTGGCTTCGGCGCAGGAACACGATGCAGCCATAACGCTATTCGACAGATCGCTTGCCATGGAAGTCACTGACTATGATCGCAAGAATTTCAACCGCTACAGCATGTGCTCCATGTATATCCCACCGGACCATGCCGAGCCGACGCTGCGCCGCTGGACCACGGCGGGGCTGGCGCAAGCCTGTTTCAAGGCCGGGAAGCTGGAGCGGGCCCAGAAGCTCGTGCAGCAGCTCACGGGCAAAAAGGACGGTTCCCTCGCCGACCTCGGCCCGTTCCTCTTCGCCGGCCAGGTACAGGCCGCCACCGGGCAACGCGTAGTGGAGAAACGCATCAAGAAGGCCGAGAAGGAGAACCGGGATTCCGTTCAGTACTGGCTGAAGCGCGCTCGGTACTACGCCGGCAGGAAGGAGCTCGAACAGGAGGAGGAAGCCTACAAGATGGCGCTGAAACTGCCGGCGGCCAAGCGTTACTTCGACGTGATCCGTGACTACGCCTGGTTCCTGCAGAGACAGGAGCGTTACCGCGAGGCCGAGAAGCTCTACCGTGACGAGATAGCACGAGTAGGCGCTACTTCTCATTCCGTCCATTTCTGGCTCAACCAGTTGACCAACATCGACGGCAAGGGCGGCGTGCGGGTCCGTTGGGACGAGCCCGCGCTCTGGGACTACCTCGCCGAGCGCAAGAAGCACTCCTTCGGCCAGACCCCACAATGGCGGTTGGCATGGGCTGCAAAGAAAGCGGGGAAGCAGTGGACGGCGTTCGAGAAACGCCTGCTTACGCTCGCGGCAGCCCCGGCACCGTGCTCGCTCGAATACTGCGCGGGCCGCATGCTGTATCGCAACGGTCGAAAGAAAGAGGGCCTGCGGATGATGACTGCGGCGTACGCGCGCTGGGACGAGAACGCCTATCCCGACGACGATGATGTCGGTGAGGATCTGATGGAGATCCATCTCGAGAGGAGCGACTGGCGGAGCGCCGAGCGGGTGTTCGACAGGCTCCAGGACCACAAGTACTTCCAGGACTCTCTCAAATGGCTGGGCCGGCTCGCGGTGTCCGCCGCCAAGACGGGCGCCGCGGACGATGCCATGCGTCTGTGGAAACGTCATGCCAGGCTCGATCTCACCAACCACAACGGCCTCGCCGAGATGGCATCGGCGGGACTCGCCCACACGCTCCGGACCTACTACTCGGAACTGTCGAAGAAAGCTCCCGGCAACCCCGCCATCGCCGCGGCACTGAAAGAGCTCGGCCAGTAGCATCCGCTCCGGCTAACCCTCCTCTTCTTCCAGCAGCCGCGTATTCGGCAGACGCCCGATCGCCGGCAGGAGTATCCCGAGACCCACGAGCCGCAGGAGCCCGGTGAGCTGGAGAACAGCGATGATATCTGCGATGTGTGCATTCTTCTCCCTTTCAGCTGAGTGCACGCTCCCTGAGACCAGAGACGATCCCTCCGTACTGCTCGGCCGTTTCCAGAAAGGCATACGTCAGCCTCCGTCCCGACGTCCCACGTCCGGAGTCTATGCGGCATATCCCCCGGATCACAGGAAAAAAGGCCAACCCACTCCCGGCGCCTGACTACTTCCGCTTCCCCCCGGCCCATCGCTTCTTCATGCGCTTCATCTCGGCGTTGATGGGGACACGCTTCCCGGGGCACTGGTTGCGCTTGTCGTTGAGCCAGTTCCCCTTGTTGTCGCGCAGAACCGGCATTCGCTTCGCCACCGGCGGCGGGGTCTTGATCCTCGTGGGTTTCGCGGCGTACCAGTAGGCCGTTGACGACATCTCGTTTGCCAGGTGGTTGCCGTGTCCGTGCTCGATCGTGACCTTGATACTCTTCTTGAACCGCACGGGATTCTCGATGTGGTGCACGTAACTGGTCTGGTAGCCGCCGTTGTTGTGTTCCCAGATCGACGAACCGTTCCGCGACCACGCGTTGTCCTGCATGCCCCAGGCCTGGTTCAGGTAGTCCTCGCTGCCGGTGCCGTGCAGGTCCGGCGGCCACTTGTATCCGTCCACCCAGATCATGTCATCGCCTTCGCCCCACCATGTGCCCTGAAAGTTCGTCACCGACAGGTTGCAGCCGATGTACTGCCCGCGCCCCTTCGTCTCGAGTATCACGTAGTTGTTCTCGTAGGCGAGTCGACCCTTGTTGGCTATGTTCGCCTCTTTCGTGTTTACGCGCACCTCATGTCCCCACCCGCCGCACGGGTTGTTGCGCCGGAACTCGGCATGGAAGTAACCGAAGTCATCGGAAATCTCATCGGAGAGTTCGTAATCGAAGTAGAAGTACTGTCCGTGCACTTCCCCGCTCTCGTTGACGAACTCCACTACGGCACGTTCCCGGAACGGCATCGGCACGTAGCAGTTCAGTGCGCATCCCTGCTCGAACCGGTTATGCTTGTCCGCGTGCGCCGACGTCGCGAACAGTAGCGAGTTGTAGCTGCTGACCATGCCGTGCCCCAGACCAAAGAAATCACCGAGCGGCACTATCACGCTCGGCGACTTCGCGTTGTCCCAGGTTATCTTGAGCAAACACTCCCTGTAGTGCTTCGCCTGCGCCATCCAGATGTGCGTTATCTTCCCCGGCCCCCTGATATCGGCAAGCACCTTCGACTCGCCTGGCTCAAACAGCCAGCGGTCCTGGTTACGTCCCGTCGTATCCCACGACGAGCACCGCCCCGTCTTCCCGTCCGTCATTCTCGGCAAGCTATCCAGCATGATCCGGTCCTCCATATGTTATTTATGCTACTCTATCGCACTCTATGCGTTAAATGGTATAGTTTTCCTTCTCGGCTTTTTGTGTTATCGTATGGTCCTACATGACGGCACCGGTTATACGCTATTTCTTCGCCAGTCCCCCGGTAGAGAGCCGGGATTTCACTATCCGCGGACTCGGAATACAGGAGCCCATGAAGCCCGGCATCGTCGATCGGCCCCGGGGCACCGGCGACTACCTGTTCATGCTCTTCTACGAGAGCGTGGACATACGTGTCGACAGCGCCGTGCACCGGGTCCCGCCAACGCACCTGATGATCTGGGAGCCGCCCGACGGCCACTACTATGGAACCACGAGAGAACCGTGGCGGCACTCATGGATACACTGCGACGGCACCTGGATCCGCGATCAGCTGCGGGAGAACCGCATCCCCGTTCGAACGCCAATCGCCTTCCCCGATCCCACCGTGTTTGAGAAGCACGTTCTGGAACTACACATGGAGCTCACAGGCTATAGCCGTCCGGACAGCACCATCGCCCGCAACGAGTTCCAGAACTGCCTTCGACAGATCGCCCGGATCGCACGCACCGGCGAGGCGGCGCATCCCCTTTCCTCACGCATGGTCCAACTCCGCCATTTCCTCGACACCCACTACGACAGCAAGATCACCCTCGCCGGTCTCGCCCGACGAAGCAACATATCCGTCCCCCACTTGTCATGTGAGTTCAAGAAGCAATTCGGTGTGTCACCTATCCGCTATGTGATCTCACTCCGCATGGGCCGTGCGGCCTACCTGCTCCACGACAGGAACCGGAGCATTACCGAGATCGCGGAGGCGGTGGGATACGAGGATCTCTTCCACTTCTCACGCCTGTTCAAGAAGCATCACGGCGTGAGCCCCAGCGCGATGCGGAACGCGTGAGCGGGGTCTACTTCAGCGGGTTCTCCCACCGCAGACCGGGAAAACGCTCGAAGTCGCTGTCCGTGGAACAGAGAGTGAGGCCGTGCTCGATGGCAAGCGCGGCGAGATGAGCGTCGGGAACGTGGTTGGCCCTGAGACCACGCAGCACGAGAAGCCCCGATAGGACCTCGCGATGGCGTTCGGTGGGATTCGGAATCCACGACACGGGACAGTCCAGCCAAGCTTGGGCCTGCTGCCAGGCCTCCGGTACTGTCTTCGGCCGCTCAAAGATCCTGGGGTTCGTGACAAGCCTGACGAACCCAAGAACCGTAGGCCAGGGCAGACCTACGCTGGCCGAGGCACTCAAGCGGTCGTCAAGCCAGCTTCGCGCTGCCTTGTGCTCGTCGAATGACGTAACGTGGGCATACACCAACAGGTTCGCATCGACCAGAATCACCGGAACGATTCCCCCTCGGCAATTGCCAGCGCTTCCGATACATCGTCAATCGTCGGCAGGAGACACCGCCCCAGGGATGCCTCTTCCGTGCGGAAGGGGCGCCTCTTGCGCTTGGGCTCCCCCATCGCCCGCAGCCCCCGTCGCAGCCCCTCATTGATTATGTCCCTGAGGCTGGCACTGCGCTCCCTGCGCAGCTTGGCAATCTGCGCAGCCACGTCATCTTCTATTGTGAGAGTTGTCCTCATACATCACAGCATAACGTGGTTGATGTCTTGATGTCAACAAGGAAATCCGCACGGTCAGGCCTTATCTTCCGCGCCGCCGGCGGCCCCGGCGCGACTTCCCGCGGGTGCTGGGAGGCGCCGATATCGCCGGCGCCCGGTACGCGCCCGTGCCCGAGGCGCACCACTTGAGGTCGGCCGCGATCCGGGGATCCCGGATCCGGGGATCCTTGAACTCCGTAGCGTAGGTCTTCAGCGCCTGGGCAAGCGACTTTACCCTGCCCCGGTAACCCGCAGCGTCCCTGAAGTTCTTCAGTTCATCGGGATCTTGCTCCAGGTCGAGCAGCCACGGCTCGTCCCTGGACGACAACACCAGCTTGTATCTGCTCGTCGCCGCACAGAGCCAGCCACGGTCCTTTTCCCCCGCGCTTCGCATGAAGGTGATGTCCTTCCAACCCAGCGGGCTGATCCCCGTTTTGAAAAGCTCTGACGCGTCCCTGCCCGCCACCTTCACCGAAGTGATGACGCCCATCAGGCTGAGAATCGTCGGCAGGAAGTCCACACACCCGAGCGACTGCCTGACAATCGTGCCTTTCCTGATCTTGGCCTTGTAGTAGATCAGGAAAGGAACCCTGGCCGACGCTTCCAGCGGTATCCCCTTGTTCTGCCGGCCGTGCTCGCCGCACATGTCCCCGTGATCGCTGGTGAACACCACGATCGTGTTGTCGATCAGGTTGTTCTCCTTGAGACAGCTGATGAGTTTGCCCACGTTGTGATCGATGCATTTGACCATCCCGAAGTACCTGTGCTGGGTCAGCGGCGGACCCTCCGGCTTCGCCCAGCTGGGCGCGTCCTCGAGCTTCTTCATCGCCGTGCGGGGCGTTTCGAACTTCATCTTCTCGTACCTGCGAGTGTAGGGACGGCGAACCGTATCCGGACTGTGTGGATCGGGAATGCTCAGCATGAACACGAACGGCTTCGCCCGGTTCCGTTCCATGAACGCGATCGCCCGATCGGTCAGAAAGTCCGTCGTATACGACTTGTTATCCGCGCCGGCAACGTCATACGTGGGCTTGTCACCCGTATCGACCTTCGGTCCGTTCGGCGTGTCGGCCAGCTTCTTCCAGTGTCCGCGGTTGAACATGTACTTGTTGTCCTCGAAACCGAAGTTCCGCTCCGGCACCCACTGCGGCTTGCCGGTCCCATCCAGGTGCCACTTACCGGCGTACCCCGTCTCGTAGCCGTTCGCGGCCAGCACCGACGCAAAGGTCACTACGTTGTCGTCCATCGCCCAATCGTTCGTCGGAACATTGATTGTGTGCGGGTAGAGGCCCGAAACAAACGACGCCCTTGACGGCGAGCATACCGGCGATGTCGCGTAGAACTTCGTACACAGCGCGCCGTTCTCCGCAATCCAATCGATGTTCGGCGTCTCTACGAACGCATCCTTCCCCCACACGAACGCCTGGTCGGGTGGAAGCGTGTTCCGGTAGCAACCCAGTGTCCGGAAATTGTGTTCGTCGGTGTGAATGATCAGCAGGTTCGGCTTCCCTGCCCTCTGCGCCAATGCCGGAGCGGCGTACATGCCCAGCGACGACATGGCACAGGCCTTGAGGAACGATCTCCTCTTCATGGCCCCATCTTGCGCAGGGAAGCATGAGGAGTCAAGCAGGACCCGGCTTACCCGCGGATCGATGTCACTACTGAAACCAAACGAACTCTTGGTTAACCCATTTGGGACCGGCAGACTCCGGATGCGGCAGAGCCTGCCGCTCTCCAAGAACACGGCCAAATGAAGCAAATGGAGCGCGGCGGCCTGCCCTGCAGTGAGCTACGCTCTACTGCATGGGGCCCCCGCCGCATCTGGCTCAACTAAGTGCCATTCACGGCTAGCCTGGTCTATTCATCAACTTCGTAACGAGAATGTGCAGGTTGCGTCATATCAAGGGCTTCTCGCCGGATGCCGGACGAAGGCGTGCCAAGGCACGTCGAGATCGGCATGCGGCGAGAAGTCCTTGATATGGCGTGAGATGTGCATTCGCAGTAGACGTTGATGAATAGATCAGGCTAGGCCCAGTAAGTCTTCAGCTTTTCGCACGCCCCGGCGATCGCGTCGATATTGGCGGGCGGCACGTCCTTGCGCAGCTCGAACTTCATCATGAGGCCGCCGTTCTTCGAGCCCAGCGTCTTGATCTCGTGCTCGATCAGCTCCTCGCAGTCCTTTGGCGTGCCAAACGGCATCGTGTTCTGGCGGTCGAAATCGAGGTCCAGGCAGAGCTTGCCCTTGAATACCTCGGCAAGGTTTTCAACACCGTTTGCCATATCCTGCGGGTTGAAAACACTCGGTGATATCTCGATGATCTGGTCGGCGATATCCATGATATTGCCGTCACAGTGGAAGTAAGTCAGCAGGCCCGCATCCTGCACCGTGCCGTGCAGCTCCTTGTAGCACGGCAGCGCCCATTCCCGGAAATACTTCGGGCCGATCAACGACCGGTCCTGCGCACCCAGGTCTTCCGGAAACCCCAGCGTCTCCGCGCCAGTATCGATCCAGTTCCTCGCCGCCGCCATGTTAAGCCTGTGCACGGTGTCAAACAGCCGCCTGAAGTCATCCGACGGATCCACCAGGTTGCACATCAGGTTTTCGAACCCAATAAGATACTCCAGACGCAGAAGAAAGAACCCGTGATCCAGCGAGCCGCGCGGACGGCGCCCCTCTGTTCTAGCCTTCTCAATCCAGCCCCGGGCCTCGTTGAAATCCACCGGGTCCTGCCCGCCGTTGTAGGTTTCGGCCGGCGGCGGCTCGAACAATGCCAACGCCTCATCCGAGTCCAGTGGATGCGTGCGAATAGTCCCGACATAACCGTACTGACTCGTCTGCCACACACACCCCCAAGAGTCCACGTAGTCTTTCTCCGGAGTCTCCTTCTTGCCCCAGGGCTTCTCGAGCTCCTTCCTGTAATCATCCTTGCGGTAGTCGGGCCACGTTTCGGGATGCGCCAGAATCACCTTCTCCAGTTCTTCGCCGTATTCGTGCCAGCTGCCCTTGTGGATCTGCAGAGTGCACGGAAGCCACTTCGGGTTCCCGAACAGCACCGTCTCACGCCAATTTTCGTAATCAGTCATCTCCCTACCGTTCCTCCGTCTCAAGCTTGATGCCGACGCCGACGTCCCTGTTCGTGCGCATGCCGGACGCCTCGGAACCGCGTGGGTAGTGTGAAGGCGGGCCCTCGTGGTCCATCCGTGCCGCGTACAGGAACCGCTGTGTCGCAACATACAGTGTCTTGTCAACCGCAACCACGTTCGAATACAGCGGGGTATCGAAACGGATTGCCGCCAGAAGTTCCAGCTTCGGACCCTCCTTCAATATGGCGAGGCCCTTCGTGCCCGGCAGGTATACCTTCCCGTCCGCAGCCAGCGTTGAGCCCCAAATCTGGCCGCCGATCTCGTGCGTCCAGTGCCGTTTGCCCGTAACGGCATCCAGGCAATGGACCTTTCCGAACGTTTGGGCTATGTAGAGTAGCCCGTTGGTCACCGAGACCGTCGAGCAGCTCCTGTTCAGACCGTCCCAGTTCCACAGCCGCTTCCCCGTGCGCGCATCAATACAGACGATGTTGCCGACCCCGTCCTTCGAAGCCGGATCGCGTCCCACCGACACGTATACACGACCGTCCACGCATACCGGCGTGGCGATGATCTCACACGGTCCCAAATGTCCGCGCTTCTTGTTCCACAGGTCGCGCTCCCTCGTGATCCTCCCCTTCGTCATCTTCTTCCAGCTGTAGGGGATGTCGGCTCCCTTGGAGTCCTTCCGGTAGTGCGCCGGATTGCAGTCCGCTTTCCAGACCCTCCTGAGCGCCGCCACGGGAACAGTCCCTTTCTCCACGGGCTCGAACGCGTAACAGAAACCATCACCGGCACCGAACAGGACCATCTCCCTGCCATCGACGACAGCCAATGACGGCGACGACCACTGTCCCTTGAACAGCGTTCTCCCGATCCCCTCCGCGTCCTTGGCAACCATTTGCCCGTTCTGCTTGTCCAACACGACCAGGCTCGGGGCGTCGGGATTGTGCGTCTCGTTCTCCCGGTCGTTCACACCGTTGCCCGTACAAACGTAAAGGTAGTTACCGTGAACCAGGACAGAGCAACTGGAAGCGTCGTGTGGCCGGACATCAAGCTCAGCGATGATGTCGTAGCGCCATAGGATATCTCCGTGTTCGGGCATCAGCGTCACCGGAGTGGCCGGCTTGCGCCGCGAGCCGGGCCCCGCGAAGTACTTCCCCTCGTCCAGGAATGGCCCCCCGTTGCCGTTCTCCTGGCCCGCCATATCGAGACAGAGCACTTCGCCACGGCTACTGACGATGTACGCACATTCTCCCTCAACCCCGGGCGTGGCGCAGATACCGTACCCGCAGTCGAAATGATGCCCGTGTACGCTGCGCTTCTTCGGGATCGGCAACGTCCATATCAGGGCGCCGTCGCGAGCATTCAGACAGAGGACCGCTCCATTCTGGCGCCGGGCGAACCCAATCACGATCCGGTCGCCTGCAACAACGGGACTTCCGTATGTCTGCGTGCCCAGATGCGTCACCCAGGCCACATTCGTGGCCAGACCGAAATCCCACCGTCCCTCTTCGTTGCGTCGTCCCGGACAGATTGTATCCGGCAGCCCGGTCTCGACACATACCATGTTGCAGCTTTTCGTACCACCCCACCGCGGCCAGTCGGCATGGACCTCTCCCGCGAGGGTGATAAGAACGGGAATCGCGATCAGTGCGAGGTACTGCATGCGCGCGGCTCTCATCTACCGTCAGCCCTCGCCCGTCTCCGGAGCGGGCCGGCTTTTCAACGTCTTGATGGCGTATTCGGCGGCGGCCTGGACCTTGTCGTTCTCGTCTTTCAGCAAGGGCTCCAGCTCGTCCAAGGCCTCCTCTGCGCGCAGCTTGCCCAGCGAGATGGCGGCAAATCCGCGTACTTCGGCCGATTTGTCCTTGAGCGCGGCAATCAGGGGCTGGATCGCCGTCCTGACCCCGAGCTCGCCGAGCTTCTGCGCCGCCATCGCCCGCGGCGCGTCGTCGGAGTCCTTGAGCAGTTCTGTCATCGGATCCACCAGCGTCGGGTCGCCGAGCGCCACGACACTCCACGCCGCGGCTGCACGAACCTGCGCATGCTTGTCCGTCAGCCCGGCCTTCACGGCGTCCCTGGCGCCTTCGCCGCCGAGGCAGCCCAGCGTCCATATGGCGCCCTGCCTGACCTTCGGCCGCGCATCCTTCACCGCCTCCAGCAGCGCCGGCCGGGCCGGCTCGCCGATGGTGTCCGTGATAACCGCGGCTAAGCCCTGCCGTTGCACGTACGAGGCCTCGTCGAACGCCTCGATGAGCCAGTCCATGTGATTCTTCCCGTGCTCACCGAGCGCGGCATGGACCACGTCCCGCACCTTGCCCACATCATGGTTGACCCATAACAGCAGCGCGGGAATGGCGCGGGGGTCGGGATACCTGGTGGTCATCGTCGAGAGGGCGCCTATCAGCTCGGCGTTTACGGAGTGTACTTCCTTCAGCATCCTCATGAGGTTCTCATAGCCCTCGTCGATATCGCACTGAAGGATGCTCTCCGCCGGAACAATCTTGCTCGACGACCACCAGTGATGGTTCCCGTACCGTTTGAGCTGCTTGTAGATTACAGGCACGGCCCGCTTGTCGCCAACCGCTCCCAACGCCTGGCACAGTCTGGCTTCCGTCGTTCCGGGACCACGCGGCGGCTTCTTCCCCGCAGCCTTGATCCGCCGACTGAGTGCCGCGATAAGGGGATCCGCGAAACGCGAATCGCGTGTCGCGAAGAACACCGGGATCATGGCAACAGCCAGCGATGTGTCGAAATTGCCCTTCTGAAACACGGGCCACATAATGTCCGCAACCGCCTGGTTGGCTACCGGACCGAGAAGTCGCAGGCTGTTCTGGGCCGAGCCTCGCGACAGGACGCGGTCCCCCTTCACCTGTGCCCTGAGCTGACCCAGGATCACGTCCCTGCCCCGGACATCGCCCAGCGAACAGAGCGTGCCCGCCGCCTCGACGCGCCTTCTCTCGTCCTTATCCTTGAGCCATGCCGCCAACTCCTCGACGACAGGCGTGAACAGATCGAATCCCGCCTCGCGCAACGCGACATCGCGCTCCTTCTTCGTGCTCTTGCCCGACACCTTCCCTCGGAGGTAGCCGGAAACCAGCCTGACTATGAAGGCGCGCTCCGCACTGTTCCCCGACTTGAAAATCGCCATTACCGTCTCGCGGCATTCGGTGTCCTTCATCCGCCGGTTGAGCTGGACGTGGGCCGAACGCGAAGCTGCCCCCGCCGCCGCCCCGGCGGATACCAGCGCGCGGATGATCCCTTTCCCCTCGAACTCTTTCAACACTTCTATCGCGGATCCCTGCGCCAGGGCCAGCCGCCGGGCGGCACCCTTGTCCTTGGGCCAGTCACGCGCAAGCAGCTTCGTCATCGGCTCAATGACGTCCGACCCGAAACCGGCTACCAGCTTCGGCATCTCGCGGCGTACCTTGAGGTCGGGGTCGCCCAACAACACTATCAGGCCGTCCAGCGCTTTAGTGTCGTGCTGCCCCGCCAGGTGCTCCGCGGCCGCCAGTCTAAGATGCGAGTCCTTCGAGGTGAGGAGCGATCGTGACTTGGCGAGAGCAAGCTCACTGGCATAGCCGCCCAGCAACCCAGCGGCGGCACGCTGTATCGTGGGAGCGCCCTTGTCGATCGCCTCGATGAGAACGGTCACGGCGGAATCGTGCGGAATGTTCCCGAGCGCGTGCACGCAGGCGAACGAGAGGTTCTCATCCTTCGAACGCATGCCCTCTGCCAGGGCGGGCACCCCGTCGGCATGTCCCACCTGGCCCAGCGAATATGCGGCCATGCGACGAACTCCGCCGGGCTCCTTCTCCGATGTGACGATGCGGCCGAGCGGAATGGCACCCTCACGCGCGCCCAGCATCCCAAGCGCCTCGATGGCGGCTTTGCGGACGTCGGGATGAATGTCGCCAAGCAGCCCGACTATCGGCCCGGCCGCCTGCTGCGCGCGAAGCCTCCCGAGCTCCAGAGCGGCCCGGCTGCGCACCTTCGGGTCCACGTCCTCCAGCTTGGCCAGGTGTTCCGCCGTCGCATCGCTCTCGCCCGCCGGTTTCTTCCCGCAACCGGACGTGGACAGAGCCAGCACAGTAACCGCAATTCCGGTCAGCAATCTGTATCTACGAGTATCCATGCTCTCCGCGAGCGCCTGTTCCCTAAACTATATACGCCCGTTTCACGCTTTGATAACGGGCTGACCCCTCCCGGGCACTGGTTCCCTTGCATACTTGTTACAGCCATTTTGCACATATCTGACCACAATGGAACCACACAATTGAACAATCCACGCATAACAGACGTCTCATCAACTGAGGTCGTTGCAACGAGAGTCTTCTACGGCTCCAAGGCCGAGATGGAGGAAAGCCACAGACGCAAGACGGTTGCCGAGAGCCTCGGCGCCGCTGCTCCCACGAGCGCCAAGGCACAGCGCGCCTGCTTCAACGCCAGCGCGGCGGGAAGACTCAACTTCGCGGCGGGCAAGGAACTGGTCGGTGACTACGAGAAGAACAACAGCGTGGTTGAGAAGATCCCGGCCAAGGACCTCCCCGAGGAACTTGCCAAAATGACCAAGGAGCAACTTGCCGGGCACCTCGCCGAGAAGAGCGCGGAAAGGAAGCGCATCCAGAAGGAGATCCGCGAGCTGGCCGACAAGCGCCAGGCGTTCATCCAGAAGGAGCTGGCCAGAACCAAGGGCAAGAAGGAAGCATCCCTGGAGTACAAGACCTTCCATACGATCAAGAAACAGGCCGCCGACAACGGTCTGGCCTATGAAGCCGACGACGCTGTCTACTGAGAGGCGGTGTAGTTGGCCGCGCCCTCGTTGGCGAACAGGCAGCGATCGTAGAGCCGCACGCGCTCGAGCGTTCCGTGCAGAGATGGCGCCAACGCCGCCTGCGACGCACCGTTCGGCTCACGGAAGTTGGGATGGAACCGGCCCCAGCCGAACTGGCGCTCCTTCCCGCCATCACATAGCATACCGTCCACCATAGGCATGATGAGCTTCGGGCCGCCGTCCACTATAAACAGGATCTGGTGCAGTTGCCCTGCCTTCAGGAGCCCGTGGTCACACTCCCAGCTGCATTGCACGCCGCCGTTCGACCAAGTGGCGCCCGGCTTATCGTAAGCACAGGAGGCCATCATCAGCATAGCCGTTCCACAATCGGTCAGTTGGACAAGCAGCCCCTCCCCCTGTTCGTTCCGCGTGTCGAACACCACCTGCCACGGCTTGAGATCGTCGAACCGCACCCATAGCTCCAGCGAGAAGCCGCCACGGCTCTCGACCTCCTGCCCGGAGAGCAGCGAAAGACTGACGGTCCCGTCATCCCTGTTGTGGAGCGTCGGTAGCTCCGGCATCTTGATGGTGGCGCCGTTCCCGCACGCATCACCCGCCAGGTCAAGCACCAGCCCTTCGGACGCCACGACGGGGGGATCGTCGAAACTCCACATCGCGGCCAACAGCTCCGGATCGAACTCATGGACTCGGGCAATGAGCTTCTGCGTCTCGGTGAAGTAGAACCGCCCGTTGTCCTCAATATAGTCAGGATAGCTCATCCGGTTCCCGATCTTGTCGTCATAGAGAATGAGTTCAGGCTGCGACCAGTGGATGTATCCGTCCTTCTCGATGCCGCCACACATCCAGATCGGGTTCCGGTGCGCGTAGGCCTTCCACGAGCTGCTTTCCGGCTCCCGGCCCAGCACTTCGCCTCCGTGGAAACAGAACCAGTAGAGGTACTTCCCGTTGCTGAACCTGCGCACGAAGTTCGCACTGCGCGGGTTCTTCACGAGCCGGCCGCCGGGACCATAGGTCATATAGCCGGTTTCCCACGTATGCCCGTCGTCGCGGCTGTAGCCATGGCACGACCAGCCGTCAATCGTGCGGTATGTCCCGAACAGCGAACCATCGCCCATCGGTGTCGCATTGAACTCGCCCGCTATCGGGCCGCCGCCTTCCGGCGTACGGAGCCCAATATCGCCGTCCGGCAGAGTTTCCCAGTTGTGTTTCGACGGATCATGCTCCGTCAGCAGGTTGTCACTCTTGAAGAGGACGCCTTCGTTCTCGGTGAAGAAACCTTCGCCGAAGTTTCCCACCTTGCTGATGCACACGTATGCGGCTTCCTTGTGGATGAACGGTTTGCCGACACCCCAGAAGAACATCACCTTGCCGCCGTAAACGTTGTTGCGGTCACACTCGAACATGCGCATGGGAATCTCGTAGCGATCCGCCGACCACGTCCGCCCACCATCGTCCGAGTACCTGTAGGCATGCATGCCCAGCGAGTCCACGCGGTTGATCGTTCCTCCGTCCTTCCTCTTGATCTCGCGCAGGTTGTCCTTGTTGTAGGTATAGAACGCATAGATGCGCCCCGTTTCCGGCACGAGCAACGGCATCACCCAGCTCGCCTCCGGACCGTCCGCCGGCTCGATATCGAACGGGCCCTCCCAGGTCTTGCCGTGGTCTGCGGTAATCACGCTGACCACATGCTGACCGTGCTGCCCCTCGTGCCCCACGCCCGTGGTCATCACGCACGTCCACGTCCCGTCTTTGTTGACGACCACGTAGGGTTGATCGCAGTAGCCCTCACTCGGAATCTCCGTGCCTGTGGCAATGTGCCGCGTATCAATGCTCATTTCACTCTTTCCTTTTGCTGAACAGTCATATAGATTTATGGCCTTACGAACTCCAACTGGCCGAGTTCCTTCGGACCCGTCTCAATGCGATAGAACATAGTATTCACGACCAATGAATGCCAACAACTATGAGTAGCAACATCCGGCCACAACTATCATTATATGGCCATAACGTACTCAGTGATGCGCCTGCCGTGCGGCGTGCGAACCAGTTGCTCGAGGCTTCGCGTTCCTTGGCCGGCCTTACGCTCAACGGTGTGACTATCAGTGTCGCGCAGGTCCACTTTGGCCCCGGCCCATACGCAAAGGGCAACCGTGCCACACCGCACCGGCACGATGAGCTGCAGGTTGAATACATCATCAGTGGCGGCTGGCTCTTCACCGGCCCGGCCAATGAAGAGAGGCTCCTCCCGGCATCCGGACTGGTCATCCTCCCCGGGCACACTCACAGGTGGAGTTGTACCGACGGCGGGCTCATGCTCGGATGCCATCTAACCGTCGAGGGAGCCAGGGCCGGCGAATTCCTCGCGGCGGCCACTACGGTGTCGAGTGACGGTTGGATCCGTTTCAATGGTGACTCCCTTGCTGCGAGGGCCGGGGAGCTGGTGTCCTCGCTGAGCACGGCGAGCCCGGCGGCCTGGCAACGCGAACGCACCGGGTTCCTGCTTGGGCTGTGGCTGAGCGAATTGCTGTCGGCCACGTGCCCTCTTCCCCCGTGGCGACGCCCGACTTGGGACGATAGCCGGGATGAGCGCGTCTGCCGCCGTGTGACCGAGTTCATCGAGGCCAATTTCGGCCTGCCGATTCGCCTTGAAGACATCGCCGTGGAGCTGGGCATCTCGGTCCGTCACCTGAGCCGTCTCTACCGAAGGCATCGCGGGAAGAGCATCGTCGAAGTGCTGTGCAGGCTGAGGCTGGAGAAAGCGCGGCAGCTCCTGAGAGCCGACCCGGATATGCTCGTGAAGACCGTCGCCTACGAGTGCGGCTTCTCGAGCTGCGCCTATTTCACGGCCCGCTACCGCAAGGCATTCGGCAGGCCGCCCACGCTGGATCGGTAGGACACGGACAGAACGGACGGAACGGACAGAACGGACGGTAGGAAGTAGGACAAGCGTTGCGAATCATCGAGTACAGGGCAGGTAAGCGGAACAGACGGTGGGAAGTGGGACGGGGACTAGCGTTCCGGGCGGGGTTTGCCGGTCCGGGCGCGGTAGAGACGTTCCGAGAACCCACCCTCCTCCTCGAAATCCTGGGCCTGGCGGTTCAGCAGACGCTCCGTGAGCCAGTGCGCCTGGGCAGCGAGGATTGCTCCGAGATTCGCGGCGCGTTCCTCCCGGGGTTCGACCGCATCCTCACGGTTGATCCACGCCGCGGCTTCCTTAACAGTCTTTGGCCGCAGGTTGCGGGCCTCGGAGAATGACGGATCGCCTCGCCCCCAGAGCCGCAATCCACGGCGTTCTATGTGCTTCAGGTAGTCGTTGCGTAGCTCACCCAGACTTGCCCTGGCAACGTTGGTCAGGTTCATCTCCAGCTTCTTGCTTGTGGCACTGTCCTCGCTGCCTTCCGCGATGTTCTGGTAGCCGCTCCGAGCGGCCTGCACCATCTGGTCGTGGTGGCGGTCTCGCCGAGGTACGTATCGCCCACAGAAACGGCAGGTGAAATCGTAGAGAAGCTCGGCAACCTGGTAGGCCTTCAGTTTCCGGTAGCCACTGTGTTTCCCGTAGACCCTCCCTGCAGCGTCGGACGACATTGCCCTGCCGTCCTCCAGGTCATCCCCTTCCGAACGTCCGTTTCGTCCGTTCTGTCTGTTCTGTCCGTTTCCCACTCCCACACCTTCCTCCAAATTCCGCTATGTGTCAACAACCGGCAGCCGTACATGCGCTGGACTAGTCGCGGCTATGTGCTGTAACATTTCGGCCTCTTTCAACCAAAGGAAATGCCGATGAACAGCGCACTGATAGACCAGTCATACCATCCGTCCATGGTTCCAACGCCGCGGCAGCTCGAGTACCAGGACTGGGAGATGGGAATCTTCTTCCACTTCGGCATTCGTACCTTCTACGAGGGGCACCGCGACTGGGACGGTAAGCCGATGCCCCTTGACGGGTTCCGACCCACTGAGCTGGACTGTGACAACTGGATCGAATCAGCCAGGGAAGCGGGCATGCGCTACGCCGTGCTGGTCTGCAAGCACCATGACGGCTTCGCAAACTGGCCGTCGGCCCACTCGAAGTACAGCGTGGCACAGACCCCCTGGAAGGACGGCAAGGGCGACGTGGTCCGCGAGTTCGTTGACGCATGCCGTCGGCACGAAATGAAGGTCGGCTTCTACTACTCACCCGCCGAATGGGGAAACGAGAAGTTCGATGACGAGAAAGCGTACGACGAACACTTCCTCAACCAGATCGGCGAACTGATGCGGAACTACGGCGATATCGACATCCTCTGGTTCGACGGATGCGGGTCGGAAGGCCACACCTACGACTGGCCCCGCATCGTTGCCGAGATACGCCGCATGCAGCCGAATCTGCTGATCTTCCACATGGGCGATCCGGACTTCCGATGGGCCGGTAACGAGGCCGGCATAACCGGTCTCCCAACCTGGAACACCGTGACGCGCATGCGGCTCTCAGTGAAGTCCACCGATGAAGACACGGGCTCGCCCCAGCCGATGTGGCTCCCGCCGGAGTGCGACTGCATGATGCGGTGGAATAACTGGTTCTTCGAGGAAGCCGACGTTCACACAGTCAAGCCGGTCGAGGAACTGATCGGACTCTACTATCTCTCGGTCGGACGCGGCGCGAACTTCCTCATAAACATAGGCCCGGACCGGCGCGGCCTGCTGCCGGACACCGATCGCGAGGCCCTCGCCTCGTTTGGAGAGGAGATCCGCCGCCGGTTCGGGAAGCCCCTGGCCCGGACCGCTGACGGCAGCATGACCGAAACCGGCTGGGAGTACGCCTCCCCGGAACCGTTCTATCTCGATCACGTGGTCATCCAGGAGGATCTTGCCAAGGGCGAGGCCGTCCGCAGGTTCGCCGTGCATATCGAGACGGGGATCACATCACGGTTGCTGACCATACACGAGGGGCGGAATATCGGACACAAGGCCATCTGCCGCTTCCGACTGGTCACTTGCCGCAAGGTGATTGTAGAGATCACCGAGTCCGACAGCCCTGCCACGCTCCGCGACGTATCGCTCTACAACACCTCGGGCTTGACTCATTCGCACTGATCGTCGCTCAAGTTCGCCGCCCCAAGCCCGAACAGCCGCCTTATCCCTGATCGCCTTGTTGATTGCGCCGGCCAACTCGATGCTCGCGCTCCTTGCTTCCCGGGCGCCCATTTGATATCATACGTGGTTACAGTGTCTTGATCATGGTTTGGTGCGCAATCGAGTCGGCACAAGAAACAACACAAAACGGTCACGGCATGAACTCCGTTTCGTGTCACCAGTGAGGTAATAATGAAGGAACTCTTATCGAGATTGGCGGTTGGGGTCATGTTGCTCGGGATGTCGGTTCTCTCAGTTCATGGCGGAGATCTGGATCCGCCATTGGACGCGTTCGATACGGGTGGCAATCCAAAATCCAATATGAAGTCGCTGAACGAGATCGAGCCGCGCAAGGCTATTCTCAGCCTGCCTTACGTCATCACCAATGCCGGCGCCTATTACCTTGCCAAGAATATGGCGGGCAGTCCGAACAGCGTAGGCATACAGATAGAGTGCAGTGATGTCCAGATCGACCTGAAAGGCTTTGCACTCATCGGCACCAACGACTCCGAACACGCAATAGTCGTGATCGGCACAAACGAGAACATAGTCATACAAAACGGCTCCATAAGAAAGTGGGACGGCTACGGCATTAGAGGCCCAAACGCCGATGACAGCTCCGTCATTGACATCAAGGCCAACCGTAACGGGCTGGGCGGCATCCGTTACGGTGACGGCGCCATTATCACGCGCTGTTCGGTTTTCGGTAACGGCTACAAGGCACCTATCCCGCCCGATTACGTCGAGCCCAGCATGGCCGACAGCGACTACGACGGCATCGACGACGCATGGGAACAGATGATAGTTGATGCCGACCCCACCGACGCCATCGTGAGCATCTATGACATAGACGGCACCGGTGATTTCGACGGCGACGGTGCGAGCGATTGGGACGAGTACATGGACGAAACCGACCCGACCGACGGGTCGGAAGGAGACAGCGATCAGGACGGTATGGCTGATGATTTCGAGTGGTGGATCATCAACGACAACACCAACGATACCATCACCAACCTGATCACCTGCTTAACCAATGATGATTACGATGCAGATGGTTGGCTCAATATCGAGGAATACTGGTGGGATACCGACCCGACCATGAAAGATATGGACCAGGACGGTATGGACGATGATTGGGAAGACGCAGTCGCCCTGTACTACGGGCTTACCGACTACAGCTATCTGTATCCGGACGACGACCAGGACCAGGACGGTTATTCGTGCCTGACGGAATTCCTGGCCGGGAGTTCTGCGACGAACAGTGCCAGCAAGCCCACCGGCGGATCACAGTCCGAATACGGGAACTACACGGAGCCGCCGCCCCAGCCTCTGTACGAAGAATTCGTCGATCCGACGGATGAACCTTCCGACGACGGTATCCGCGTCGGGGGCTTCGCAACGATTACCGGCTGCAAGTCCAGAAGAAACCGTGGCAGCGGGATCTTCGCGCAGTACGGCTCGCGCGTGACGGATTGCACCGTGGCAGGGAACCTCGTGGATGGAATACACGTGACCGACTATGCCATGGTCAGGAACTGCGTCGCCGCAAGAAACTGGAAAGACGGCATAACCGTTGGATCAAAGTGCCTTGTCCGCGACAATAACTGCGGCCAGAACGGTGATTTCACCATGGAGTGCCAGACCATGCCGGAAGGCGCCGGTATACGTATACTGGGCAACGGCAATCGCGTTCAGGACAACAACATATGCGGTAACGCGATGGGTATACAGGTGGACGATGCGTTCGCCTACCAGTACGGCACGGCAGCCGGGATGTCCGGCGGCGGAAACCTGATCATCGGCAACAGCTCCGTCGATAACTGGGGCATGGCGTTCGATCTGTCCGTCGGCGATTACATGGGCGGCACAATGATCGATACCGACTACCAGGATCCCGCCACCACCAGCAATGCGGTGACGGAAGCGAACAACCCGTTCTCGAACTTCTCGTACTGAGCAACAGCGGCGCCGGGTGTACGGTCATCTATGACTTGACCATGAAGACAACGAACGTGAAGACCGCTATCCACATCATCTTGCTGTGCTTTCTCACGGTTGCCGGGCGGGCCGAGCCAAAACAGCATTGCTGACGCACAACCCTTTTTGGCGTCATTCGGAGGCCGAACTCGCGCTCAACCGGTGCTGAATGTACCGGAGCGGTGACTTGCAGGGCAAGAATTGGGCAAGCTACGGCGTGGCGCAGGTC
>Ga0272442_10003225_pt1 | contig 23043 bp, 29 predicted proteins | sample SSMForm2O_FD_200262 | JGI IMG/M metagenome (GOLD analysis project Ga0272442, IMG submission 200262) | Marine sediment archaeal communities from Little Sippewissett salt marsh, Falmouth, MA, United States - SSM-Form-2O | ecosystem: Environmental > Aquatic > Marine > Wetlands > Sediment ...
GAGATCGTGGAAAATTTCCGTGATTCGGGGAATAAACCCGAGTGGATGATTCTCGATGTTATCCCTGTAATACCCCCGGAACTGCGCCCGATGGTTCAGCTTGACGGAGGCCGTTTCGCGACTTCAGACCTCAATGATCTTTACCGCCGGGTTATCAACCGAAACAACCGGCTTAAAAGACTTATGGCCCTGAATGCTCCTGATATCATCATCCGTAATGAAAAGAGGATGCTGCAGGAGGCGGTGGACGCCCTTTTTGATAATTCCAAGAAGAAGAGAGTTGTAAAGGGAGCGTCAAACCGTCCGCTGAAATCTTTGTCCGATATGCTCAAGGGAAAGCAGGGGCGTTTCAGACAGAACCTGCTCGGAAAACGGGTGGACTATTCCGGACGTTCGGTTATTGTAGTCGGTCCTGAACTGAGGCTTCATCAATGCGGACTGCCCACAAAGATGGCCCTTGAGCTTTTCAAACCTTTTATCATGAAAAAACTGGTAGAGCGCGATGTGGTCTACAATATAAAGAAAGCCAAAACACTGGTGGAACAGGAAACTCAGGAAGTCTACGCCGTACTGGATGAGGTTGTAAGAGAGCATCCTGTGCTTCTGAACCGGGCGCCGACCCTGCACAGGCTTGGTATTCAGGCTTTTGAACCTGTGCTGGTGGAGGGAAAAGCGATCAAGCTCCATCCGCTCGTGTGTCATGCCTACAACGCTGACTTTGACGGTGACCAGATGGCCGTCCATGTGCCATTGACCCAGGCGGCCCAGATCGAATGCTGGACTCTTATGCTGAGTTCAACCAATCTGCTCAACCCGGCCAATGGCAGTCCGGTGGTGTTTCCATCCCAGGATATCGTTGTTGGTATAAACTATATGAGCCGTTTTCGCGAAGGCGCGAGGGGTGAAGGAAAAACCTTCGGAAGCAATGAAGAAGTTCTGCTCGCGCTGGATGCCAAGGCGATCGATTACAATGCGAAAATACGACTGAAGAAAGACGGCGAATGGATTGATACCTGTGCCGGTAGAATAATACTGAACGAAGGGCTTCCCGACGAAGTTGAATTCGTCAACAAGCAGCTTGGAGATAAAGAACTGCGGGAGCTGGTAAGCCGGACGTACAAGGTCCATGGATCATCGGTGGTTGTGCGGATGCTCGATGCCATCAAAGACCTCGGCTTCAAATACGTGACCATTTTTGGCGCGACCATCGGTGTCGATGACGTAGTTATTCCTGAAGAGAAAAAAGAAATGGTCGAAGGGGCCAACAAACGGGTCCTCGAAATCCAGAACCAGTACCTTGAAGGGCATATTACTCAGGAAGAACGCTACAACCGTGTAGTTGAAGTGTGGAGTAAGACCAACGAAGAGCTGACAAACGTGCTGATGCAGATCCTGAAGAAGGACCGCAAAGGCTTCAACCCGATCTACCTGATGGCTGATTCCGGTGCCCGTGGTAGCCGTACACAGATCCGTCAGCTGGGCGGAATGCGCGGACTGATGGCCAAACCGTCAGGGGACATTATCGAGCTCCCGATCCGGTCAAACTTTAAAGAAGGTCTTTCCATAATCGAATTTTTCATATCCACAAATGGTGCCCGAAAGGGTCTTGCCGATACAGCTTTGAAGACCGCTGATGCCGGTTATCTGACCAGGCGTTTGGTTGATATTGCCCAGGACGTGGTAATCAATGAAGAGGACTGCGGCACAATCAATGGTATTGAGATCAGTGCCATCAAGGATGGAGAGGAGATCGTAGAACCCCTGCGAGACAGGATCGTCGGTCGTTTCACACTTGAACGGGTAAAACACCCCATCACCGGGGAGATAATTATCGATGTGAATGAAGAGGTCACCGATGAAATTGCCGCTCAGATAGAAGAATTCGGTGTCGAAAAAGTACGTATCAGAACTGTTCTGACCTGTGAAGCCCGTCATGGAGTGTGCCAGAAGTGTTATGGCCGTAATCTGGCCGCAAATCAACCGGTGGAAGTCGGGGAAGCGGTAGGTATTATCGCCGCTCAGTCGATTGGTCAGCCCGGCACACAGTTGACGATGCGTACCTTCCATATCGGCGGTGCCGCTACCAAGGTCAGTGAAGAAAACAGGATTGCTTTTCCCTACCCGGTCCTGGTGAGGGAGGTTCATGGCAATACCGTTGAACTTGGAAAAGAAGATATCCTGTTTACCAGAAAAGGTTTTATATTTGTAGCTAAAGTATTAAGGCGTATAAAATTAGCAAAAGGTCACAAACTCCTTGTAGAAGATGGCGACAAGGTGAGTATCACTATGCCGCTTGTAAGTCAGAAGGGTGAAGAGGTGGTCGCTCACGAAAACGCCTTCGCTCATATTATAAATAAAGAGCTTGTACTCGTCACACAGGACCAGAAGGTTGATGTCCGTAATGGTGCTGATTTGAGAGTCGGAATCGGCGATATCGTTGAAGCCGGTGAGTCTCTCGCGACTTTCGACCCCTTCTCTGAACCGATTATCGCCGAGGAAGAGGGTAAGATAAGTTTTGAAGATATTGTGCTCGGGACGACCCTCAAGGAAGAGATAAATGAGGATACCGGTAATATTGAGAAGAAAATTACGGAATTCTCCCTTGAGAGCCTCCAGCCGCGGATAGTACTCGTCGATGAGGAGGGTGCTGAAAAGGCTACATATTTCCTGCCGGGAAACTCATACCTGAACGTGGAGAATGGTGAGTATGTTAAAAGGGGACGAACACTGGCCAAACTGCTCAAGGAGAGTGTGAAGACCAGTGATATCACAGGTGGTCTTCCCAGGGTAGGCGAGCTGTTTGAAGCCCGCCGGCCGAAAAATGCCGCAGTTCTTGCCCAGATTTCGGGGAAAGTTGTCTTTAAAAATGTTGTGAAGGGCAAGAGAGTGATAATGGTTGTGGATGAGTACGAAAACGAGTTCAAGCACCTCGTCCCTATGGGGCGGCACCTTCTTGTGCGTGATGGCGACCTGGTTGAAGCCGGGGAAGAACTGTGCGACGGAAATCGCGATCCCCATGACGTACTCGATATTCTTGGTGAAAACGCTCTGCAGTCATTCCTGGTGAATGAGGTACAGGAAGTGTACCGGCTGCAGGGAGTAAATATCAACGACAAACATATCGGTGTTATTATTCGTCAGATGATGCGTAAGGTGGAGATTATTCGGGTAGGTGACACGAACTTCATCTATGGCCAGCAGATTGACAAGTATAAGTTTCACGAGGAGAACAGGAAGGTTATCCGTGAAGGCGGCCAGCCGGCAGTCGGTCAGCCTCTGCTCCTTGGAATTACCCGTGCTTCGCTGAATATTGATTCCTTTATTTCCGCAGCGTCTTTCCAGGAAACCACCAGGGTATTGACAAATGCTGCCATAGCTGGTAGTAATGATGCTCTACGCGGGTTGAAGGAAAATGTGATTATCGGGCATCTGATACCGGCGGGTACTGGTATGAAGAGATACCGGGATGTCAAATTGTATGACGAGAATGCCGAGGATCTTGATGCCTCGGTACAAAATATAATTGAAGCTCGAAAGAGAGAACAAGCCGAAGGGACAGGGGAACATCAGGGTTTCACTGCGGAGCCGAAAGAAAATTCCGCGGATGATGATGAATAATCTCATGCTGAAGATTATCCCCTCATGCTGGATTCCTGAAGGTAAAATACAGAAGAAAGGGAGTACATTGGTACATGCCTACAATTAACCAGCTTGTAAGAAAAGGAAGAAAGACAATCAAGGCGGCGGGAAAAGCCCGTGCGCTGGAAAGTTGTCCTCAGAAGCGCGGTGTTTGCACCCGTGTAATGACGGTTACCCCGAAGAAGCCGAACTCGGCGCTTCGTAAGGTTGCCAGGGTAAGGTTGACAAACGGAATCGAGGTTACCGCCTACATTCCAGGTATAGGTCATAATTTGCAGGAGCACTCGGTAGTGATGATTCGCGGGGGACGTGTAAAAGACCTCCCAGGTGTGCGTTATCATATCGTGCGGGGCGCGAAGGATACTTTAGGTGTCGAGGACCGTCGAAAGAGCCGGTCTAAATACGGTACCAAGCGGCCGAAGGCATAAGGAGTGTAACTGATGGGAAGAAAGAGTTTTATTCGCGAGAGGGAGATCATTCCTGATCCGCAGTACAATAGTGTTGTGGTAACAAAATTTATCACACGCATGATGCTGGGTGGTAAAAAGACCGTTAGTCAGAAAAATATGTACAGCGCATTAGCCAAGCTGGCTGAAAAGACCGGCAAAGATGCGCTTGAGGTTTTTACAAAAGCACTTGAAAATGTGAAGCCTTCAGTTGAAGTAAAATCGCGGCGCGTCGGCGGGTCAACCTATCAGGTCCCCGTTGAGGTTCGCGAAAAAAGACGTGATGCGCTTGCCATGCGCTGGATTATCCAGGCGGCGCGTACGCGAAGTGGAAAGTCGATGGGTGAAAAGCTGTTTGATGAACTGTTCGACGCGTATAACTCCACCGGTACTGCCTTTCGAAAGAAAGAAGATACTCACCGGATGGCGGAAGCGAACAAGGCTTTTTCACATTACAGATGGTAGAGATCTAGAGTTTAACCTCTTGACCTTTCTGCAAAGATTGCGTAGTATTGCAGAGCCTGTTTGTTTAGGAACAGGCTAGTGAGGACCAAACCGATCGTCCAGGTTGCCGCAGTGGTGATACCGGGGATGGTAAGGTGGTTTCCAGGAGCTGTAAGCAGCCATGTCAGACATGGGTTATAACACCGGCGTGTCTTGACCTCTGGATTCTATCTTATTTACTCTTTTCACTTACAAAACATGGAAATGACGATCGGTATATATCGGCCGTTGAGTCGAATGAGCTAGGTCGTATAATTATTTTGTGGATAATCACAAGGAGGAAGTGATGGCTAAAGCCAAGTTTGAAAGAACGAAGCCGCATATTAACGTCGGAACTATCGGACATGTTGACCACGGTAAGACTACTCTTACTGCGGCTATTACGATGTTTTGCTCCAAAGACGACGGTGGAAAGGTTATGACCTACGAGCAAATCGATAATGCTCCAGAAGAAAAGGCGCGTGGTATAACCATCAATACTCGTCACGTGGAGTACGAGACAGCAAACAGGCACTACGCCCACGTAGACTGTCCTGGACACGCTGACTATATCAAGAATATGATCACGGGTGCTGCCCAGATGGATGGCGCGGTGATCGTGGTTGCAGCTACAGACGGTGCTATGGCTCAGACAAAAGAGCATATTCTTCTGGCCCGTCAGGTAGGTGTTCCTGCACTGATAGTATTTGTAAACAAGACTGACCAGGTTGACGATCCTGACTTGATCGAGTTGGTCGAGGAAGAGATGCGGGACCTGCTCAAAGAATATGAGTTTCCCGGGGACGATGTTCCGGTTATTAAGGGCTCCGCTTTTGAAGCGATGGAGAATCCCGGAGATCCGGAAAAGACAAAGTGCGTCGCTGATCTTCTCGAAGCTATGGATACATATTTTCCGCAGCCGGAACGTGCTGTTGACCAGCCCTTCCTGATGCCGATCGAAGATATCTTTTCCATTCAGGGCCGTGGTACCGTAGTAACCGGTCGTATTGAACGCGGTGTTGTTCACATCGGCGATGAAATTGAAATCGTTGGTGTTCGTGAGACCAGCAAGACCACATGTACCGGTGTTGAGATGTTTAACAAGATTCTCGACGAAGGACAGGCAGGGGATAATGTCGGTGCCCTTCTTCGCGGTGTTGATAAAAATGATGTTGTTCGTGGTCAGGTATTGGCAAAACCGGGTACAATTACCCCTCATGCAAAGTTCCTTGGCCAGGTGTATGTTCTGACGAAAGAAGAGGGTGGTAGACACTCGCCTTTCTTCTCAGGATACAGGCCTCAGTTCTACTTCAGAACGACTGACATCACTGGTACAGTTCAGCTGCCCGAAGATAAGCAGATGGTTATGCCTGGTGACCACGTCGAAATCAATGTGGAACTCATTCACCCGATCGCGATGGAAAAAGGTCTCCGCTTCGCTATTCGTGAAGGCGGCCGGACAGTAGCAAGTGGTCAGGTAACTGAAATTATAGAGTAGCAATTATAAAGGTAAGTCCCGCGCCTTAAGATACCGTGCGGGACTTATTTTTCGGGGGAAATAATGGCCAAAGACAGAATTCGAGTGCGGCTGAGAGGCTTTGATATAGAACTGATAGATCAGAGTTCGCGTGCAATTGTTCAGACGGTGGAAAAGGCCGGGGCGAAGGTGGCAGGGCCTGTGCCGCTCCCGACCAGAATTAATAAGTATACTGTTCTGAGATCGCCGCACGTAAATAAGAAATCTCGTGAACAGTTTGAGATGCGAACACACAAAAGGCTGATCGATATTCTTGATCCTACATCAAAGGTGATGGATGCCCTGATGAAGCTTGAGCTTCCTGCTGGTGTGGATGTAGAGATTAAGCAGTAGCACGATTTTTCACTTAATCGAGGTAAGAGATGTTAGGGCTGATCGGTAGAAAACTTGGAATGACACAGGTGTTTGACGAACGGGGGGTATTGACCCCCGTGACAGTCATAAAAATAGAGGGAAACCGGGTAGTGGGCGAGCGGAACGAAACGAAAAACGGATACAACGCCGTAGTTATGGGTGCCGTTGATGTGAAGGAAAGCCGTGTTACAAAACCCTATATTGGGCAATTTGGCAAGGGTACCCCTAAACGCTATTTGGTAGAAATGAGAGACTTTGAAGGTGAATGTGAAGTAGGCTCTACGCTGGGCGCGGAAGTCTTTAAAGATATTACCTTTGTTGATATTACAGGTACTTCGAAGGGAAAAGGTTATCAGGGTGTTATGAAACGCCACGGATTCCACGGTGGAGGAAAGACCCATGGTTCAAAGTTTCACCGCGGATTAGGTTCAACCGGTATGGCGGCTACGCCGTCAAAAGTACATAAGGGAACAAAGATGCCCGGCAGGATGGGTGCTGATAAAAAGACCATCCAGAATCTCCGGGTAGTGAAGGTTGACGAAGAGCGGCAGTTTCTCCTGGTTAAGGGCGCGGTGCCCGGTCCTAGTAAAGGTATTGTGATTGTCAAAAAAGCAAAGAAGAAGTAGAGGCAGGACATGGAAGCAAAGGTCTTTTCGGTAAAAGGCGAAGAGATAAAAAATATCGATTTGAACGACGAGGTGTTCAACACGGAAGTGAGCGATAGCGCAATCTACTACGCCATAAACAGTGAGCTCGCGAACCGTCGGGTGGGAACGGCTGCAACTAAAAACCGTAAACTGGTTAAAGGAAGCAATGCAAAGCCATGGCGGCAGAAGGGCACGGGTCATGCCAGAGCGGGTGATAAAAAATCACCGGTATGGGTTGGCGGCGGTACCATCTTCGGGCCACAGCCTCGGGACTATCACATAAGGCTTCCCAGAAAGATGAAACGGGTGGCAATGCGTTCGATTCTGACCAAGAAGCTTCAGGGCGAGGGTTTGAAGATCGTTGAGGATTTCTCGATTGAAACGGGTAAGACAAGAGATCTCGTGCAGGTCCTGAAAGCACTTGTAAAAGATGAAAGAACGGTAGTGGTTCTGCATGATGATGACAAAATGCTGCGGAGAGCGGGGCGGAATATTCCCTGGCTCAAGATGCAGTCTTACAATCGACTGAGTGCACATGAACTTTTCTACAGCAGGAACGTCCTGATGACTGAGTCTGCGGCGGGAAAGCTGAATGATTTTTATGGGCAAGGTATTAAGAGAGGTCAGTCATGAGATCTGATCAGATTATAATTGAACCTGTTTTGACTGAGAAGTCTAACGGTATGCGGGACTCCGAGCAGAAGAAGTACACTTTCAAGGTCGATTCGAGGGCAAATAAAACCGAGATAAAATACGCGGTTGAGAAGCTGTTTCAGGTTACTCCGGTTTCCTGCAACCTGAGTTGGGTAAAGAGCAAGCCCAAATCAACCCGTTCTAAATCGGGGGCCCGGAAGGGAAAGACAACTGCATGGAAGAAGGCAATTGTGACTCTTATGCCGGGAGAAAAAATTGACGCAATCGAAGGCGTATAGAGTTATACGGAGTAAGAGGGGGAGCGAAAAGTGGCACTAAAGAAGTACAAACCGAATACCCCGAGTCAGCGGTACAAAACGGGACTCACATTCGAAGAGATAACAACTGAAAAGAGTGAGAAGTCGCTTACGAAGGGACTGCCCTTCCTGGCGGGCCGCGGAGCCGGCGGACGTATCAGTGTGCGCCGCAGGGGCGGAAGGCACAAGAGAAAATACAGACTTATTGATTTCAAGCGCAATAAGATTGGTGTGCCGGGTATAGTTAAAACGATAGAGTACGATCCGAACCGATCGGCGTTTATTGGACTAGTCCACTACGCTGACGGTGAAAAACGATACATTATTGTTCCAAAGGGTCTTAAGGTCGGGAGCCAGATTATGAACGGGCCCCAGGCGCCTATTGTGGCTGGTAACACCATGTCTCTGGCGAAGATTCCTCTCGGTATTGAAATCCACAATATCGAACTGCAGATGGGCCGAGGCGGACAGCTGGTTCGGTCGGCAGGCGGCAGGGCAGTGCTCGTGGCAAAAGAGGGCGACTACGCAACAGTCAGGCTGCCTTCTGGTGAGATGAGAATGATATTTGCCAAGTGTCAGGCTACTATCGGTACTATTGGCAATGAAGATCATATGAATGTTTCGCTTGGAAAGGCCGGAAGATCCAGATGGCTCGGAAAGCGTCCAAAGGTAAGGGGAGTTGTTATGAACCCGGTAGACCATCCGCACGGTGGTGGTGAGGGAAAAACTTCCGGTGGACGTCATCCGGTGAGCCCCTGGGGAGTTCCGACGAAAGGGTACAAGACTCGTAAAAAGAAGAAGTACTCAAGCAAAATGATCGTAAAGCGAAGGAAATAGGAGTAGGTCGTGTCAAGATCGATAAAGAAAGGTCCTTTTATAGAGAAAAAGCTTTACAAGAGAATTATTGAAGCAGGGAAAACGGGAGAAAAGAAGATGATTAAAACATACTCCCGCTGTTCAACAATTATTCCTGAAATGGTTGGATATACCATATCGGTATACAATGGGAAAACCTGGGTGCCGGTCTATGTCACAGAGAACCTTGTTGGACACAAACTTGGTGAATTTGCTCCCACGCGGTTTTTTCGCGGACATGCGAAGTCTGATAAGAAAGTCGGAAAAAGATAGGTGTAGGTATGGAAGTCAAGAAAGGGTATAGAGCTGAGGCGAAGTTTATACTTGTTTCACCGAGGAAACTGCGGCCTATAGCAGATACGGTTCGAAGCAGGAAGTATACCGAAGCAATGGCAATTTTGGAGAGCACTCCCAAAAAGGGGGCTGCCCTCATCCGGAAAGTAGTTCAGTCTGCTGCGGCAAATGCACTTTATCAGAATAAAAAGCTCGATGAGGAAGGTTTGTACATCAAGCAGCTCCTTATAAATGACGGGCCTCGAATGAAGAGGATCTGGCCGAGAGCTCGCGGGAGAAGAGACATCCTTCTGAAAAGGATGAGTCATATTTCAGTCGTCGTTGATGAGATAGGAAGCATGGGGGAGTAGATGGGTCAAAAGGTTAATCCAATAGGACTGCGTTTAGGTATAAATAAGACCTGGAAATCAAAATGGTATGTAGATCCGCGTGATTATGTGGATACTCTTCATGAGGATCTGAAACTGAGAAAGGAACTGGCAGATTGCCCCGAAGCCCGTGGTGCCGAGATATCGGATATCGAGATTATTCGGCATCCTCAGCGCATAACGATTGTGGTAAAGACTTCCAGACCTGGTATCATTATTGGCGCCAAGGGCTCCAATATTGAAAAGATCGGATCCAGATTACAGAAATTGGCCAAGAAGAAGATCCAGATAAAGATCAAAGAGGTGAAGCGGCCTGAGGCTGATGCACAGTTGATAGCCTTGAATGTCGCCAGACAGCTGCGCTCTCGCGGGTCTTTTCGCAGGTCTCTTAAGATGGCGGTCAGCAAAGCAATGCAGGCTGGAGTTGAGGGTGTAAAGATCAAGGTCGGCGGTCGCCTCGGCGGAGCTGAAATGTCCAGAGTTGAATGGCAGCAGGCGGGGAGAGTTCCACTGCACACATTGCGTTCGGATATCGATTACGGTTTTGCGGAAGCCAATACGACTTTCGGTGCTATAGGTGTTAAGGTATGGATCTTCAATGGTGAAGTCCTGCAGAAGGACCGAAAAGAGGACGCTGGACTATTGGTGAAAAAGAAAAGGGAGCCGAGGCCGAAGGCTGACAAGGAGTAGGTAGAACATGTTAAGCCCGAAAAGAACGAAATACAGAAAGCGGATGCGCGGAAAAACTGACGGTATTGCAAACAGAGGTAACAAGATTTCTTTTGGGGATTTTGGCTTGATTGCTCTTGAACCGAAATGGATTACCGCTCGTCAGATAGAAGCGGCTCGTGTTGCGATGACCAGACATGTGAAACGTGGCGGAAAAGTATGGATCAGGATATTTCCGGATATGCCATACACAAAGAAGCCTGCTGAAACCCGACAGGGAAAAGGTAAGGGAAATCCTGAAGGTTGGGTGGCAGTAGTGAAGCGTGGCGCCGTTATGTTTGAAATGTCAGGTGTACGGAAAGAGCTCGCACAGGAAGCTATGAAGCTCGCTGGTGCCAAGCTGCCGATAAAGACAAAATTTATCGTACGTCGGAATGTGGAGTAGAGTATGAAAAACACGTTCAAGGATTTGACTTTACAGGAACTGGTTGAAAAACGCGAAAGACTTCGGAAGGATTTTCTGGATTTGCGTATCAACAAAGTCATGGGACACGCTGAAAATCCGGTTGAGCAGAGGAATATACGAAGATCGATTGCCAGACTCAATACGATCATTCACGAATATGCCCTTGGTATCCGCGCTGCGGGAAAAGAGTAAAGGAAGAGGCGAGACAAGATGATTGGAAGAAAGAAGATATATCAGGGACGTGTCGTTAGTGACAAGATGGATAAAACAATCGTCGTGGCTATCGAGAAACGAATGCTGCACAGGCTTTACAAGAAGTATGTGAACCAGACAAAGAAAATCAAGGCCCACGATGAACAAAATCAGGCGCATACAGGAGATATGGTCCGCGTTACTGAGTGCAGACCCATTAGTAAAGACAAACAGTGGCGGTTAACTGAGATAGTAGAACGGGCAAAATAGACTTGTTGGAATTGGTGTAGAAGGAGTTGCCGTATGATACAGATGCAGTCATACTTAAACGTTGCGGACAACAGCGGTGCGAAAAAAGTGCAGTGCGTCAAAGTCCTCGGTGGAAGTAAAAGAAAGACAGCGGGGATTGGAGATGTGATAGTTGTTGCGGTAAAAGACGCTCTGCCGAACGCTCAGATAAAAAAGGGTGATGTGCAGAGAGCGGTGATTGTTCGGACAAAAAAGGAACACCGTAGACCTGATGGGACATATATACGATTTGACGATAACGCGTGCGTGATTATCGACGCAAATCAGAACCCGAAGGGTAAGCGTATTTTTGGACCGGTAGCCCGAGAGTTGAGAGAAGATGGGTATATGAAGATCATCTCTCTTGCTCCTGAGGTACTTTAGGAGGATCGACATGGCAAAAGAAAAGACGAAGATTAAACTGAAAAAGAATGATACCGTCAAGATCCTCGCAGGGAAGGACCGGGGAAAGACCGGAAAGATTCTGAGCATTGACGCGATAAGCGGCAGAGTATATGTGCAGGGTCTCAATATGGTGAAGAAAGCGGTAAAACAGAAGAGTCAGCAGGAGAAGGGTGGAATTATTGAAATAGAAGCACCCCTCAGCGTTTCAAACGTTTCCGCTTTGACAAAAAACGGTGAATTAACCAGGATCGGTTATAAAATCGAAAATGGGAAAAAAATCCGGATAGCAAAGAAGACTGGGGAAGAGCTGTAATGGAACAGTACGTACCAAGGCTGAAGAAAGAGTATAAGGAAAAGATTGCTGCGGAGCTTAAAGAGGAATTCGCATATAGCACTCCGATGCAGATACCCAGGGTGGAGAAGGTTTCGGTAAGTGCCGGTGTTGGTGAGGCGATCGCCAACAAAAACCTCCTTGAATCTGCGGTAAAAGAGCTTGCGATGATCACCGGGCAGCAACCGGTTAAAACAAAGGCGCGAAAGTCCATATCTAACTTCAAATTACGGGAAGGTATGGAAATAGGAACGAAAGTAACACTCCGTGGTGATAAGATGTGGGAGTTTCTCGATAGGCTTATGAATATCGCGCTGCCCCGTGTAAAGGACTTCAGGGGTGTAAATCCCAACGCCTTCGACGGGCATGGGAATTATTCCCTCGGTGTTCAGGAGCAGATTATTTTTCCTGAAATCGATTATGACAAAATCGAGAAGATAAGCGGGCTGAATGTGGCGATAGTCACTACTGCGGATACAGATCAGGAGGCAAAGGCGTTGCTGGCAAAATTGGGAATGCCTTTCAGAAAATAGGGAGTATAGGATGGCACGAAAAGCACTTATAGTGAAGTCACAACGGACACCAAAATACAGTACAAGACGGGTTAACCGATGCAGGGTGTGTGGCCGGCCTCGTGGATATTTGAGAAAGTTTGGTATGTGTAGGGTTTGCTTTCGAAAGCTTGCGAACGAGGGACTTATACCTGGTGTTACTAAATCAAGCTGGTAAGAGGGAGTAGTTAATATGGCAGTAAGCGATCCTGTAGCGGACATGCTGACTAAGATAAGAAATGCGGTGAATGCCGGGCATGAAAAAGTTGATATTTATCCCTCAAAGATAAAACTTGAAGTTATCAAGATTTTAAAGAATGAGGGATACATCAAGAATTTCAAGAAAACCAATATTGACGATAAAAACGTCATCCGGATCTTTTTGAAATACGACGATGGTCAGAATCCCATTATCCACGGTATCAAGAAGATTTCGAAACCGGGACGCAGAATCTATTCTGGTTACCGGAAAATGCCGCGGATATTTAATGGTCACGGTATCCTCATTGTTTCGACATCCACTGGGGTTATTACAGGCAAAAAAGCAACGGAGCGGAAGGTAGGCGGTGAGCTTATCTGTTCCGTTTGGTAAAACGGGGGAATCGAATGTCACGAGTTGGAAAACTACCAATACCCATACCAAATGGGGTAAAGGTAGAGGTAAAAGACAATAGTGTTTATGTTGAAGGACCCAAAGGAAAACTTTCCCAGGTGTTCAACTCTCATGTATCTATACGTGTTGAGGACAGCCAGATTGTCGTAGGCCGTACGAGTGAGAGTAAAGAGGCGCAGAGTTTTCACGGATTATACCGGCAGCTCTGTCAAAACATGGTTATCGGCACCTCGCAGGGATTCGCGAAAACACTGTTAATAAACGGTGTCGGGTACAGGGCCGAGGTAAATGGGGATATTCTCCACCTGAACCTGGGTTTTTCCAATCCCATAGAATTTGCGATACCCGGGGGTGTTACAATTACCTGCGAAGGACAGAACAAGGTTATTGTGAGCGGGATTGAAAAGCAGCTTGTTGGACAAGTCAGTTCTGAGATTCGTTCCTTGCGGCCGCCGGAGCCCTATAAAGGTAAAGGTGTGAAGTATGACGATGAGAGAATTGTAAGAAAGATCGGAAAATCCGGAGTTAAGTAGGTATAGCGAAATGAAGAGAATCCAGGAAAAACAGAACAAGCGTAGAAGACGGAAACTGCATGTTCGCAAGCACATAAGCGGCACAAATGAAAGACCACGCCTGAGCGTATACCGCAGCAGTAAGCATATGTATATACAGGCAATAGATGATGTAAACAGTGCTACTATCGCATCAGCGAGTACAATGGAGAAAGACCATCAGGACTTGAAGAATAATGTGGAAAATGCCAAAAAAATCGACATTGTCCTTGGCGAAAGATTGAAAGCTAAAAACATCGAAAAGGCCGTCTTTGACAGAAACGGGTATCCTTACCGCGGTATCGTAAAAGGCATAGCTGAAGGTGCAAGAGAAGCAGGACTGAAGTTTTAGGGGGAGATTGTGGATAAGGACAACGAGTACGTAGAAAAACTCATAAAGCTTAACCGTGTGGCTAAGGTTGTAAAGGGCGGTAGGCGCTTTTCTTTCTCCGCCTTGGTAGTTGTCGGTGATCAGAAAGGTAACGTGGGGTATGGTTTCGGAAAGGCCAACGATGTTGCAGAGGCAATCAGAAAGAGCATGGAAAAGGCTAAAAAGAATATGGTCAAGGTTCCAATGCATGGAACAACCATTCCTCACCTGATAAACGGGCGGTATAAAAGCGCGGAAGTGCTGCTTAAGCCGGCTGCACCTGGTACCGGTGTTATCGCCGGCGGTCCGGTTCGTGCGGTCATGGATGCGTGTGGTATACACGATATTTTAAGTAAATCCCTCGGATCTCAGAATACCATGAATATAGTCAAAGCGGTGTTTGCGGGTTTTGAAGGGATCATGGACGCGAAAAAAATAGCGTCTGATCGTGGAAAAACGATGCAGGAAATGTGGGGTTAGATATGGCTAAGAAAAAAGAGAAGAAAATCCGTATCACTTTGATAAAGAGCCGCTATGGCAGGAAACCAAAACAGGCAAGAACTTTAGAGGCACTTGGTTTACGCAAGATAAACAAGAGTGTTGAACACGCTGTGAATCCTGTAATACTGGGTATGGTGGAAAAGGTTAATCACCTTGTAAAAGTAGAGGAGATTTAGTAGCTATGGAACAGCTCAGAGCACCGAAGGGAGCAAATAAAAAGAAACGACCGGTTGGCCGTGGATGTGGAAGCGGTCACGGCGGAACGTCCGGAAGGGGTCACGATGGCCAGAATTCCCGTTCCGGCGGCGGTACGCGCCCCGGATTTGAGGGTGGACAGATGCCCCTCTATAGAAGAATTGCCCACAGGGGGTTTTCAAACCATCCTTTTAAAAAAGAGTACAGTATAGTCAATCTGGTAACTATTGAAAAATACTACCAGGATGGTGAAACGGTAAGCAAAGAGACTCTGAAGAAAAAAGGGATAGTGAAGGAAAAGCTGGCTATCATAAAAATTCTTGGTGATGGCGATTTGACCAGGAAGCTTACATTCGCTGTACAGAAAGTCTCGGCCTCAGCAATGAAAAAGATTGTGGCCGCCGGTGGAACAATCGAAAGTATGGAAGAAGGTAACAATGGCTAATAACGCGTTTCTGGATATTTTTCAAATAAAGGATTTAAGACAACGCATTATTTTTACTATGTTGATTCTCATGGTATTTCGCCTGGGTGCAACCCTGCCTATTCCCGGAATTAACGTAAATGCCTTGAAACTTTATTTTATGGCCCAGGAAGGTTCCGGAAATATAGGAATTACAGAGTATATCAACTTCTTTGCAGGTGGGGCATTCAAGAATTTTTCCATTTTTATGCTTGGTATTATGCCGTACATATCGATGCAGATTATCATGCAGCTGCTGATTGTTGTGTTTCCCGCTCTGAAGAGGATATCGGAGGAGGAAGGGGGCCGGAAAAAGATTCAGCGCTACACCAGGTTCGGTACCGTAGTGGTGTGTATCATTCAGTCTTATGTAGTGACTGTATACGCTGATTCCATTCCAAACGCGATAACTATGTCGAAGCTGCCCTATACGCTTATAGCGATGCTTACTGTTACTACCGGAACGATATTTCTTATCTGGATGGGTGAGCAAATTACGCAGCGTGGGGTAGGCAACGGGATATCCCTGATAATTTTCGCGGGTATAGTAGCCAGGATGCCAAATTCTTTTATTACACTTTTCAACAAAGTGCAGATCGGCGAACTGAATCCGGTTTTTGTCATTATTGTGCTTGGTATGTTTGTCGCTGTTGTAGCCCTGGTAATATATGAGCAGCAGGGACAGAGAAAAATACCGGTTAACTACGCAAAACGGGTTGTTGGAAGAAAGATGTACGGAGCCCAGAGCACGTATATACCTTTTAAAATCAATCCTTCCGGAGTAATTCCCGTTATTTTCGCTTCTTCGGTAATGACGTTCCCATTGCAGATTGCGGGCAATTTGGGAAATGAAATAGCCTGGTTGGGAAGGTTCTCATCATGGTTGAGACCTCAGGGGGTTCCCTATGTGGTTATTTACACGCTGTTAATCATTTTCTTTGGATATTTCTATACACAGGTAACACTGAATCCGATGGAAATAGCAAAGCAGATTAGAGAGAACGGCGGTTCTATTCCCGGTATACGAACTGAAAAGATGGAAGAATACTTAACAAAGATCCTCAATAGGATTATACTTCCCGGGTCGTTGTTTTTAGCATTTATTGCGGTAATACCGACCATTATACAGAGCCTTTTTAACTTTCCGGCTTCTGTTGCTATGCTGATGGGCGGTACCTCGCTGCTGATTATGGTTGGAGTTGATCTCGACACGATGTCACAGATTGAAGGACATTTGCGAATGCACCATCATGAGGGATTAACAAAGCGCGGAAAGTTAAGGTCAAGGAATTTATAAGGGGACTGAGATGAAAGTTAGAGCTAGCGTTAAGACAATGTGTTCCGAATGCAAAATAATTCGAAGACGCGGTGTGGTTCGGGTCATATGCAGCAATCCAAAGCATAAACAGAGGCAGAAGTAGAGGAGGAGTTCTGAATGGCACGTATATCTGGTATTGATTTACCAAATAAAGCTGTAAAAATTTCACTTACATATATTTACGGTATCGGCAGAACTTCCGCAATGGAAATCTGCGAAAAGCTCAGTATAGATCCGAACATAAAGATGAATGATCTTACGAGTGAAGAAGTCAATAAGATCAGAGGTGTTATTGACAATGATTATACAGTTGAAGGTCGGTTGAGGACTCAAACCGCACTGAATATAAAGCGTCTTATGGACATCGGTTGTTATCGTGGTTTACGGCACAGAAGGGGGCTACCCGTTCGCGGCCAGAGGACCAAGACTAATGCCAGGACCAGAAAAGGCAAGAAAAAGACTGTAGCAGGAAAGAAGAAATAGGTGGAGGTTGAGTACAGTGGCTAAAGCTGCAAAAGGTTCAAAAAAGAAAGCGAAGAAGACCGTATATGAAGGCAATGTATACGTTCAGGCGACGTTTAACAATACAATCGTGACCATTACCGATTTACAGGGTAATGCGGTCTCATGGGCAAGCGCTGGCGGTCTCGGTTTCAGGGGAGCGAAAAAATCCACTCCCTACGCGGCTCAAACTACCGCTGAGACTGCTGCGAAAAAGGCGATAGATTACGGCCTTAGAGACGTACATGTGTTTGTAAAAGGCCCGGGTGTCGGACGTGAGTCCGCTATACGGTCATTGGGAAATCTCGGATTGAACGTTAGAAGTATCCGGGATGTCACTCCAATCCCGCACAATGGTTGCCGGCCGAGAAAGAGTAGAAGAGTATAGAGGGGATTACGTATGGCGAGATACACAGGACCATCATGTAGATTATGTCGTGCCGAAGGCACGAAACTGTTCTTGAAAGGTGAAAGATGTTTTACCGGAAAATGTCCGATTTCAAAAAAGGCCTCACCTCCGGGTAAGGACCCGCGGTATAGACAAAGGAAGATGTCGGACTTCGGTATTCAGCTCAGAGAAAAACAGAAGTTGAAAAGAATGTACGGCATGCTTGAAAAACAGTTTACTATCTTTTTTAACGAAGCAGACAGGCTTCCCGGAAAAACAGGTGAAAATCTGATTGTATTGCTGGAAAGACGACTTGATAATATCGTGTATCGGCTGCATTTTTCATCATCACGAAAACAAGCCAGGCAGATTGTTTCTCATGGACATATTCTGGTAAACGGGAAGAGAGTTACTATACCTTCATATCAGGTGAAGGAAAACGACGAAGTTCAGGTTCAGGACAGAAGTAAGAAGATGTTTTCAATAAAAGAAAGCTTGAAAGAGTATTCAAAATCTGGTGTTTCTCCCTGGCTTGAAGTTGATCCAGACGGAATGAAGGGGAAAATGAAAGCTTTCCCGCGGAAGGCCGATATAACAGAACTTACTGAAGTAAATGAGCAGTTGATAGTCGAGCTATATTCTAGGTAGGAGATTACATGGCGCGAAAAAATCTATTAAAGGGATTTAAAAAGCCAAAAGGTATTACCTTCGAACATGGTGAAACCACAGAGAACTATGGAAGGTTTATCGCTTATCCGTTTGAGAGGGGATATGGTATAACAATTGGCAATACTCTCAGAAGGATTCTGCTTTCTTCGATTCAGGGGTATGCTATTTCCGCTGTGAAGATTACCTCTTTTGATAAAGAAGGTACTGCTCATACCATTTCAAGTGAGTTTGAATCTATTCCTGAAGTGATGGAAGATACCCCTGAAGTGATAAGCAATCTCAGAAAGCTCAATATACGTTTACCGGAGGACCAGGAACAAAAGGTCATTCATGTTGAGCTCAAGGGTTCGGGTGAAATTACCGGTGAACAGATAGAGAAGGACAGCGATATAGAGGTCATTAACAAGGACCAGAGTATAATGACCCTGATGGAAAACGCTCAATTGGATCTGGAGATCCAGATAGATCTGGGTCGCGGATATGTTCCTGCAGAGTTAAATGAACAGTACATTGAGGAAATCGGAACTATTGCAATGGACGCGGTTTTTTCACCGATAAAGAGGGTGAGATACTCTACGGAAAATACCCGTGTTGGACAGCGGAATGATTATGATAAGCTCATTCTGGAGATTTTCACGAATGGTACTGTTTCTCCTGAAGATGCACTGGCAGAGGCAGCGAAGATAGCGAAAGATCATTTTACAATTTTCATAAATTTTGATGAAGAATCAATAAATGGCGATGATGAAATTGATGAAGAAGAGGAAAGAGTTCGCGCAATACTGAACACACCGGTAGAAGAACTCGAACTATCCGTCCGGTCAAGCAATTGTCTGAAAAATGCTAACATCAGGACTATTGGTGATTTGACAAAGAAGACTGAGGAAGAGATCGCAAAGACACGCAATTTTGGAAAGAAGTCACTCAACGAGATCAAAGAGAAGTTAAAGGAATGGAGCCTCAGTCTTGGAATGACCGACTATAGTGTGTTAAAAACATCAACAAAACTCCAACGCAATAAGGACGAGATCGATGAAGCATAGAATTGGTTTTAACAGACTAGGGAGAAAAGCCAGTCACAGAAAGGCGCTTCACAGAAACATGACAACCTCACTTTTCAAGTACGAGCGCATCAAGACAACGAAGGCAAAGGCTCTTGCAATCCGCAGAACTGCCGAAAAAATGATTACAAGGTCAAAAGTGGACAGTGTTCATAACAGAAGAGTAATCGCGAAGGATATAAATGATAAAGAGATACTGGCAAAGCTCTTTACTGATATCGGACCTAGATTCAAAGAACGCGCTGGCGGGTACACACGTATCTTGAAACTTGGGTACAGGCAGGGAGATGCCGCTGAAATGGTCCTCCTGGAACTAGTGACGCAGGAAAAGACTGAAAAGAAGAAGAAAAAGAAAAAGGCCGAAAAACCTGTAAAGGAAGCGAAAGTACCTGGAGAAGATAAAAAAGAAGCGGTAGCGGCAGAAGAAACTGTCGAGGAAAAAGCTGCCGAAAAGGCGGAAACTGTCGAGGAAAAAGCTGTTGAAACCGAAGAGGTCACGGAAACAGGAATAAAGGTTGAAAAGGCAGAGACCGAACAGGCGGCAGATGAAAAGAAAGAATCGAAAGAAGAATAGATTCAGTATATATGAGTTTTTATGGGGACATCCTGAAAGGGAATGTCCCTTTTTTTATACTTACGGACGACACGGGATTTGCCGATTAGTAAAGGGTAGTGGTAGCGAAAAAACTTAGTACGGAGTAAAATGAGCTAGAGCCGGATATGACAAGTATACAGCGGGTATTTATAAGTTTACTCATAACAATAGTACTTATCACGGGATTTGCGTTCTTCGCTTATTCAGGTTTCTTTGAATACATAGAAGCGACATTTTATAATCAGCGTGTAACTCAATTATACGAAAGTGAACTCTCGGTAAAGAAAAAATACATTGAGCAGTATCATCGTAATTATCTGAACAGGTTCTCGGCAGTACTTTCAGAAGTGGATGTTGACAAAATTTACAGCCCGAACTGGGACCGGGAGTATATATTTCAGCACAACAACCTTTTTGATACTCTTCATAGTGAATATCAGGGGCTCTTGTTTGTACGGTTTATCGATGAAAACAATAAAATCCATTACAGCACAAGAGAAGATGATATTGAGAGAACTGGTGATTACCGTATCGTGTACAGAATTCTGGACGATGAATTATCAACGGTTCCGTTAAATGACCTGAAAATCGACCGACAGAAAAGCTTTGACTTGTATCTCGATTCGGCATCAAACCGCTTTATTTATAAGTTTCCATTGATAGATGATCTGGACCAGTTCAGGGGTACCGCTCTTTTTTATGTGGATAAAACAACTTTGGAGCAATATCTGATAACAGAGGGAGTTTTGCAGATAGGACGTGATATTTCTCTGCTGAAAAGCGGTTATCTTTTTTATACAAGACAGCTTGAAGATGACATTATTGTAAGTCAGGCGGATCAACGGTGGAATAATAATCTGGTTGAGGAAAAATACATACTTCAGGATGAGCAAACCGGAGAGCGGTTTGTGTTGCTTTCAGATAAAACAGACGGGTTTGGGGCAGTAGGTATAATTGTCAATCAACGGGATTTTCAAATGAGCCCGCCTTTAAAAGTTGTCTTACTTATTGCTTCGGGCTTCACCCTGTTTCTGATTTCATTGCTGGTAATGAGCCTGCGGCAGGACAGGGAAATTATTATACGCAACAGACTGAAGAAATTTCAACTGCAATTTCTCCAGGGGTTTCTTGAAAACCAGGATAAGCTTGATTGGGGTCAAATAAAAGGTGAAATAAAAAGAAAAAAGCAGTCCTTACGTGTTGAAATGAAAAAAGGGCTTGGGAAAATCAAGCCGGATAAAGAAGAAAAAATTGATAATCTGATAGATGAAGGTTGGCAGGAAATTTTTGAAATCCTGGATAAACGCAGCAGTCAGCAACAAGTTTCTTCTTTGAGTATAGAAAACCTGGAAGAAGTTGTTCAGAAGATCTACGCAATGCAGCAGACCTTACCCCGGAATCAATCTACCGTCTCTGTGGATACAGGGCAGATAGTCCCGGCGGCAACGATCCGGAAAGAGACTATCGAAAAAGATCACACACCACAGGAATTAGAACAATCCGCAGCAATAGAAGAACTTGAAGAGCTGGAAGAGCTGGAAGAGCTGGAAGAGCTGGAAGAGCTGGAAGAGCATGAGGAAGCAGAGCAGACGGAAGAGCTGGTAGAAGAGGTAGAGGAGCTCGAAGAAATAGAGGCCGTGGAAGAAATCGCGGTAGAGGCCGTGGAAGTGGCAGCGGAAGAACCCGCGGAGCCGGAAGAAGAATTAACGGAAGCCGCCGTCCTGGCGGAAGAAACTGCTGAACTCCAACCGACGGAACAAATTGAAGAACTGGAAGAATTAGAAGAGCTTGAGGAAGCAGAGCAGGCAGAAGAGATAGAGGAGCTCGAAGAAATAGAGGCCGTGGAAGGATTAACGGAAGCCGCCGTCCTGGCGGAAGAAACTGCTGAACCCGAACCGGCGGAACAAATTAAAGAACTGGAAGAATTAGAAGAGCTGGAAGAGCTTGAGGAAGCAGAGCAGGCAGAAGAGTTAGAGGAGCTCGAAGAAATAGAGGCCGTGGAAGAAAACGTGGAAGAAAACGCGGCTGAGACAGCAGAAGAAACCGCGGAGCAGCGAATGGCTGCAGAGTTAAAAGCGGTCGAAGAAATAGAAGAAATAGAAGAAATAGAAGTAAACGAGGAAGTCGAAGAAAAAATAGAATTAGAAGAAGTAGAAGCGGTCGAAGAGGCAGAATTAACAGAAGCCGCAGAGCTGCATGAAGAAGCTGTTAAAAAACTACCGGACGAAGAAAGCAAAGAACTTTCAGATGAAACGGAAAAGATAGAAATAGGTGAATTGACAGAAGCGGTTGCCGCGGAAGCGGCTGGTCTATCGGAGACCACTATAGGGTCGGCATATGAAGAAGAGCTTCAGGATCTTGAAGATCTTGAAGAACTTGAGGAATTAGAAGAGATTGAAGACATTTCCACAGAAGAATATCCAAGTTCAGAAATCGAAGATACAGGGGCTTTGACCGGCGCGGAAAAGAAGTCTTTTATAGAATCACCGGTAAAGACTGACGAACCGATTGAATACTCAGATCAATATATCTCGTTTGATATGGAGGAATGGGGGCGGTTCAATGATATACAAAAGCAGAAGGCTGTTGAAGATATACATGTAATTGGACTTCAATCCGATCAGATAAAACCAAAACTGCACGTAGTCTCAAAAGGTTTAGATGATTCCGGGATTGAGGAATTGGAAGCGGCTGGAGATGAAGAGATTGCAGCACAACCTTTAAAGAGCATAGCGATCGGGTCAAGATATACTCTCAATACATTGCAGCATGATAGAATACATTCGCAGCCAGTACAGGGATTCCTTGAGGTTGTTGATCAGGGAGAAGATATCGGAGAAGTCGAAGAACTCTCGGGGGACATGATAGAGGGAGCAGCACATATGAGCGAGCACCGAACTTCTGATCAGCTGATCAATCATGATGAAAAAGCTGATATACTTGCTGAAGATGAGGACAGTCCTGTGTCGAAAGGATCCATCGAGCCGATGATAACAGAAGCGCCTGAAGAACTTGAAGAATTAGAAGAGATCGAGGAATTGGAAGAGCTGGAAACTGAAGAAGTTGATGAACTGGAAGAGCTTGAAGAGCTGGAAACTGAAGAACTTGAAGAATTAGAAGAGATCGAGGAACTGGAAGAGCTTGAGGCTTTAGAACCAGCGGAAATCATAGAACCAGAAGAGCCCCTGGAAATGGATGAAATCGACACTGTCAGTGCCGAAGTACCTGAAATAATTCCACCCAAAACCGCTGAGCAACCTGAACAGGGTGTGTATATTTTTTCACTTGCAGAAATATTCAAAACGGATGAAGGTCATTTTCAAGAATCTATTGTATATGAGGA
>Ga0272442_10003226_pt1 | contig 23042 bp, 21 predicted proteins | sample SSMForm2O_FD_200262 | JGI IMG/M metagenome (GOLD analysis project Ga0272442, IMG submission 200262) | Marine sediment archaeal communities from Little Sippewissett salt marsh, Falmouth, MA, United States - SSM-Form-2O | ecosystem: Environmental > Aquatic > Marine > Wetlands > Sediment ...
ATTTCGCTTCCCAGGAAGAGGGGGGAATTTTCAATCGTTGCCCTCTATAGATTTTATTCCTTCTCTTCAGTTTATTATACTGTTGTAAGGTTACGACTGTCGTATCGTATCTGGCGGCAATCTTTGAAAGATAATCGCCCCTTTTGACGACATAAAACCTCTCCTTTTCACTGGAGGTATGAGAGATGGGTGGTGGCAATGAATATGTTCCTTTATTGGCTCTGGCTACGACCGAAGGTGGTAAGGGTAGAAATTCGTTAATCGATGAAGCAAGAGACCATGCGAGATCTTTCCGGAAAGACGACTGACGGAGGAGAAGTTCTTCCCGAGAATTTGAAATATAGGCAACCTCTATTAAGACAGAGGGAATATCGGGAAGTTTGAGAACACGGAAGGGTGCCTCGTGAACCTTGGAATATTTTACACGATTGACCTTTTTGAGATCCTGGAGCATTGTCCCGCCAAATGACTTCGATTGGTTAATCGTCTCCGTCTGCAACATATTGAGGGTGATGGGATCTGATTCACCATTCTTCTGTCCGTTTGCAACACCGGCAATAACGTCAGAAAGGTTTTCATTTCTGGCCAGGAGCCTTGCTGCTTCACTGCTTGCTCCTCCCGTGGAAAAGCAATAGACAGATGCACCACGGGCACCACGGCACCTGTGGGCATCGGTGTGAATACTGACCAGAAGATCCGCCCCGTATTCACGGGCTATCTTCAATCTTTTCTTGAATGAAACATAGTAATCACCTTCTCGCGTGAGGTACGCCTGGTAGCCTTTTCTCCGAAGAACATTCTTCAGTTGCTTTGCAATCTTGAGGACAACATCTTTTTCTTTTGTACCACGATGTCCTATCGCTCCCGGATCTTCACCGCCGTGCCCGGGATCTATGACAATAATTTTTCTTTTCTCTTGAATCTTCTCCTGAATTTTAACCTGCTTTCTTTCGTCACTTTCCTTCTTTTCTATTTCAGGAAGCAACACATCGATCACAACACGATGTGGTTTATTCAATACTTTGCCCAGGGTGAATACCTTGGTCTTGACATTGTCCGACAACCATATTTCGATCCTCACCCTTTCACCGGAAAGAGGAATCAATTGAATCTTTTTAACCGCCGGCTTATTAAGAACATATTGATGGGGAATCGTTGTGGGAAGTGATGTGTTGAGTAAATCAATGAATAATCTGTGATTTTCCTCGGTTGCCGTGTATCGGGCTTTCTCACTTGTATCTATAACGATACGCGTATGATCGGGAGCCGTCCATCGTCTGATATTGAGAATGTCCGTTCCGGACAGGGCTTGAGAAAAGGGAATACTAAGGCATGCAACTGCGATGAGAAATGCAACTATGTATCTCCTCGTCATTGTTCCGGCACATCCCCCCTTGATGATTGCTTACTTACCAGTTTTATTGAAAATTTTCAACCATAAACCTCAATTATACTTATGATACCTGTACTGACATGAAAAAACCACTCTTTCTTTTCTCTGTTTCGTGGTTTTATCATCACCTTATCAGTGGTTATATGGTGCCAAATATTGCTTTATTCGTACTCGTCACCCCGGTTTTTTAACACTTTTTCATGGTATTTGCCGTAAATTTCGATCAACCCAAAAAGGTATTGACAACAAAAGGATGAAGTGACAAAAAAGGTTACGTTTAGGGAGTGCTTTGTTATGAAAATCAAGAATTTGTTATTAAAAGATAACTTTACCCTCTCATTTGAAGTCTTTCCGCCGAAACGCGAAGGAAATCTTGAGCGTCTGTACCTGACAATTCAACAACTGGTGACATTGAAACCTCAATTCATCTCAGTAACTTACGGTGCGGGAGGAAGCACAAGAGACAAGACCGTCGAAATCGCATCAACGATCAAGAATAAAGTCGGCATGGATGTTCTCGCACATCTGACCTGTGTTCAGGCAACAAAAGAGGATATTGCCGGAGTTCTCGATGATCTTAAAAACGAAAATGTCGAAAATGTTCTCGCCCTGCGAGGCGACCCCCCGCAGGGAGAAAAAGTCTTTACGAAGGCTACTGATGGACTTGGCTATGCCAACGAACTGGTTGAATTCATCAAAGCACATGGTGATTTTTCCATTGGTGTCGCCGGTTATCCCGAGGGACACATCGAATCACCGGATCTTGATGCCGATATTGTAAATTTGAAACGGAAAGTGGACGCCGGCGCCGATTTTATTATTACTCAGTTATTTTTCAATAATGACGATTTCTATCGATTCCGTGACCGGGCAATTGCGCAGAAAATCGCTGTACCGATTATTGCCGGTATCTTTCCGATTTTTAATTATAAACAGATAGCGAAAATGGTAGCACTCAGCGGTGCAAAAATACCATCCGGGTTCCATGACAAAATTTATAGGGTAAGCGACAAAAAAGAGGAAGTAGAAAAATACGGCATTGAATATGCCATAGTACAGAGTGAACACCTTTTGAAAAATGATGTATCGGGTCTTCATTTTTACTGTATGAACAAAAGTGATCACATCAGTCAGATTGTACGGGAGCTCTCTTTACCCACACAAATAATGTCACCGCTTCTGAATAATATTGATTATTCATCTGACTCGTAGTAATGGCCATAGTGACAATATAAGAGCGGGCGATTAGCTCAGTTGGATAGAGCGTTGGCCTCCGGAGCCAGAGGTCCTGGGTTCGAGCCCCAGATCGTCCGCCATTAATCATAAAAGAGGGCTTCCGATATTTTCGGACGCCCTCTTTTATGATTGTACTTCGACGTTATGTTTCATCCCCGCTGATCATGCTGTTATGAAAAGGGAGGAGGGGCCCGCATCATCTTTCCAGTGACACGGGCCTTTCTAAAGTGAAAAAATGAAAGGAAATGGGAATATGAAGGAGAATCTTCTTTCCCGCGAAGGTCTACTATCGAAGTCAGGATATCCGTCTCAGATCTTCATTTTCTCTTTGCATACAATCATACAACTTCATTCAAAAGAGCACCCTCTTCAAGGTCTAAGACATCGTCAATATTCAGCAATATTTTGACCTCGTCATCTATCTTGGCCATTCCCCGTATAAACCTTGTATCGAAACGTGATCCAAACGCAGGCGTATCTTCGACTTCATCTTCCTTGATATTCAATACTTCCGAAACAGTATCGACAACGATGCCGATTTGAACGTCATTGTCGTGATTCATTATTTCAACAACTACAATACACGTCCTTTCCGTATACTCAATCGCCTCCATACCGAATTTCAGCCGCAGATCAACGACGGGAATAACCTTCCCCCGGAGATTAATCACACCTTTCACGAAACCCGGTGTCTGAGGAACATACGTTATAACCATCATACCAATGATTTCTTTGACTTTTCGAATGGCGATCCCATACTCTTCACCGTCTAAGGTAAAAGTCAGATACTTACCCTCATGTGTTGTCATAGTCCGGTCCATTTTTCCTCTCCATCACATACCTTGATATATTACGCTTTATCTTTCACAGGCAAAGACAAGATCTACTTATTTCCACCCAGAACATTATGTAAAGACTGATCGTATATGGTGTCCTGTTCTGCCGATCCCTTTCTATCTTTCCCGTCTTCAATTGACGGAGTAAAAATCAGGTAGTTTCCGTCTTGAGAACGGGAAATGGTCACCGTCTCATCCAATAATGCTTCTTGTTCTTTCATTCTGTTATTATCTCCTTTTCCGGCATTTCCATCACATCAAAAATCAGTAAATTCCCCATCGTTGATTGGTATAATATGATGAGGTTTTATTTCATTCAGTCCCGATGAAGAAAGCGATGCCGGTTCTGATTTTTCTTTGTTCTTTTTCAACATTTTTATCAAGCCCGCCTGTTTTTTGTTCGATGCTCCATTACCATGACCGTTTCTTCCACCGACAAGTGCAGTTAATTCACCAACGATACCCTGCATCGCCTTGGCCTGCGAATTCATTTCTTCTGACGCCGAAGCAGACTCCTCCGCATTTGATGCACTTTGTTGCGTCACCTTGTCCATCTCGGTAACTGCCTTATTGATTTGGTCAATTCCCTGGGACTGTTCTTCCGAAGCCGCCGCTATCTCACTCACCAGATTACTGATTTTGCCCGTAATTTCTTCGTTACTCTTGAAAGCTTCATATGCATCCGAAGTGAGTTTTGCTCCCTCTTGTACGGATTTTACCGTATTCCCTATCAGGTCACTCGTATTTTTGGATGCCTCTGCTGCTCTCATTGCAAGGTTCCTGACCTCATCGGCTACGACTGCAAACCCTGCTCCGGCCTCACCGGCACGGGCAGCTTCAACGGCTGCATTGAGAGCAAGCAGATTCGTCTGGAAAGCAATTTCATCAATTGTTTTGATAATATTTTGCGTTTCATGGGCGTTTCTGGTGATGTCGTCTATTGAAACTTTCACCTGCTCGAACTTTGTGCTCACCTCATCAACGATACTGGTAACATCTTTCACGAGATTACTCGACTCGCGGGCGTTATCCGAGTTTTGCCGTGTCATGGAAGCCATTTCTTCGAGTGACGAAGATGTTTCTTCAAGAGAAGCCGCCTGTTCTGACGAACCTTCCGCCAGTTGCTGACTGGTCTCCGCAATCTGAACCGAAGCAGAGGCAACCTGTTCAGCACCTTCATTCAGCGCGTCGATTGTTTTGTCAAGAGGCCTGGTAATGCTTCGTGCAAGGAAAAATCCAATGCCACCACCAATAACCGACAGGACGAGGGAAACTATAAAAATGAAATAAATCATTGCCTTAAAGCTCTCATTTGCTTTAACAGCGGCAACCTCAATTTCATCTTCGTACGCTCCGGCCCCGATAACCCAATCCCATGGTTCATAATAGGCAAGTTTCACCATCTTGACCCGTGCCACCTTATCGCCGGCATTTCTCCACGGATATTTCATCGTTCCGATTTCACCGGAACCAAGTGCTACGCTTTTTCTGGTTATGGCCTGAACAAAATAATTGCCATTGCTATCCTGGGCATTCCAGATATCTTCACCGTCACGCTTACCCTTGTAAGACACGATGTATCGTCCTTTCTGGTCACCCTTACCGCCCAGGACAAATATATAACCCGTTGCACCGATCTTTTTGGACATAATCATATTTTTTACAGACGATTCTATCTGTGCTTTTACAATCTGCTGTATCTCTCTCTTGTACGATGACGCTGAAATTATCCAATCCCACGGCTCAAACATCTCCTGTGCAAGTGATTTTGCCCGTTCAGATTGTTCACCGGGATTTTTCCACATATATTCTATATATGTTGAGTTTCCCGACGAAATCTGCTTTTTAATAAAATCATACTTTGTAAGATCGACACCGATCAAAGCCTTTTTGGGATGAACAAGGATTGTCCCTTGTTTCGAGAGGACATAGATGTACCCCGTTTTCCCAAGCTTCTGGGATAAAAGATAGGCTGCGGCCTCCTGTTTTGCCTCGGTTTCACTCAATTCTCCATTCTTGAATTTATCATAGAAATACCGTACTCCTTCCTTTGCATTCTTGGCAACTGCGAGACAGCTTGTCCTGATAACGCCATCTGATGACTGATCTATCGTTTCATAAACACCCTTTGAAATATTCGTCAGGTCCGCATCACTCATCTTCTTGACTTCCGAATACACCAGCGATTTAACCTCATTTGTTTTGAACTGTGTGAACCCTAGGATGACCAGAACAGGAATTATCGTGCAACATACTGCCAAAGCTACAATCTTTGTTCCTAATTTGATGTTTCGAAACATGCTTCTCATCTCCTTTCTGTTGTCAGTACCTACCAATAACTCCGGTGGTTCTGTAAATATACTGCGGTAGTAATCATCAAATACTTACTGACATCTCAATTAACATCAGCCTTACATATCCCGGAGAGAGTTCTCTCCATACGAGGCACCGTAACTGTAAAAAGATGGGTCGTTTCATACTGTAACTTCTTTCTCCGGATATGAGCCAATGCAGTCCGTAACTGTTTCATGCTGAATGGTTTCGACATATAGAAGACAACACCCTGCTTCCTTACTTCCATTTCGATATCGCGCGAGTTATATGCCGTCATAGTCACAACATCGATACCGGGCCACAACTTTCTGAATTGAGGAATCAATTCATAACCTTTACAATCGGGTAACAGAAGATCGAGCAAAACAAGATCGAAAGATTCCTTTCTTATCTTCTCCATTGCTTCCTTTCCCGCCTCTGCACATTCGACCTTGTATCCCCATTTTCCGACGATTTTTTCAATGAAACCGGCAAACACTTTATCATCTTCAACTATCAAGATTATCATTATGGATGTCCTTTCTCGTATGATTAGTCGGAACACTTCCACATTGATAGCATCAAGAAGAGCAACGACCATGCCAAGAAAGCAATACAAGGCTCAACCTATTGATATTAGAGAGTAATGAGGTATTGAACGATAACATTTAAGAAAATATTTGGAGACACTAAAAATACAGACAGGATGCAGGAGGGAAAAAGAATATGACCATAACTATTTGTATATACTGTTTATTATATAATTTTTGGGGATGTGATACAGTTTGTAACGGGAAAATACATTTTGTATCGCTCAGATACATACGGTATTACACTGACGATACTCTATGAATAATTGAGGTTATACTGTTTCATTTTTCTATATAGTGTGTTTCGTGACATACCCAATACCGATGCTGTTCTGCTTCTATTCCATTGGTATTCCTGAAGGGTTCTCAAAATCATGCCTTTTTCCTGTGCTGTCTCTGATGTATCGGAATATGAATGTATTGAAGTAACCTTATTTCTAAACTGTTGAGTGTTTTCTTCAAGTCTATCGAAAATGTGCGGCATGAAATGAAGATTATTGAGGGTGAGGTATCGTTGAAGTGTATTTTCAAGTTCTCGCACATTTCCGGGCCAGTCATACTCCACTAACTGATCCATTACACTGCCCGTTATGACAGATGAAGTATCATTATTACCATAGAGTTTCAGGAAATGTTCCACCAGTAACGGTATGTCCTCTTTTCGGTCCCGTAACGGCGGCAACGTAATCGGAAGGATATGTATACGATAGAAAAAATCTTCCCGCATTAAACCATTTTCCACGAGGTTCATCAGATTTCTTTTTGTTGCAGCAATAATGCGAACATCCGATTTCCGCAATTCATTGCTTCCAAGCGGTGTATATCCATTCCCTTCAATAGCCCGCAGTAATTTAACCTGAACACTTTGCGATATTTCCCCTACTTCATCGAGAAACAGACTTCCGCCGTCAGCAATATCAAGGTAACCGTGTTTGTTAATATTTGCTCCGGTAAAAGCCCCTTTCTTGTGACCGAAAAACTCGCTTTCGAGAAGATTCTCGGGGATTGCACCACAGTTAACAGGAATGATTCCTGTCTTACCGCGTTTGCTCATATCATGTATGGCTCGAGCTACCAGTTCTTTTCCCGTCCCCGATTCTCCGTAGATAATCACATGAGCATCCGACGCTGCAGCACTGTAAATAAATTCATACACATCCTGCATTGCCATACTCTTTCCGATAATGGAACCAAGGCGGTACCGGTCCTTCATCGTGGATTTTAACTTGATATTCTCATTTCTCAGACTCCGGACCTTTTCCCTTACAGCAATGGCGCGTTCTCTCTCTTTTGTTATGTCACGTATCGTCACAAGAATGGCAGGTTTGCTATCCCACTGAATGAGATTATTGTGCAGTTCAACCCATATCTCCCGGCCGTTCCTCCTGACACACGGTCCACGAAAGACATTTTTTAAACGTTTACCATCTTCAAGAAAGCTGAGTATCTTCTCAAATTCATTTTTGTAATCATCACGGATCAGGTCAATGACATTAACACCGATCAGTCCATTCGAGTCAGGATAGTTGAACATGGAAACGAAGGACCTGTTAACGAACAGGAGCTTTTTTTCGCTGACGAGAGCAACTCCATCACTGACATTGTGAGTCAACCTGCGGTACAGTTGTTCACGCTCCTGCAATGCCTTCTCTTTGAGTTTGCGGTCGGTAATGTCAAAGAGAGTCCCCTGGAATCCGGATAATATATTTTCATCATACACCGGCCTGGCAGAAAAATAACCCCACTTTGTATCTCCGGATGTGGTCAAAAGCCGATATTCGAGACTGACCTTTGGCAATTCTCTCGAAACAAGTGTTTTAAAATATTTATCTAAACACCTGCAATCATCCTTATGTATGAAATCGGAATAGTGATGTCCTATAACTTGTGATGGTGAATATCCGACAAACGATTCGATAGCCGGGCTTATGTATGTAATAATTCCATCAGTATTAACAGAATATATGACGTCTCTGATATTCTCAACAAGATGGCGATATGTGGTCTCACTCTCTCGTAACGCTTCCTCCATGCGCTTGCGTTTGGTTATATCCCGTGCGATGCCGCAGAGTCCCACGATCTTTCCCGCATCATTCCTCAGGGGCACTTTAACAACATGAAATGTTGTTTCGACACCATTGACCGGCTTCGTATGTTCTTCTTTGATAATTTCACCGTTGATAACTCGCAGATCAACGGTCATTATATGCTCTGCCGTTTCCTCCCCGAAAAGATCTTTATCTGTCCATCCGATTATTTTTTGAGCAGGAATTCCGAAAAGACGTTCCATTGACGAATTGACATCGACATACCTGAGTTTGCTATCCTTAATAAAAAAGCAATCCTCAGCCGTCTCAAAGATGGATCGAAATCGTTCTTCGCTCTCACATAATGCTTCTTCAGCCAGCTTTCGTTTTGTAATATCCTGAACAATTTCAACCGCACCGATAATAGTTCCGTGTGAATCATACAACGGACTTGCTTTTACCTGGAGAAACATTTTTATACCGTTAAAACGCGAGCCAACGGTGTGTTCACTCAGTGTGCCGTCCTTTTTGCGTACGATGCTATATTTCTTTTTAATCTCTGCGTTGGGATTAAATATAAGATCGGCCAGTACGGGTCGTTGATTACTATAGAATAACGCGGCATATTTTTGGGTTGACTTACCAACCATACGGACAGACGTAATCCCGGTAATCTCTTCCATCGCCCGGTTCCAGGCAATTATTTTGCTTTGAGCATCTATGATAACTGTCGCGGCAGGTAAGCAGGTAATGAGGGGAATAAAATTTTGAATCTCACGCGTGTCTTTTAAGGCATCCTTATAGGAAGTGCTTTCTTCGTTACATCCCGGCGTTATTTCCCTGATATGTTCGTTGAGACTTATCATTCGCTCTGCCCTTTTGAATGAATCTTTGTTATGGTTCTCATTGAATAACAAACATTTACCAGGCACTTATTTCACCATGTTTTTATTGCGACTCCAAAATATATAATTTCTTAATCACAGACATTGCTCAAATATCATGCCAGCTTATGTTAAATACAAATAGTCATATATAATCAACATGTTGAGTGAACATTGCCTGACGATTAGTTGCAGCAACTTAGAAAAGTGTCAATGATTTGGCAGGTAATTTCTTATCTATATTCAAAATGTTATCGAAGAAAAGAGTATACGGCATCATATCGTGTAACTTTGACCATCTGGTTTTATGCTTTGCCATGGAGTCTCTCACAACCTTCCGGAAAACGGAAATATGAAACAACGTATATCAAATTATTTGATTTTACGATAAACATCCGGTAAGTTCTTATTATCAACAAGATATTCCTTTTAAACAATATTATCTATCAGATGCTATAAAGATAACGTATCACCTGATAACGTATGCAAGGGTGAATTAACAGCGACATACTCCTGCGGGCGATCGAACGATATGGAAAGCAAAATTGTCTCGGCACTTAATCTATCATATAACCCTGTCGCGCTTATCTGGTCCGATGATAAACCGAAAAACGCACTCCAGTTCAAGAAAGGACGATGGGGATGTGTTATGTCTCTCTTTGCAAATGCAGTAAAAGGTCGGACTGTGGTATTTGACCGAGAGACATACGGCTGCTGGGGCGGGGGCGTCGGCTTGGGTTTCGGAAACCAGTACTTGAAAGTCCCCGGCGGCATTGAGGGATTTTACCATTTCTTATCGACAGGAAATGAGAAATGGGGAAACAACAAGGTAACCGAAGCAATCTGTACTATGGTGGGCAATCATTTTATGGATGAACTCCGTTACGGCGAACGATACTTAAAATCACCTGATGTTGTAAAAGCATTTGTCGATGACCTTCCGATGACCGACATTCCTGCAAAGTACGTCATCTTTAAATCACTCAAGGATGTGAATGCGGGACAGGAGGAACCGGTTATCATCATCTTTCTTGCCAATCCCGATCAGCTCTCCGCACTGGTTGTTCTGGCAAATTACGGCAGGAAAAATTTTGAAAGCGTCAGAATTCCATTTGCAGCAGGTTGCCAGACCATCGGCATTATACCGTATCGAGAAATTCAATCTGAAAATCCGAGGGCCGTGGTAGGCCTGACCGATATATCCGCGCGTAAAAATGTGAGGCGTCAGTTGGGCAAGGATCTGTTCACCTTTGCTGTCCCGCTGAAGATGTTCCACGAAATGGAAGAAAATGTGGAAGGAAGTTTTCTGGAAAGAGAAACATGGAAGGCCTTAACGGAATCGGAGTGAAAACGATACCGGAAAGCACGCTGTTGAGAAAATCCTTATGATTCGTCAGTGCAACCAAAACGATTTTGAAACAATTTACGCAATCATAAATGATGCAGCCACAGCCTACTGCGGAGTCATTCCCGAAGACCGGTGGAATGATCCGTACATGTCTCACGACGAACTCCGCCATGAAATTGACAATGGTGTACTATTCTGGGGATATGAAGACACTGGTGAACTCATGGGTGTCATGGGCATTCAGACTGTACAGGATGTAACGCTCATCAGGCATGCCTACGTGCGCCCGGCCAGACAGCAGGTGGGCATCGGCGGTAAACTGCTCTTCGAACTTCGTCAAAAAGCAACAAACCCTCTCCTCATCGGAACCTGGGCCAATGCCTTCTGGGCTATACGGTTCTATGAAAAGCATGGTTTTCGGGTGGTTTCCCCGGAAGAAAAAAACAGGCTCTTGAAAAAATACTGGACCATACCGGAACGTCAGGTCGAAACTTCAATCGTTCTGGCTGAAGTGGATACATCGATTTGATTTATGCGTAATCAGGTGTACTTTTTATTATAACCTAAAGGAAGCAGACAATGGACAAACTGGATGTACTATTTCAAATAAAGTTAGCTACACCGCCTGTTGAAACCCAATTAATGAATTCCGATCCGATAGAGGTCGAGGAAGCAAAATTGAAACTGAAAGGACTGGCGGAACGCCTTCATCGCGAATACGGAGAGTTTATGTCATCGGAACAGTTCGAATGGGCCAAGGATGATATCGATTACTTTTCGTTTCTCCTCGAAGAAGCTGTTGCCCATTATAAAAAGTTGCTTACTCAGGACAAAGAATTCTGAAGCTCGACTGCAGAATGTAATTTCCCTCAATGTCTTATCAAAATCCTCCTGTATCCCCCTTGAGTAAGTTAGAAATTATGGTTCTTCTCCCATTTAGTTGCAGAAAAGGATTCAAGAATTCAGAGCCTGCCCTGATGCGTCGGAAAAGAGTAACCCACCTTCGCCGTACACGGCCAGAGGATAATTCACAAGATCGAACGGATCCCCCGTCCAGCAAATAAACGAGGCCCATTTTCCCTTCTGCAGCGTTCCAAGAATATCACCGATACCGATGATTTCAGCATTCTTCCGCGATACCAGCTCTACCGCTTCCTGCTTGGAATATCCCGCCCGGATGAACCACCGGGTCTGCAGAAACAGATTCCTGGCCGGCGTAACCGGATGATCGGTCATTAAACCGCAGACAACCCGGGATTCCAGGAGATACCGGATGTTACGCCAGTTTTCGTGTTTGAGCTCCACCTTGAAAGCGAAGGCGTCAACCGGCCCATAGATGACCGGTATATTTCGCTTTTGCAAATCGTGTAAAATCTCCGGGTTGTGAACATCCATTGCATGCTCAACCGTTACGTTAAGATTAAATTCATCAACAACTCGAAGGAGTGCTGCAATATCGTCAATCTTGTGGACGTGAACCCGGAGGCGATCTTTCCGTTCCAGGATGTCCCTAAGAAGGTTTTCTTCCGCTGTAAATGATATATCATCTTTTTTCCCGCCCTTTGCCCTGTTGTATTTTTCAATCTTCTGCTGAATCTCATGAAGTTTACTTCTCAGGAGAGACACCGCCCCCATGCGTGTCGATGGCCGCTTCCCTTTCCAATGAACCGTTGACATGGGATTGTAGCCGAAGGCGGCCTTGATACCTGCACGGCCAATAAGAGCATCGGTACTGTTGTTGGCATAATGCCGAATGACCGCCGAGTTCCCGCCGATAATATTCCCGCTTCCCGGTACCACACAGGAATAAAGCACCCCCATCTCAACGGCATCCTGAAATGCCGCATCATCCATGTGAATCGAATCGAGGGAGTCGGAAAGCGTGAGAATCGAATCTATCTGTTCATTCGCTTCCGCTTCACTTACAGGCTCACCCGCCCGGTGCATACCGATGTGGCTGTGAGGGTCGATAAAAGTGGGGGTCACAACGGCATATTCTCCCATGACCGTACCTTGTTTCTTTTTGGATATTCCGGTGATCGTTTTGTCTTTAAATAAAAGGAAAGAATCATGAACAACCGATCTGCCCGTGTAAATCATTTTTGCAAAGACAGCTTTCATACCATTACCCCCAGGCAATTATTCTCTCAAGAGACCATTGATAAAGCGCTCGCGTGAGGCTGTTCAAAAAAGAAACTGGAAATTCGAGAACCGTATATGACAAATCGTGTATTTATTTTCTGCCTTTTGCCACGAGCCTTAAGCCATGCGCCGTCTGTACCACTTTTCGCACGTCGCAAGTCTGCCCCAGTGAAGGCGGGGGAAGGTTAAGGGTAACCCCGACATGTCGTGACAGATGGCTGTTTTTCAAAAGCCTCTTTGGAAATCATTAACACACAACCTATTTTTAGACTATTGTTTTTCTGACATTCTATGGAAGTGAAAAAAAATGCAGGGAAACCTATGATTTAATCATCAAAACACTGCCACCAATGGGAAAACTTGAGGGAAGTGTTACCATTGCTATCTTTGATGGAGTGCAATCATCGTTTTCTATCATTGATAACAAGTTTTATCTTCCCCATCTTTTGAGGATCTCGTTCGATATGATCGACAAATTTGATGTGAATTGGGGGACATTTTACCTGAAGTGTTTCGAGCTCGTTACGCAATCTATCTCTAAATCTCAAACTCGTTTCTTCTCGTCGCGATTTTTCCCACAGAACAAAACGAAAATGAAGTCCATCGTCTTGATGGATTATCTGGTATTCCATGATATCGCTGAATAAGGCTATAACCCCATGAAATATGAAGGGCGGTAGTGCCACGCTTTTTTCCTCCAGTCCCTCGAGATAGAGAATGTCATCATTTCTTCCTTTGACTGCAAGGATCCGCCGAAAGGGCCGCCCACAGGGGCAGGCTTCAGAAGAAATCGTTACCATATCAGAAATTTCATAGCGAATGACCGGCTGCGTGTATTGATACAGATTGGTAAATAAGATTTTGATGCCCGGTGAGCCGTCCGGCACGGGTTCATTATTCTCATCGACAATTTCGACAATACCCAAATCTTCGAAAATATGGATACCGGTATGATAGGCACATTCTATCCCGAGCATACCCTCAGTTGTGCTGTACAACTTAAACGGAACGACATTCCATGCTTTTCGTATCGTTTCTCCCATGGTATCGGTCAATAATTCGGCACTTGTTATAATCACATTCGGCTTGATCTGCAAGCGACCGGCCTTCTGCTCGATGGCAAGAAGGGATGCCACCGATGAATACGTATGAAGATATTCAGGCTGAAAGGCATTCAATTCACGAACAAGATCGTCAATACGCCGGCTCGCTTCCAGACGACAGTAATCATGCAAACCGAAATCCATGCTGACTGCACGACGGTAGCTCAGGTGTAACGGACTGTTTGCTCCGATGGAGGCTATTCTCATACGTTTGAAAGGCGACAGCCCCATCATTGAAACTGCTCGGTTCATGCTTGCCAAAATACGAATCCATGCTTCCCGGTCGAAAATAAAAACCCCTTTTAATCCCGTGCTCCCCGATGTTGTCAGAACGCGATATTCTCCCATGTGATAGTCGTCGTGTGAAAGACTATCGATATAATCATACAGCTGATCAAGCTTTAAACGGGCATCCGTGACAACACGATCGAAGTTATCAAGAACCATCCGTTTATCGATAACGGGCAACGTTTCGATTGCTACCGGCCTATCCATTGGAACAGACCGATACAGCTCCTTATAAAAGGGAGAGTGTTTGACGGCATACCTGACTAAAGAATCGAGCTGCCGCTGCTGATAATATAGTAATGCAGTCCATGTCCATTGTTCCCGGACAGCAAACTCTTCTGCCAGGGCATTGGCACGCTGAGCATCTTCCATACGTTTCTTGTTATATTCGTTTTCCAAATCTTTTCTTTTTGCACTCATTGGAATAATACATGATAATACGTTTTATTCATTTTATATATGTATGTTATCATTTTTCTGATTATTTTTGAATTGTGCAAATGAATATCATTCAACGGCTGAAAAGCAGATGGGTTGAAAATGGCGGATATGCGGAGGTATTACGCATCGCCTTTCCGCTGATAATCAGTACCGGCACGTGGTCTGTCCAGCATTTTGTGGATCGTATGTTCCTGACCTGGTACTCTCCCGAAGCAATTGCGGCATCAATGCCCGCCGGTATGCTCAGCTTTACCATCACCTGTATATTCATCGGCACGGCCAGTTATGTGGGTACATTCGTCGCCCAGTATTACGGCGCGAAACAGTACGACCGGTGCGGTCCATCGCTCTGGCAGGGAATTTATATTGCCCTCATTGGCGGCATTGTCCAGATCATGTTCATTCCACTGGCCGGTTTCATATTCCGCTTTATCGGGCATGCACCTGGAATACAGGAATGTGAGCGCGTTTACTTTATTATTCTGTGCTATGGCGGTTTTCCCGCCGTAGCTTCGTCGGCACTGGCAGGGTTTTACTCGGGACTCGGTAAAACCTGGCCGGTCATGTGGGTGAATATAGTTACCACAGTGGTCAATCTTTTTCTTGACTGGCTGCTCATCTTCGGCCACTGGGGTTTCCCCGAAATGGGTATCGCCGGTGCCGGAATTGCAACGGTGAGCGCCTTTTTTTTCAGTGTCATCGTCTATTTCCTGCTTGTATCAAGACCCCTTTACGAACAACAATTCAAAACCATCAGGGGATGGCGATTTGACCGGAAACTGCTTGGACGACTTATTCGATTCGGGTTTCCGAGCGGTATACACTTTTTCATCGAAATCGCCGGTTTCACCCTCTTCATCCTGCTCATCGGAAGGCTCGGAACCATTGCACTGGCTGCAAGCAATATTGCATTCAATATCAATACGCTCGCCTTCATGCCCATGATCGGCGTTGGTATCGCCATATCGGTCCTCGTCGGCCAGCGTCTTGGAGAAAACAACCCGAAACTGGCAGAACGTTCGACGTATTCCGCCTTTCACCTCACGCTGTTCTACATGGTTACCATTGCAATCCTGTATATAGCATGGCCCGATCTTTTTGTCACACCGTTCGCTGCGCAATCCGATCCGAGCTCCTTTGCTCCCATTCGACAACTGGCGATTGTGTTACTCCGGTTCGTCGCACTCTATTCAATTTTCGATGCAATGAGCATTGTTTTCTCATCTGCCGTTAAGGGAGCAGGCGATACCCGCTTTGTTATGTTCATTGAATTGGTCCTGTCTATACTGGTCATGATTATCCCAAGCTATATAGCACTTGTCCGTTTCTCTCTCGGCATATACAGTGGCTGGATATGTGCGACCACCTACATTTGTGCACTTGGCATCGTTTTTTATGCACGATTCCTCAACGGCAAGTGGAAAGCCATGCGAGTCATTGAAGAAAAATTTATTGCCGTTCCCCTGCAATTCCCGGAAGCACCGACGGTTGAAAAATAATGGTACAATCTTTCGTATTTCTCTTATTGCAAAGGGCATATCATTGCAGCTCACACCGGAAAATCCTTGTGGACAATATAATTCAATGATAATAATATGTTCATCAATCTAAGTGACGAGGTGATCGCATGGACCTTTCCGTATTTGACAACATGACATCCGAAGAATTGCGAAAGTATCTGGAATTCCTGCTGTGGCACTACCGGGTTTTGGACGGTTTCTGGTTTCTTTCCGTTTCGGACGAGTTTGACCAACAGACCGCCGAAAAAATCAACAGAAAGATATGGGGGAAAATACCGGAGTTGGCGGCAAAGGATCTGGTAAAACGCTTTCAGATTGAAGAGAAAGGGTTACGAGGTTTTATCAAGGCACTCCATTATTTTCCCTGGAGTATTATCATCGATTATGAAATCGAGGAAAGGGACCATGAGGTCATTATTTCTGTTCCCAGTTGCCCACCCCAGGTTGCCCGTCGCAATAAAGGACTCCCCGAGTTCGACTGTAAGGAAATGCACCGCGGCGAGTTCGAAAGTTTTGCCCGTGTGATCGACGACCGAATCCGGGTCGAATGCTTATTCGCGCCACCCGATCCGCATCCGGATGATTGTTTCTGCAAGTGGCGTTTTACTCTCGGTAATAATGGATAGGGTGTAGGACAAAGGGTGTCGGGTGTAGAAGAACTGATAAACGGAAAGGCTCAAAGTGAAAGGGGTCAGGTTCAAGATTCCCGGTTTCCGAATAACGTTATCCGGTTTACGATTTGCGAATAACCAATTCCTGTTTCCTATCTTTTTCTTGACAAATCGCACCCCGTCATTCATCTAAGTACATGTCGGCATAAATAATATCACCTTAAAAATGTCACAACAGAGGACACAGAGGGCACAGAGAAAAAATGAGTAAGGTTTAAAATATGAATGCTCTGTGTCCTCCGTGCTCTCTGTGGTTCGTCTGTAACCGAACCAATACTATGTCACCGCACTTACGATAGAGAGCGCTCAGTATAAGCGCTTTTTCAGAATATGTTCATTCGGACGATGATATGGCACATCTCCGGAATCAAAATGGAAACAACCTTGACGATATCGTAAAAAGTCATAAACTTTCCAATGTGTCATTCACGAGAAAGCGGCAATCTAGTAATTACAAATTGTTACAGATTTCCGATCATGTCGGAAATGACAAAGCGATGGAATTCAAGACTTTTTTACGATTTCATTAACCTTGATACACCCGCACGATGAACATCATGACAAGACAGGGAGGAAATAAATGAAAACATTGATCATCACGAGAAAAGATGTTGCAAAGGTTTTGACTCCTGCGGTGGCTAACAAGACCGTCGAAAAAGCATTTAAAGCCTATGGGTTAGGACAAACCGACATGCCCGCCAAGAGCTATCTCACATTCCCCAAAGGGGATCTGCGCTCCATGCCGGCCTACGTTCACGGTCAGGGTTTTGACATTGCCGGCATTAAGAGTGTGAACGTACACACGGAAAATGCGGAAAAGTACAACCTTCCCACCGTCATGGCCGTCATTATTCTTACCGACCCGAATACGGGTTTTCCCTTAGCCATCGTGGACGGTACGTACCTCACCGGCATGCGCACCGGTGCAGCCGGAGCGGTGGCGGTTAAAGTATTGAGCAAGAAAAATTCAAAATCCGCCGGATTTGTCGGTTGCGGAACCCAGGCACGGACCCAGCTCATGTGCACCATGGAAGTGCGGAAATTAAAGAGCATCAAGGTCTGGAAGTTTACACCGGACGATAAGCTCGCGGAACAGTTCTGCCGGTGGGCAAAGCGTACCTATAAACTGGAAACTACTGTTTCTGAAGATATCGATGAAGTGACGACGGATGTAGATCTTCTTTTCACAACAACACCGTCGCGGACAGCGCTCGTACGGAAGGTTTCACCGGGCACTCATATCAACGCCATCGGCGCCGATGCCGAAGGTAAGCAGGAACTGCACACAAACATCCTCAAACAGGCAAAGGTCGTTATCGATGACTGGTCACAAGCATCACACAGCGGTGAAATAAATGTTCCCCTCGGCAAGCGGCAATTCTCAAAGAAAAAAGTCTATGCGGAACTCGGTGACATTGTGGCGAAAAAGAAAAAAGGGCGGACATCCGTCAAAGAAATTACAATCTTCGACTCAACCGGCCTCGCCATCCAGGATGTAACCTGTGCATTTGTCGTGTACAATGAATTGAAGGACAGGGCGGGGATCAAGAAGGTCAGTTTATTTTAAATTGGAATGTCATTTCGTTAGTGACCAATTCCCTGTAAGTTATCAAATAAAACGAGAAATGATAACATTTTCTCTTGATAAATTGATTGTATTATTCTATTACTCACTGTGTCTCAAGCGAATCGGTAATTCAATCATCGATCCGAAAATGTTCCCACGATGAGGAGTTTGCTCCTGTATGATAACCTTCACAAATGTAAACAAATGGTTCGGGGAACTCCATGTCCTGAATAATATTAATTTTCATGTCGATCCGGGAGAAGTTGTTGTCGTCTGTGGACCCAGCGGTTCGGGAAAAAGCACTCTCATCAGGTGCATCAACAAACTGGAACCGATTCAGGAGGGTGAGATCGTTGTCGACGACATGCCGATTCACGATTCCAAAATCAACCTCCGGCGTGTCCGGGAAGAAATCGGCTTTGTCTTTCAGCAATTCAACCTTTACCCCCACATGACAGTCCTCCAGAACATCGCATTAGCTCCCACCCACGTTCGAAAACAGAAGAAGGAGGAAGCTGAAGCCTTCGCACTGAAACTGCTCGAAAAGGTGGGAATATCCGAAAAAGTGGATGTCTATCCGGCGCAATTGTCGGGAGGACAGCAGCAGCGGGTTGCCATCGCCAGAGGCTTGGCGATGCGTCCGAAAATCATGCTGTTTGACGAACCAACATCTGCCCTCGATCCTGAGATGATTAACGAGGTCCTCGATGTTATGAAGGCTCTTGCCCACGAAGGGATGACCATGATTGTGGTCTCCCATGAAATGGGTTTTGCCCGTGAAGTTGCCCACCGTGTTGTCTTTATGGATGAAGGCCAGCTCATCGAAAGTGCATCGCCCAATACGTTTTTCTCGAATCCGAGACATGAACGGACCAAGCTCTTTTTAAGTAAGATATTGACCCATTAAAAGCAAGCCCGCGTGGGTGAAAAGATAGGTAACCAGGTCGAGGTTTTTTACTTTTTTCCGTTTTTTTATTCAATGCAAGGAGGAATGAGTATGATGAAGCAAAGATGGATTGTCGGTTTATTGGTATTCTCTCTTGTACTATTCATGGGTGCATCAATATCTCTTGGTGAGAACATTTATGACAAGGTAGAAAAATCCGGTATAGTCCGTGTTGGCCTGATGTATAACAGCATCCCGGCAGCATATTTTAACGAAAAGAATCAGTGGGTCGGGTTTGATGTGGATGTTGCAGAAGAAGTCGTAAAGAGAATCGGCGGATACATGGGGAAAACGCTCAAAGTCGAACGTGTCAAGCTCAACAACAAAACCCGTATCTCCTTCCTGACATCAGGCAGAATCGATATGAGTACTGCTAACATGACGCATAAGCGTGAGCGGGACCGAACCATTGACTTTTCAATCACCTACTTCTTTGACGGCCAGAAGATTCTCGCCAAAAAAGGAAAGTATACAAAACACGAAGATTTTGTCGGCAAGAAGATTGCCTCCATGCAGGGTACGACCAGCGAAAAGAATGCCATCAACCTCCTGAAGAAGCTGGGAGATCCCAATGCGGAAAAGAACGTCATCAGCTTCCAGGATGAGCCATCCTGCTTCCTGGCTCTCAAACAGGGAAAAGTGGCTGGCTGGTCAACTGACAGCACCATCCTCATTGGTTTTTCTGCGAAAGAACCGGGCAAATACGAACTGGTTGGCAATTTCTTCAGCGACGAACCTTACGGAATGGGTGTTCCCGAGAATCAGAGCGACTGGCGCGATGCCATCAACTTCGCCCTGCAGGATATGTGGAGAGATGGAGCCTATATGAAGATTTACAATAAATGGTACGGCCCCGATACTCCGTATTACTTCCCGATGACCGAAAAGCTCGAGACATGGCCATAAAATGTGATTTTTAGTCAATATACGCATTCTGCGGCCCCGCGATGATTCCCCGGGGCCGCAGATTTTTTGATGTATCTGCCAAATATACAATAACAGAAAAAGAGACGTCATGAGGCCCTCCCGGTTAGCACAGCAAATTTCAGTAACAGCAGCACTTTCGTTTATACTCTTTCTCATTTTTAAACATGCCGACTTTGGTTATGATTTTCACTGGGCTGTGCTTTATGAGGTAAATCCAACGTACAAGGAGATTTTCGGTACCTGGCTCCTCAAGGGTCTTGTTCTGACCATCGAAATTTCATTAATCAGTGCCGTTATCGCTCTCATTCTGGGTACAATCCTCGGTATTGCCCGACTGTCTCAGTTTAAACCGGTTTATTATTTTTCCACAGGATATGTTGAGTTCTTCCGGAATACTCCCCTCCTGGTACAGCTTTTCTTCTGGTACTTTGCGTTTCCCCTGGCTCTACCGGACCCGATAACCGAATTTCTCAACCAACACAATTTTGAATTCTGGGCCGCAACGCTCGGGCTGAGCATGTATACCGCTTCGTTTGTCGCTGAAATTGTTCGTGCCGGAATTCAGGCTATACCCCACGGGCATCTTGAGGCCGCCTTTTCTTCCGGATTATCGCCAACGCAGACACTTCGTTTTGTTATTCTGCCTCAGGCTTTTCGCGTAATCATTCCCCCTCTCGGCAGCGAGTTTCTGAACAATATGAAAAACTCTTCTCTTGCCATGACCATCGGTGTGGCGGAGCTCTGCTGGCAATCTCAGCAAATTGAATCATTTACTTTCAGGGGGTTTGAGGCAACCTCGGCCGCCTCGATTATCTATCTCGGTCTCTCCCTTTCTATTTCAGCATTCATGAACAGCGTCAACCATCACCTTCAAATCGGTCAAGATAAGAAGCTCAATCTCTTTGACAGAATTCTTGTGCTGATTTTCCAACCGTTTTTTATGGTTGGCACATTATTCGTCACTGTTGGAAGCTGGGTAACAGGAAAGTTTCAGCGAGATGGGGACACAATACCTGATGAAGAATCCGTTTATTTATCCTTTGGATCTCGGTTACTTACACTCATAGGCAAGGGATTCGTATATGGATGGAAGGCCCTCTTCGTTTTATTTTTTATCGGAGTCCTGGTGCTGATCGGCTATATAATTTACTCATTCGAATGGAATATTATCTGGAAAAACCTTCCAGCCTTATTGATCTGGACCTTCCCCCACGGAGGCAGCGGAGAAATATTTTACGGCTTGGGAGGTTTGAGTCTGAGCATTATCCTGGCAGGGATTTCCCTCTTTGTCAGCTTTTTCATCGGCCTTGTCTTCGGTCTGGGACGATTGAGCAAAAACACTATCATCAGCACGTTGAGTGTTCTGTATATTGAAATTATTCGAGGAAATCCTCTCATCATGGTTATCTTCTGGGTATATTTCTTTTCTCCGATTATAACGGGCATGCAGATCGACGTTTTTTGGAGCGCAACGATTGCCTTCACTATTTTCTCGGGCGCATATCTCGCAGAAATTGTTCGAGCCGGGGTCAGTGCAATCCCCGACGGACAGGTTGAAGCAAGCAAAGCATGCGGCCTTAATTATTTTCAGACCATGCGCTTTATCGTCTTACCTCAGGCACTCAAGATTATGATTCCTGCATTTGTCGGTCAGTTTATCGCTCTTTTCAAAGACACCTCTCTCGCCTACATTATCGGCGTTTTCGAATTGACAACCATCGCACAGACGCTGAATAACCGCCTTATGATCTATCCTTTCGAGATATACACAACCATTGCCATTCTCTATTTTATCTGCTGTTACAGCATGAGTATCATTGCGCGCCGCCTCGAGATCAAATATTCTCCCAATCGAAGAGTCGAATAGAAACAGCTGTTGTTTCAGTGTTTACGGCAACAACCGCAATATTCGTGTTTCAGTATAGCCAATTGAATGTTACAGTGAAAAATGATGAGCGACTCATGAATTGATGTCACTGCAGGTGTCATACGAAAACACATACGTGTATGTTACGAGAAAATTCCCATATCAGACACATAAAAGGTGAGCCAAAAAGACGCTGGTTTTCGGACGATTTCTTCGATCTTGTTGTCTGGATTGATGAAAGAGATGAAATATCAGGGTTCCAATTGAGTTACGACAGGTCCCACAATCAGCGGGCTTTAACATGGCACACCGAATCGGGATTTACCCACGACCGCATAGACGATGGTGAAGGAAAACCCGGAAAGATGAAAGCCACTCCGATTCTTATACCCGACAGCTACTTTAATTACACGGAAGTCGGCAGGCGGTTTAAAAAACACGGCACACACATAGAGAAAAGAATTTCCGCATTCGTTTATAAAAAGATCATGCAGTACCGGTTTGTCAAACACGGGAGTGAATCGTAAATATGAGTGAAAGTTCTGTTGTAACTTTCCGTACAATTGCAGTATTATATTCTCCGTTTTAGTGTGAGCAGATTATCACCGTTTCTATCTCTTTGTCTTCTTGTTGTCCCTCCATCTGATAACAGTCTCTGTTACCTGATCATTAATGAAAGATAAGACATAAATAAAAAGATGTTCATGAACGAACGAGAAACATTGCACCGGAGAATTGCCGATCTGGGAGAATCAAAAACTCGACTCAAACTGGCAGAGCAGGCACTCCAGAAAAGCGAGAAACGGTATCATCACATTGTAGAAGATCAAATAGAACTGATCTGCCGCTTTCTGCCCGGTGGTATTCTTACGTTTTTCAACGAAGCTGCCGCCTTTTCAATAAAACACGAGAAGAATTGATCGGTTCCAGTTTTTTTCTTTCA
>Ga0272442_10003228_pt1 | contig 23022 bp, 24 predicted proteins | sample SSMForm2O_FD_200262 | JGI IMG/M metagenome (GOLD analysis project Ga0272442, IMG submission 200262) | Marine sediment archaeal communities from Little Sippewissett salt marsh, Falmouth, MA, United States - SSM-Form-2O | ecosystem: Environmental > Aquatic > Marine > Wetlands > Sediment ...
ACAAGCAGACGGTAAGCACCTTGCTGCGCAAAGCCACCCAGCTGTATGGCGACGGCAAGTTCGTCAAGGCCAACCGGGAGTTGAACCGGATTTTTGCTTTGTTAACCAAGTAGGTCATCAACGGGAGCAGACCGGAATGTCGAGAGCCGCAAACATCATCCTACTGCTTATCGCGGTGATATCGGTCACCTTGGGAGCCTACCTGATTGTCTTTCCGCGGGTGCAGGACATCCACATGGACGAGGTCAAGGGCAGCCTGCTGACTACCGGCCGTCTGCTAAAGGAAATGGACGTCGCCGACGAAGTAAGGCTGTCGGCGAAGCTTTCCGAGTTGGCCCGGCGCTCCTCACTGAGGGATCTGATTCGTTCGGCTCCAGCGGAAGCCCGGGACCGGCAGGGCTGGTTGAACAAGCTCCGTGCCGAGGTGGCCAGTCTGACCACCGCCGCCCGGGGAGTGGCTCCGGTAAAGGACTTCTTCGTCCTCAACGACAAGGGAGTCGGACTGGTGCGCAATATAGATCTGCACTGGACCGGCAAGACCCCCACGGCCGATCCCAAGTTTCTGGAGGCCATCGACAAGGCCCGTTCGGGGACGCGACGGGTTCTGATAGTGCAGGAAGGCACCAATCTGTTGCGGGCGGTGGTGGTTCCGGTGTACGTCGGAGGCCGGGTGGCCGCAATCCTGTGCGCCACATTTCCGCTGGACGACGGGATCGCCAAGGCACGCACCGGCGACATGGGTTTGGACGTTGAATTTACCTATGTTTCCAGGACCGGGATTGCCTCGGGTGCTATGTCCGACGAGGTCAAGAAGTCTCTGGAAAAATTCGTAAAGGACCGGGGGGTTCAGGTCACCAAGCTTCTCGAGGGCAAGGCCATGCCGGCCCAGGAGTTTCCGGGATCGGCCGGCCGGCTGCTGGTAGCGGGAGTTCCGGTTTCGGCATACGGTGCCGGGGGCCAGTTGGGTATTGTATTGGCTCGTAACGTGGACAAGCTGGGGAAACCGTATACGGAGCTGTCTCTGTGGCTGTTCGGGATCGGCGGCCTGTGTCTGGTGGTTCTGGTGATCGTCGTAGTGGTTTTCGGCGGCAGGACGGCCGGGGCGCTGAAGCAGTTGGAAGTCGATGCTCTGGAGATCTCCAGCGGGGACGAGAAGCGCAGGTTCAAGGTGGAAGGCCCGGCACAGTTGAAGACCCTGGCCGAGCTTCTCAATCAGATAGTCGCCCGGGCAAGAGGAGAGGAGCCACCCGGGGAGGAAGAGGAAGAGCCGGCGGAAGCTCTGGCGGAGGAACCGCAGGAAGCGGAGATGGAGGCAGCCGAAGAAGAGGAAGAAGAAGAGAAACCAGCGATCGCCGAGCCCGAAGAAGTCAAGCCGGTAATGGAAGAAGAGGCGGCGGGGTCTGAGCTCGACGTGACCGCCCCCGATGACGAAAAGGGAATCCCGGGCAAGGCCGAGCGCGAGATCGCCGCCTGGGAGGAGGAGGCGCAGGAAGAAGAGGAAGTCGGGCCACCGCTGGAAGAATCGGTCGAGGAGAACACTGCCGAGGTTACCCTGGACGAGGCCGCCCGGCAGATGGAGATAGAACGCATGCAGGAACAGGCCCGCAAGGCCCTGGAAACGGGAGCCATCCGGGAAGTGGAGGACGAGGACGAAGATGAAGACGACGAGCCTCCCACCCGCGTGGCCGATCTGGGGGACTTGCAGGCGCTGAGAGATGCGGCCTCTGCCGGAGAGGAGCTCAAGCTGCCCGTGGAGGAAAAGAAGGAAGCCGCGGAGCCGCTCGAAGAGACTCCGGAGGAAAAGCCCGCAGAAGCCGCGCCGGAAACGCCGCCGGCGAAAGAGAAGCCCGAGACCGAAGAGGAAAAATACTACCGGGAGATGTTCGAGGAGTTCGTGCGCGCCAAGAAGGATGTGGGCGACAAGGTGGAGAAGTTGAACCTCGACCGGTTCGTGCGCAAGCTGAAGAAACAGGAGGAAGTGCTCAAGGCCAAGCACGGGTGCAAGGGCGTCAGGTTCCAGGTCACGGTTAAAAACAACCAGGTGAGTCTGCGCCCGCGGATCATCCGATAATTCCTCTGCCGATCTGTCTTGAAAGGGACGTGGTAATGAGAAACCTCGCGTTCGGCGTGGCGGTTGTGATTGTTGTTGTCATGCTGGCTCCGGCATGTGTGCCGCCGTCCGGACCGACGGCCAGGCCGACCGCCAAATCCCCGAAAACGGATCTGTTCTCGGTGGCCGGCATGACCCGGGCCATTCTGGAGACAGAAGCCGCCCTGGGCTCGGACGAAATCAAGGCTCTGCAGGCGCGCTACGAGAAAGACTACCGCGCCGACCCCCGGGATCCCTTCAAACGGTTTCTGTGGGCTTTTTCCCTGACGGATCGTAATCAGGCCTGGGAAGAGCTTACCAAGATCACCAAGCTGAACGACCGGTTCTACTGGGCCTACCTGGGCATGGGGATCATCCTCGACGGCTGGAAAGTGGACGACCAGGCCGAGATGAACTTCAAAAAAGCCCTGGAGATCGGCCCGAAGATCGCCATCGGACACGGCCGGCTGGGAAAGATGTATCTGCGCAAGAAGAGCACCGGGCAGGCGCTGGGGCAGTTGGAGGAGGCCGTCGGCCTGGATCCGGCGCAATCGGCCTACCGGCTGGACCTGGCCCGGGCCCTGGATCAGGCCAAGAAGACCGAAGAGGCCCTGGCAACTTTCCGAAAGGTGATCGGGCAGGATCCTTCCAGCTTCGCCGCCCACGCCGAGCTGGGTGATCTGCTCGACCGCGAGGGCGACAAAGCCGCGGCGGTGGAGTCCTGGGCCCAGGCCGCCGCGCTGGATCCCCAGGCCTACCCGGTGCGATTCAGGCGCGCCACGGTGCTGGCCGAGCTGAAGCGCAACCAAGAGTCGCTGCCGGCCTTCCAGGAGGCCTGCGAGCTGAAGCCGGACACCCTGGAATGCTGGCAGTCCCTGGCCAAACTGGCCGGGGAGATGGGCAAGCAAGATTCGCGGGTGGCGGCTTTCGAGCATGTGCTGAAGATCGATGAGCACAACCTGGATGCTCACAAGTTCCTGGCTCCGATCTATCTCGAGCGGGGAGAGATCGAGCGGGCGCTGCCTTCGTTCCAGGAGGTTCTGATCAAGGAGAAGGAAAACCTGGTGGCTCTGGCCGGTCTGGCCAGGATCTACGAGAAGGGCGAGGAGTTCTCCAGGGCCATCGAGTTCAACGAGAAGGTGCTGGCTCTCAAACCCGGCGACGCCGGGGCCCAGTCGGCGCTCAAGGGGCTTTTCGAGCGCTTCCACATCCTCCCCGAGCCCATCAGCGGTACGAATCCCGAGAAGGTGTTTGCGCGCAACCGCCGGCAGATCGCCGAGGTGTACAAGCTCCGGTTGGAGAAGAAGCCGGGGATGAAGGGGGAGTTGCATTACAAGGTCACCGTCAACAACGAGGGTGCGGTGGAGCGAGTGGTGGTGGCCAAGAACACCGCCGGTGATCAGATCATCGACATCTGCGCCTTCTGGAACCTCAAGCGCTCGCGGTTTCCCAAGGGGTTCGGCGCCACCTACGATTTCGAGCTTACCCTCAAGCCGGGGGATTGATCCGGTGCAGACCGGCCTGGACGTCCTGCAGTCCGCGGGGTTCGCGCCGCTTTCAGGCAGTCGCGTGGGGGTCCTGGCTCACGCTTCTTCGGTCAACTCCGATCTGGTGCACATAACCGACTTGTTGATCGAGGCCGGCGTGGACCTGCGCGTGCGCATGGGTCCGGAGCACGGAATCGGAGGCGCGGCCCAGGACATGGAGCCGGTGGACGACGAGCGGGACCCCGGTATCCCGGTGGTGAGCCTCTACGGCCAGAGCGAGGAAAATCTGCGCCCGCCTAAAAACGTCCTCGACGACATCGACATCCTGGTGGCCGACCTGCAGGACGTGGGCTCGCGCTACTACACCTATGCTGCCACCCTGCGCTACTGCATGGAGGACTGCGCCAGGGCCGGCGTGACCGTCATGGTTCTCGACCGACCCAACCCGATTAACGGCATGATCATGGAGGGCCCGCTGCTTGAGGACCACCTGCGTTCCTTTGTGGGCGCCTACCCGGTTCCGGTGCGCCACGGCCTGACCGTCGGCGAGATGGCGGTGATGGCCAAGCTGGAGGGCGTGGATGTCGACCTGAAGGTGATCAAGATGGAAGGCTGGCGCCGAGGCATGTGGTACGACCAGACCGGCCTGCCCTGGGTGATGCCCTCGCCCAACATGCCCACTCTGGACACCGCCGCCGTCTACCCCGGCGCCTGCCTGCTGGAGGCCACCAACCTCTCCGAGGGCCGCGGCACCGCCCGTCCCTTCGAGTTGCTGGGCGCCCCCTGGCTGGGCGCCAAGGCCCTGTGCCTGGAGCTCTCCCAGTCCCCGCTGGAGGGGGTTTGCTTCCGTCCCCTGGCGTTCCGTCCGGTTTTCCACAAGCACGTGGGGGAGGACTGCCACGGCATCCAGATCCACGTGACCGACCGGACGAAATATGCCTCCTTCATGACCGGACTGACCTTCCTCCAGGCGGCCCGGCGTCAGGCTACCGGGAAATTCTCCTGGCGGAGCGATCCCTACGAATTCGTAACCGATCACCCGGCCATCGACCTGCTGGCCGGCACCGCCGGAGTCCGCGAGGCAATCGAGTCCAGCGCCGATCTGACCGACCTGGGTTCCATCTGGCAGGAAGAACTCACCGGTTTCGCCCGGGAGCGCAAGCGTTTCCTGCTCTACCCCGAGGAAGACTCATGAAGATCGCCCTGCTAGGCGGCTCCTTCGATCCTCCCCACAACGCCCACCGGGAGGCCTGCGCCTACCTGCTGGAACAGGAAGACTTCGACCGGGTCTGGCTGATGCCTGCGTACAAGCATGCTTTCGGCAAACAAATGGCTTCCTTCTACCATCGCGCCGCCATGTGTGCCCTGCTCTCCACCCCCTTCCGCGGCCGCGTCCTGCTCTCCGAGGTGGAACGCAACCTGGCCGGCGCCGGCGTCAACCGCACCATCGACACCGTCCGGTACCTCAAGGCCCACCATCCCCAGGAAGACTTCACCTTCATCATCGGCTCCGACAACCTGGACCAGCTGTCCGAATGGAAAGACATAGACCGCCTCAAGCAAGAAATCGAATTCCTGGTCCTCCGCCGCCCCGGTTTCGAAGACCAGCCCGGCTGGACCTTCTCCAAAATAACCCTCCCGGACATCTCCTCCACCCAGATCCGCGAGAACATCTCCAAAAACCAACCAATCACCGATCTGGTTCCCGGTCCCGTTCACGAGTATATCCAGGAGCATTCTCTTTACCGCGCATGACCGTCTTTATCGAATCCCTGTGGCTGATCTGCGCCGTCGCGATCGTCGGTATGCCCCTGCTGCTCTTCTACCACGACGTCGCCCGCCCCCGTGCCCCGCTCAAAAAAGGTCTGCTGGCCAGGCTTCTGGCCGGCGGTCTCCTAGGCCTGATATTCCAATACTTCTTTCCCTTCAGGACGTTTGGTGACGAGAATCCCACCACCGCATTGCTGCTGGCCCCATCGATAACATCCGCAGCCCTGACCATGTTCATGTGCTTCTCCGACTGGTTTAACGCCCACATTCGCAATCTGATAAGAGACGCCCAACCCCGTCCCGGCATGCTGTTGTATTTCGTGGAATTTATAGTATTCACCTTTGCGTTCACTCTCACTCGCTACTTGATGACCACCTAATATATACTTGCGGTTGAAGACGGGCCCGGCTTGGCGTCAGGAGAACTGAAATGAAATGCGATCGTTGCGGGAAGGAAGTGGATGCGGGGGAGGAGATCGAGCATCTGGGGGAGAAGGTTTGCGAGGATTGCTACATGGACCTGCGCGACCCGGCCAAGGCCTGCGACCCGTGGGCGGTGAAGATGGCCGTGGGGGAGAAGGGGCGGGACGGGCGGGTGGAATTGACCGGGAGGCAGGAGCGGATCGTTGAGGAGTTGAAGCGGGACCAGTACGTCACGCCGGATGAGATGGCCCGGCGTCTGGGCATTGAGTTGAAGGAGCTCCAGAAAGAAGTCGCCACGCTCCGGCACATGGAGCTGGTGCGCGGGGAGAAGCGCGACGGAGTCGTCTACCTGACTACCTTCTGATGGTCAAAACCGGTCTTATTGAAACCAGCTGCGGAAACGGTTCTGCAGGTCTTGTTTTTCCTCGTCGGAGACGTTCTTGGACAGGATCCACAGGCGGATGGAGATCTTGGCGCCTCCGCCCCATGGCCACAGGGCCACGGCTACTATCAGGTCGAGGCCGGGATCGGAGGTGAAGATCTCCTGGCCGGAGCGGAGTCCGCCGAGGGATTTGACGAACTGCTGCACGTCGGCGGGGGCGTCCGGCAGGGTGCCGGTGTCCCAGCGGGCCTTGAAGTGTTCTTCCAGCAGGCCGCGGACCTTGGGGCTGTCGTCGGAGCCGTAGACCGACAGCGCCGCGTCCATGCGATCTTCCCATTCCCAACTGAAAGTTTCTTCGTCCGCCTTGAGCGACTTGCAGGCAGCTTCCAGCGTGTCCAATACCGCGTCGGGAGTCGTCATCACTTGCCCTGACGGCGTTCGACGCGGCGGAGCTTGGCCTTGCAGGCCGGGCGCAGTCTGGCGCGGTTTTGTTTGAGGCACTCGACGATGCGGCCCTCGCCGGGCTTTATGTCCTTGCAGAACTTGTCGCGGTCCCGCTTGCAGGCGCCCAGTACCAGCTTTTCGATGCCTGCGTTGACCTTGGCGCGGGCCTTTTCGGAGTGGGCCTTGCAGGCCGGGGACAGCTCGGCTTCGTGGCTCATCAGGCAGGCGATGATGCGGCCGCCGCCGGGGATGATGCCCTTGCAGAACTTCTTGGCGTCGTCGGCGCAGTCGGCCGAGATGCCCATGGCCCTTTCCCAGTCCTTCTTGGCCTTGGCCTTGCAGGCCTCGGAAAGCTGGTCGCGGTGCTGCCACATGCAGCGGATCAGGCGGCCCTGGCCGAGCTTGACGCCCTTGCAGAACTTCTTGGCGTCTTCGGCGCAGGGGCCGGCGGCCCGAGCCGGGGCGACCATGAACGAAAGCGCTATCAGTACAATGAGGAAAGCTCTCATGGGATTTCTCCTTAGTTGATTGAAAAGATATTGGTCAACCGGATCAGCGCGAGCGGGTGGAAGAACATGCCGTGGATCTTGAGTTCGCCCGAGCACATCTTCTTGAACATGACCCGGCCGCTTTCGGAGAGGAAGTTGGGCAGTCCGGCGGCTAGTTCGACCGCGGAAAGGTTCAGCAGGGTCTCGGAGTCGGCGACGATGTGCAGATCGGTCTTGCCCACGATGCCGTCGTAGACCATGCAACTGCCCCGGTTGAAGAACATGGTCAGCTTCATCTCGGCGTCGGTGGCGGTGATGGCCACCACCGCCTTTAACTTGTTGAAATACTTTACCTTATCCGGGTTCTGTTCCATGTTCTGGGTGATGAGATCGGCCATCATCACGGCCATGCCGTTCTCCTGGGCCTTCTCGTCGACGATCACGGGAGAAGTCACGTCGGCTCCTTTCACATCACCTTGCGCATGATGCCGGCAATCTCCTCGGTGTCGAATACCGGCTTGGGACTGTAGATGATGCACCCGTCGGTGGTGGCGACATCCGCCAGGACGGGGAGATCCTCCTCGGTGACGTTATAGTCCTGCAGCCGATCGGTCAGGCCGGTGTCTTTCACCAGCTGCTCTATCTTGTCAGCTGCCCGGTTGCCGGCATCTTCGGCGCTCATGCCCGCCGTGTCGATCCCCATGGCCACGGCGACCCGGGCGAACTCCACCGCCGAGACGTCCATGAAGAAACGCATGGTGTGGGGCAGCAGGATGCCGTTGGCGGTGCCGTGGTGGATGCCGTGCCGCGCGCCCAGGGTGTGGGCCATGGCGTGGTTGAGACTGACCATGGCGTTGGAAAATGCCGACCCGGCCATGTTGGCGGCGATCAGCATCTGGCCGCGGGCCAGGAGGTCGTCGGGTTTTTCCAGGCACGTGGGCAGGTACTTGGTGATGAGACGAATCGCTTCGAGGGCGTAGGCGTCCGACAGGGGCTGGCCCAGAGATGAAATCAAGCACTCCACCGCGTGGCTCATGGCGTCCATGCCGGTGGCGGCGGTCAGCTTGGGGGGCAGTCCGGTGGTCAGGGTGGGGTCCAGGATGGCCAGGTTGGGGTGCAGAAAGTAGCTGCCGATGAAGGTCTTCTGCTTGCGCTCGGGATCCTTGATCACCGTCACCATGGTCATCTCGGAGCCGGTGCCCGCGGTGGTGGGGATGGCTATATGCGGGGTCTGCGGGTGCTCCAGGGCGTGGTAACCCTCGTGGTCCAGGACCTTGCCGCCTTCCTTCAGCACAACCGCGATGCCCTTGGCGGTGTCGATGGCGCTGCCGCCGCCCAGCGAGATCAGCACGTCGGCGCCCTGCTCTTTGGCGTAGGCGGCGCCTTCGTCAACCGACGGGGCGGTGGGGTCGGGGATCACGCCGGTGAAGGCTCCGGCAAACAGCGGCCCCAGGGGTTTCTTGACCCGCTCGAGAAGATCGGTTTTTTCGGCCAGGAAAGAGTCGGTGATCACCACCGCCTTCTTCAGGCCCATCTCGCCCACGAAGGTCCCCAGGTCTTTGACCACGTTGACCCCGAAGGCCACCTTGTGGGTGTGGGCGTAGACGAAATTGAGATCGGCGTCGTAGCTCATCGCTACTCGTCCAGAAACTTGGTGTCGATGGTCCCGGTCAGTTCGACCAGCACCTGGGCGGCCTTGACGAAGCGTACTATCACCGGAAGGTTGCCCTTCAGCTTGAGCTTGCCCTGCATCATGCCCTTGATGGGATCCAGTTCCTTACGCATTACCGCTTTCCACTGGGAGTAGGAACCGGTGATGCAGAAGGGCTGCTGCTTGGCTTCGTCCACCGTCGAGAGCCAGGCCTTGCGGCACTCTCCCTGATGCAGATCCAGGATGAAAGCGGTGTCGTCCTCCAGACCCACCGCGGGCTCCTTCGGAACCACGAAGGCGATGGCCCCGTGGGTCCAGGTCTTGCCGGCTTCCTGATAGTCGGGGCTTTGGTTGATGGCGTTCTGGTAGGCGGCGGTCCACTCTTCGCTCGGAAAGTCAATAGGCATGGTTACCTCCCTTTTGTTTGACGTCAGGGTCAAACCGGAACCCAACATTGTTTCCATCGTACCCGTACGTTGTCAACCCCATTGACGGGGCCGGATTCCGCTGATATCAGATATTTAGAAGGGAGGGCATCGTGATTTCGAGGTACACCCGAGAAGAGATGGGCCGGATCTGGACGGACCTCTCCCGTTTCCAGATCTGGATGGATGTGGAGCTGGCCGCGGTCGAAGCCATGGCCGCCGAAGGACTGATTCCCGAAGAGGCAGCCAGGAAACTGCGGGCTTCCGCCTGGGAGATCACCGATAACGATGTCGGGGAGATTCTGAAGATCGAATCGGTCACCCGCCACGACGTCATCGCCTTTTTAACCCATATGGAAAGGCGCATGGGGCCGGACGCCCGCTACCTGCACATGGGAATGACCAGCTCGGATGTCCTGGACACCGCCCTGGCCCTGCAGCTGAAAAAGTCCGCCGATTTGCTGCTCGCGGACGTCGACGAGCTGCGCGAGGCGGTGCGCGAGCAGGCCGAAAAACACAAGAACACCCCCATGGTGGGCCGCACCCACGGTATCCATGCCGAGCCCACCACCTTCGGCCTGATCCTGGCCGTCTGGCACCAGGAGTTGGGCCGGCAGCGGCAACGGTTGGAGGCGGCCCGGGAGCGTATAGCCGTGGGGAAGTGCTCCGGGGCGGTGGGAACCTTCGCGCATTTACCCCTGTCGGTGGAGGAGCAGGTCTGCCAGCGGCTGGGTTTGTCCCCGGAACCGGTTTCCAACCAGGTGGTGCAACGCGACCGCCACGCCGAGTTTTTCTGCGTGCTGGCCAACCTGGGGGCGACCATCGAGAAGATGGCGATAAACATCCGCCACTTCCAGCGCACCGAAGTCCGCGAGGTCTCCGAGTCTTTCAAGAAGGGCCAGCGGGGCTCCTCGGCCATGCCTCACAAGAAGAACCCCATTGGCACCGAGAACCTCACCGGCGTGGCGCGGTTGTTGCGCTCCTATGCTGTGGCCGCCCTGGAAAACGTGGCCCTGTGGCACGAGCGCGATATTTCCCACAGCAGCGTCGAGCGGGTCATCGGCCCCGACGCAACCATCCTGTGCGACTATGCCCTGGCGCGCATGACCCGCATCGTGTCCGGTATGGTCGTGGACACCGGGCGGATGAAGCACAACCTGGATTTGACCGGCGGGCTGGTATACAGCCAGGGTGTCCTGCTGGCGCTGGTGCGCGCGGGGATGGAGCGCGAGAAGGCCTACGAAGTGGTCCAGAAGAAGGCTCTGGAGTCCTGGGACACCAAAAAGCCGCTTAAAGATCTGCTGCTGGGCGATCAACAGGTGACCGGGAAACTTTCCAAGGAGGACATCGAGCGCTGCTTCGATCCCGCGGCGGTTTTAAAGCGTACGGACGAAATCTTCAGGCGCGCTTTCAAGTCGTGAATAAGATTGCAGGAATAGAGTCAATCTGGTAAAGGTGTGGCCATATGGCTCCCGGTGACGAGAAAACAGGTGGCGAGTCCATTTCGGGCAACCTGGCGGTTTGCGCGTTCATCGAAAGGTCCCATCTTTTCAAGGGCTTGGAGAAAGAGGATCTGAAGGTTCTCTACGAGGCCGGGCGGCTCCTCAAGGTCAAGGCCGGGCAAGCCATAGTTAGCGAAGGGGACGCCGGAGACGATATGTTCGTGATCATGACCGGAACGGTGAAGGTAGTAGCCGGTTTGCCGAAGGCTCCGGTCGAGCTGGCCCAGTTGAAACGGGGGGCGTTCTTCGGAGAGGTTTCGGTTCTGACCGGCCGTCCCCGCACCGCCACGGTTCTGGCCATCGACGATGTGGAACTGGTCGCTTTTGGCAAGCAGGCCCTTGAGCCAATCCTGCGCAAGTACCCCAGAGTGCGCAAGCTGATGCAGGTAGTAGTGGAGGGCCGGGTGCGCACCGCCATCGAGAAATCGAAAGGTCCGTCATGAAACCTCGGGGCGTACTGTCCGGCGCGGTGCTGCTGAGCCTCTGTCTGGGGTTTTCGCTTCCGGCCCTGGCCCAGGGGATCGAGGTTACGGGAAAATGGGCCTGCAAGCTGGGGGTAATCCGGATCCACCAGAAGGGCAAGAAGATAACCGGCAAGCTGATCTGGGCCAACGAAAAGACCTGCCCATTCAAGCGCGGCGACCAGGTGCTCAAGGGCGTGCTGCTGGAGGATTCCTTGAGCGGGCAGTGGCGCTATTGCCTCAAGGGAGGCAAGTGCAGCGGGGACAAATGGGCGCCGGTGGTGATGCTGGTGGCGCGGGCCGGCAAGCTTTTGTCCGGGGCGGCGCATTTCAAGGCCACCGAGTGCGGGATCGGCGGGAAGGGCAAGGGCGACGGGGTGGTGATCCGCAAGCTGAAGCGCAAGCCCAAGCCGCCGGTGTCGAAAGACGCCGGAACCGGAGTTGCCGAAGCCGCGCCGCAACCGGGAATGGTCGACGAAGACGGACAGCCTCTGGAGGAGGAGGTCAAGCCGCAGGACCCCAAGGAATTCGAAAAAAACGCAGGAACCTGGCGGGAGAATATGGAGCAGGCGGTGGCGCACATGGGCTCGGGGTTTTTCGAGCGGGCGCGGAAGAACTTCAAGGCGGCTACCGGGCTGGATCCCACCCGGCCGGAGGCGTTCAACGGGATCGGGGTGACCTACTACGCCCGGGGGGATTACGAAGAGGCGTTGCGCTGGTACAAGAAGGCCCTGGAGGTCGATCCCAACTTCGGGGATGCCTACTACAATATGGCCTGCGTCTACTCGTTGATGAAGAAGAAGGCGTTGGCGTTCCGTTACCTGCACATTGCAACCATGAACGGGTATGCGGAGCATCAGGCCATGCAGGCGGACGAGGATCTTAACAATCTTCGGGGGGATAAGCGGTATAAGGATATTCTCAAGAAGATGAAGAAGAAGTAGGTTTCGCGCACGCGCACGCGCACGTTTACGAAAACAATGCCTTCACGAATTGAGCGGGGTCGAAGGGGCGGAGATCGTCTAAGTGCTCTCCGATGCCGATGTATTGGACCGGGAGGCCGAAGGAGTCGCAGATGCCGATTATTACGCCACCTTTGGCGGTGCCGTCTAGCTTGGTCAATACGATGCCGGTTACGTTCAATGCCTTATGGAATTGCTTGGCCTGGTTGATGGCGTTTTGCCCGGTAGTGGCGTCGAGGACCAGGATGACTTCGTGGGGGGCGCCTTCCATGGCTTTGTTGCAGACGCGGTGGACCTTCTTTAACTCTTCGATCAGATTGACCTTGGTGTGCAGGCGGCCGGCGGTGTCGGCGATCACGATGTCGGCACCCTGGCTGCGGCCGGCGCTGATGGCGTCGTAGACCACTGCGCCGGGGTCGCCGCCGGATTGGCCCGAGATTACCTGGGCGCCGGCGCGGTCGCCCCAGATGGTCAACTGCTCGTCGGCGGCGGCGCGGAAGGTATCGGCGGCGGCCAGGACCACTTTCTTGCCGGCTTGCTTGAACTTCATGGCCAGTTTGCCGATCGAGGTGGTCTTGCCGGTGCCGTTGACGCCCACCACCAGGATGACGTGAGGCTTGTTGGCCTCGCGATCGATCGGCTGGGCCTTGATGGCCAGCATGCCTTCGATCTTCTCCTTCAGGGCGGCCAGCAGGCGGGTGGGATCGGCGCGGTCTTTCTTGTCCAGTTCGTTCTGCAAGAAGTCGATCAGTTTCTGGGAGGTGCGCACGCCGATGTCGGCGGTGAAGAGGATTTCCTCGATTTCCTCGAGCTCGTCCTCGGAGAGCTTGGCGCGGCCGAACATGTGCGAGAGGCGGGAGACGAAGCCTTCGCGGGTCTTTTTCAGGCCTTGTTCAAGAGTCGTGGGCGGCGGGGCTGCGGGTTTGGGCTTGGGTTTTGGGGGCGGGGGTGGTGCGACTTTTTCGGGCTCGGGCTCGGGCTCGGGCTCGGGTTCGGGCTCGATTTCGGGTTCGGGAGGAGGCGGCGGCGGAACAGTCGTGATCTTCGCTTCTCTGCGGGCCTTGGCCTTTTCCAGGAGTTCTTGCTGGATATCGACTTTCTCTTCTTCTTCGGCCTTCTCCTCTTCTTCCTCCTCCTCTTCTTCTTCGGCCTTGCGCTTGGCTTCGGCCCAGAGGCGGGCGGTGCGGGCGGCTTCGGCTTCGTCCTCTTTGTACTCGCCCAGGCGGCCCTTGGAGGTGGAGAGCTTCTTGCGGACTGCGGCTATCACCAGCCACACGAAGAACAGAACTACCAGGGAAAGGATGACTATGCCGACGATGTCGCCGGAATCCATATGCGCCTCAGCCGGCTTGCTCGACTACTTCGGGGATGTCCTTGAGCTGCACGGTGATCACGGTGGAAGCGCCCGGCTCCTCCATGGTTATCCCGTACAGCCGGTCGATGGTTTCCATTGTGCGCTTGTTGTGCGTGATGATGATGAACTGGCTGGTCTTGCTCATTTCCTTGATCATGGAGTTGACCCGGTCCAGGTTGACGTCGTCCAGGGGAGCGTCCACCTCGTCCAGCAGGCAGAAGGGGGTGGGCTTGACCAGGAAGATGGAGAACAACAGCGACACGGCGGTAAGAGCCTTCTCGCCGCCGGAGAGCAGCTCCATATTCTGCAGCCTCTTGCCCGGGGGCTGCACCACTATCTCCACCCCGGCCTCCATGACGTCCTGGTTCTCCTCCATGGCCAGGTAGGCCTTGCCGCCTGAGAACAGCCGGGGGAATATCTGCTGGAACTTCTCGTTGATGGCGTCGAACGCCTCGCGGAAGCGCTTGCGGCTGGTGCGGTTGATCTTCTGGATTACCTTCTGCAGTTTCTCCAGCGACTCGGTGAGGTCCTGTGACTGGGTGGTGAGGAACTCGTAGCGTTCCACCAGCTCTTCGTAGGCCTCCTCGGCGTGCGGGTTGACGTCACCCATGCGCTCGATCCGGCCGCGGAGCATCTCGGCCTTCTCCTGCTGCTGTGGAGTGGGGGAGGGCAGCAAGTGATAGGTCGACAGGCAGTTGATGAGGTCTTCCTTGTAGTTGCGCTTCACGTCCTGGGCCAGGTGGATCATCTCCAGGTCGACTTCGCGGCACCCGGTGTGAGCGTCGGCCAGATCGTGGGAGGTCTGCTCCAGTTCCTTACGGCACTCCTTGACCAGCTTCTCTTCCTCCTGAACCTCGGCCAGCAGCCGCTCATAAGCCTCTCGCCTGGAAGTCAGATCCGCCTGCTGGTTTTCGCGCGCGGTCAGCAGCGTGGAGATCTCCCTGCGGTTCTCCTCGATCTTTTGCCGGCTGGAGACCGCCTCGCGGTTGCCGGAGGTCAGCTCGGTCTCCAGGCGTTCCAGCCTCTGTTCTGATTCCCCCCGGGTGTGCAGCAGGTGCTCCAGGTTGCGCCGGGACGACTCGCGGCGCTCGATGCTGGCGGCGGCCTCCACCTTGAGATCCATCACTTCCCGGGCCAGGGCCGCCAGCTGGTTTTTCTCTTTCTCATCCAGTGAGCGCAGTCGCAGGATGCCCGACTCCACCTCCACCTGCCGGGCGCCGATCGTCTCCAGGGATCCCTTGCCCTGCTCCAGTCTGCCCATCACGTCGGTGATCTCGGCTCGCAGCGAATCGCCCAGCCTGCCGAGCTCGGCGAGACGCTGGGAAGCCGTCCCTAGCTGCTCGCTGGTGTGGGTAAGATCCTTCTGCTGGTCGATTATGCGGATCTCCTCCTCGTGGGAGTTCTGCCGCAGACGCTCGATGGCCGCGCCCAGCTCGGCCAGGCGGGATTCCAATTTGCCCTGCTGGTCGGCGACCATGCGTTGCTCGGCCTCCAGGACCACCAGTTTTTCGGCCAGCTCCTTCATCTCGCGCTTGTTCTGCAGCAGGTGGGTGCCCGGGCCTTCCAGCGATCCCCCGCTCAGCGCCCCCTGGGGTTCGAGGACGTCGCCCTCCAGGGTGACCAGGGTGGCTTCGTGGCCGTTGGCCGACCAGATGGCCATGGCGGTGGGCAGGTCTTCCACCACCACCACGTCGCCCAGCAGGTACTTGACCACCGATTCGTACTCCTGCTGGTAGCCGAGCAGCTTGCGCATGGGCCCGATTACCCCGGGACCCTCCACCGATATATTCGGCGGATAAGAGCGGTCCCGCAGGGCCAGGGGAATGAACGAGGAGCGGCCCTCGGACTCTCGCTTGAGGTAGTCGATGGCCTGGACGCCGGCGCTCTGGGACTGGACCACCACGCTCTGCAGGCGATCGCCCAGCACCGCCTGCACGGCGGTTTCGTAACGGGGCGGAGCCTCCAGGATGTCGGCAACCAGCCCCACCACCTGGTTGTCTTCCTGCTCGTCCTTGGCCTTCTGCATCACCCAGCGCACGCCGCTGAGACAGCCCTCGTAGTTGCGCTCGATTTCCTCCAGCGAATTCAGACGCGAGCGCTTGTTGCCGGCCTCCTCGCGCAGTGCTGCGCCGCGGGCCGAGTTGGCCTTGGCCTGGGAGTCCAGCTCGGCCAGGGTGTTCTCGTTGACCTCGCGCTTCTGCGTCAGGTCGAGGTGCAGCTGGCGCGAGCGGTTCAGGTTTTCGGTCTGTTGCTGTTTTTTTGCAGTGAGCTCCGAGTGGGTTTTTTCCAGGGAGTCGTGTTCTGCCTGACACTCGTTCAACCGGCTCTGCAGGTTTTCGAGCCGCTGGGTCAGGTTGGATATCCGGCTGCGCCATTCACCCGCCTGCTCGCCGAGATCTATCTGGGACTGGCGCAGGCTCTCGAGCTCGACCTGCAGCTCGTCCACCCGCGCGGACTGGGCCCGGTGGGCCGATTCACGGTCTGCGAGTCGCTGAGAGGCCGCCTGCGCGGACCCCTCCAGGTTTTCAAGCTCGGTGTTGTGCTGCTCGATCTGTGTACGGACCGCGGCGGTTTCAGCCTGCAGCTTTTCGATTTCCTCTGCCGACTGGGTGCCGCGCTTTGTGAGCGAATCGACCTCGCGGGTAAGGAACTCGATGTCCTTTTCATTCAGCTTGATCTGGTTGTCGGTGGACAGCAGGGTCTCCTGGAGGCCGGAGATTTGGTGATCTTCGTCCAGCAGCCGGGTGCGGCGCTGCTCCACCGATGACTCCATCCTGGCCAGGGTGCCCTGCAGCTCGTGCTCCTTGGCCGAGAGGTTCTTCTGCCGCAGGGTGAGGTGATTCTTGCTGGCTTGCAACTCCAGTCGGCGATGGGCGGCAATGTGCAGCTCGATGTCCCGTAGCTGCTTGCGCAGCTTGTTGTAGCGGGCGGCCTTGCGCGCCTGGCGCTTCAGGGAGTCGATGTTGCGCTTGATCTCGGCGATGACATCGCTGACCCGCAGCAGGTTCTGCCGGGTGGCATCCATCTTGCGCTCGGCGATGCGTTTGCGCGCCTTGTACTTGCTCACTCCGGCGGCTTCCTCGATCAGCGCGCGCCGGTCCTGAGGTTTCTGACTGACCAGCACGCCGATCTGGCCCTGGCTGATGATCGAGTAAGCCCGGGTGCCCACCCCGGTGCCCATGAAAAGTTCCTGTACGTCCATCAGGCGGCAGGGGGTCTTGTTGATGGAGTACTCGCTTTCCCCGGAACGGAACAGCCGGCGGCCTACCACGATCTCGGCATAGGAGGCGTATTCCGGCGGCACGTTGCGCCCGTCGTTCTCCAGGGTCATGCGGACTTCGGCCATTCCCATGGGCGCCTTGCTTTCGGAGCCCGCGAAGATTACGTCTTCCATGGATTTGCCGCGCAGCCGCCGGGCGCTCTGTTCGCCCATGACCCAACGAACCGCGTCTACTATGTTACTCTTGCCGCAGCCGTTGGGGCCCACGATGCCGCTGATACCGTCATCGAAACGCAGCAGCGCTTTTTCCGCGAAGGACTTGAAACCGATTATGTCGAGGCGCCGGATTTTCAACGAGTCACCCGATGAATGTAATGCAACGTATGATAACGTAACGCCACAGCTTGATGCGTACTCCCTTGAACATCAAGCAGATCAACCTGCTGTCCTTGTATCATGCCGTAAGTAGGGTGTAAAGGAAAAAAGGCCCAGGTAGGTCTGAGTAGGATTGTGTCCTACCCAGGCTCGCGCGGGCCGCCGACCTGGAGAATCTCTTCAAACCTGGGGTCCGCCTTCAGCTTGTCGAACATCCGGTCGTCCGAGAGCCAATCGCGCACCCGGGTGAGACCTACGGCGCAGGCGCGGCCGAGGTGCGAGAGCGCCTGGTCGTTCTTGGACCACTCGGTATAAATGGCAGCCAAGTTGTAGTTAGCATGCAGGTTTTCGGGATCGCGCGACAAGACTCCGGTCAGGGTGGCCTCGGCCTTCTCGTAGAAGCCCGCTTGTATGTAGGCCATGCCCAGATCTACTTGAACCTCCGTGTCCAGGGGGTACTGTTCGGAGGCCGCCCGCAGGTGCCGGATGGCGTCGTGAATCTTGCCCCTTTCCATCAGGATAACGCCCAACTCGCGGTTGACCGCCGGGTCGCTGCCGTCCACCTCCAGCGCCGCCCGCAGGGATTCTTCGGCCTCGCTGCTCTCACCCCGGTCGGCGTAGGTGGCTCCCAATTGCAGCAGTGCATCGACTTGTTCGGGATCCAGGTTCAGCGAGGCGTGCAGCTCTGCCACGGCCAGATTGGAGCCGTAACGGGAAAGAAACACGCCCAGGTGGTAGTGGGTGGCCGGTTCATCCGGCGCCAGCCGCACCGCCTCGAGCAGATCGGAAAGCGCGTCCAGCAGGCGTCCCTGCTCCAGATAAACGCTGGCCCGGTTTATGCGCGGGAAGGGCGAGCGGTGATCCAGCTCGATGGCCCGGTTGAACTCCTTGACCGCCTCCTCCAGCCACCCGCGGTCGGCCAGCTCGATACCCCTCTGGTTGAACCCGTCCGCCCCAAACCGGTTTTGCGATCCCTTTTCCATGCCTGGCCCCGATCCTATCCCCATGCGCCAATCCGGTCAAGACCGCACTTTGTACGCGCCCGCGTCCGCGTCCGCGTCCGGGTTGAAGATCTAAGCTTCCAGGTGATAGATTCCCCCCAATGAAACTCCCCGGCCTAGGCATCCCCGCCGGTTCCTTTCCGGTGGTCACCCGCTGGACCCGGGTGGGCCTGGATCTGCTGGTGGTGTTCAACGTAGTCGCCCAGGTGATGGCCATCGGAGTGATCCTGATGGGCAAGGGGGGACTCACGGTGGCGCCGCTGGCCGGCGGCGCGGTGGTGGCCTTGTTTCTTCTGGTCTTCTTCTACGCCCGCTGGATGTTCCCGGGTCTGAAAACCCGTCACCTGCTTGCGGTGGTGTTGCTCAAAGAGCTGGGCGTGGTGATCATGATTGGTTTTGCCGTCGGGGTGGTCTTGTTGGTACGCTTGGTATTCAGTTGATCCGGGAGGCATTGATGAAAAGAGCATGCTGGCCCTATGCGGGATTGGCGGTCCTCACCCTGCTTTTCGTAGCCTGCGCGTCGAATCAGGTCTGCGCCCAGGAAGCCAAAGGGAAGCGTCCGTCCGAGTGGGCCCAGCCGGTTTCCATGCCCGGCCTGCCCAATCTCCACAAGGTCTCCGACAGCCTCTACCGGGGCGCCCAGCCGGAGCCCGAGGGGTTCGTGAACCTGAAGGCCATGGGCGTCAAGACCGTGGTCAACCTGCGCTCGATGCACTCGGACGAGGACGAGATGGAAGAGGCCGGCATGACCGGCAAGCTCGACTACGTGCACATAAAGATCAACACCTTCCGTCCCAATGAGGAGCACGTGATCCGCTTCCTGCAGGTCATGGCCGATCCCGGGCGCCACCCGGTTTTCGTCCATTGCAAGCACGGCGCCGACCGCACCGGCACCATGGCGGCCTTCTACCGGATCGTTTTCCAGGGCTGGTCCAAGCAGCAGGCCCTGGAGGAGATGACCAAGGGAGGTTACGGCTTCCATTCCGTCTGGAAGAACTTGCTGGAACTGATCCGTAAGTCGGACATAGAGAAGCTCAAAAAAGCCGCGGGTATAAAGTCAGGAGGATAACATGCGCCGATTATTGCTTGGTCTGTCCCTGCTGGCCTGCGTCCAGCTGGTTTCCGGATGCGCGTGGTTCAAACGCCTGGTGGAGGGAACCGAGACGCTGGAGGGCAAGAAGGTCACCGCTCTGCGCTTGGCCGCGGCGGACGGCAGCGCAGAGGTCTGCGCCGGAGCGCCGATCCAACTGCAGGTCACCGCCGACATAGAGGGCCAGGAGCAGCCCATGACCACCTGGGCCTATGGTCCCGGCGGGAAGACCGAGAAAAAGGGCCACCTGGCCTTCGAAGGGTTCCAGTTTTCCTCGAACTTCGGCTCGATCAAGGCCGAGGACGGCACCCTGGTGGTGCCCAACACCGGGCTCGAGCTTTTGGGCCAGACCGCCGACGTCCAGGTCGCATCCGAGCATGCGCCGGGAGTCACCGGGCAGTGCAGCCTGGCCATCCACTTCGGCTGTGGTGTGGTGCTCAACTACGGCGGAACACCGGGCCAGCCCGGCGCGGTGGGGAACCCGGGACAGTCCGGGGCGGACGGGCGCAGCGAATCCAGTTCGGGCTCTTACGCCCGGCCGGGCGGCCACGGCCAGAGCGGCACCGACGGGGGTCACGGAGGCCGGGGAGGCCCGGGGGGCAACGGTCCCAGCCTGATAGTCGACGTGGCCAAGATCCAGGCGGGCGACACCCAGCTGGTCCTGGTGCAGGTCACCAACCAGTCGGCCGGCAACCAGACCCGCACCGCGCTGGTGGACCCCGCCCGGGGCGGTAAGGTGACCGTACTGGCCGACGGCGGCGCGGGCGGCTCCGGCGGGTCCGGCGGCATAGGCGGCCGCGGCGGACACGGCGGCACCGGCGCGCCGGCGGGTGACAGCGGCGACGGCGGCAACGGGGGCAACGGCGGCGGCGGCGGCGACGGCGGCAATGGCGGAACCGTGACGCTGCGCTACGATCAGAATCACACCGACCTGGTCGAATTCATCGAGATACAGAACCGCGGCGGCGCCGCGGGCCATGCGGGCAGCGCCGGCCCCGGGGGCAACGGTCCCCCGGCATTCTCCGGCGCGCGGCAGGGGCGCAGCGGCCAGATGGGCCAGCAGGGACACCCGGGGCGCCCGGGCAACGGCGGGCCGCCGGTCACCCCCCAGCCCGCCCCCAGAGATCAGATGTTCCCCGACGCCAGCGGCCTGAACTTCATTTGAGATGGGCCGCTCCCTGCAACGCCTGATCCCGGCAGTATTGTGCTTGCTGCTGGTGGCCTGCGTAACCCCGCTGATACACCCGTTGCGGGCCGGCAACGGATTCGTGGCCGAGGCCGGCTCCAGCTTCCAGTTCGGCCACGGCCGCGAGGGCACCTGCGACAACGAGCAAGGTTGCGTCGACAGCGACGACGGATCCGGGGCGAGTGGCTTGAACCTGATCCAGCTCTCCGGCGGCTACTCCTGGCTGTTCTGGGAGCACGTCGGAGTAATGGTCGGTCTTTACTTTCCCGGTTGGGAGAACCTGAAGGACGGAGACTGGACCGGCACTTTCGGCATGTGGAGCTACTTCACCCTGCAGGGGCCCTACGCCTCCATCGGTGTGGGCCCCGAGGTGGGCGTCGGCGGTTGGGCGCTGACCGCCGGCACCGAGCTGCAGTTGTGGGGCGATGACGCCTTCTGGATGCCGCGCATCGGCGGATACGGCCGCGTGTTCTGGCCCTATGAGTATGATCACCCGGCACCCGACTCTACCAGCGACGTGCGGGTGCGCACCTGGGAGATCGGCGGGCGGCTGCGCTTCGGTCCGTTTTATGTCCAGTACACCTACTACACCCAGGTGGAGGGAGTCATGTACTGGGAGGCATACGAGACCGCCGGCTATTCCCAGGGCATGCACATAATTTCGGTCGGCGGCTCGGTGTGCGCCGATATGTTCAGAAGAAAAGAGAGGGAGTGACCGCTAGACGGTCGTGTCCGTCTTCTCGGCAGAACCCCGCCCCAGCATGCTGTTGATGGTCTTGTAGGTTTCCTCGGCCTTCTGGCGAATCTGGGTCTGAAGCTCGAAGCCCTTCATCAGGACCTTGGTGAACCGGGGATCGGACATTATCTTGGCCACGGTGGGATGGGACATGATTTTCATGGCGTGGTTCATAGCCGTTTTCTTGATGTCTTCCAGCATTTTCCTAAGCTCCTTTTTTGAAAACATTTGTCGCACTATATAACACATTGCGTCATTGGATCAAGGGCAAAGTGGTGCTAATATGTCAGGGCCATGAAATACAAGGGCATTTTTATGGTCGTGCTGGCGCTTGCCGGCTGCGCCGAGGAGAAAAAGCCTCACCAGGACATGTTCGAGTCCATTCTCTCGCATCTGATGACCGAATACCAGATCACCGACGGCAACTGGCCCGATGACTTCGGCGACGGCAGCTTCTATGGTCAGACGTTCTTGATTCCCTGGGGCGTGGAGAAGCGCCGGGGGGAGTATATAGAGTTGGGTTTTCTCACCTCCGGGTTCGTCAACGATTTAATCAATCAGTGGAAGAACGAACCGCTCTATTACCTGGACGCCGGAGACGACATCCTCATGGGCAACCTGGGGCTCTACTCGGCTTACGAGGAATACGACACTGCTTGTCAGCTGCTGGTGGACCAGGGATCGGGCTGCACCCTGCGCAAGGACCGCCTGAAGGAGAACATCGACTGGTCGGTGGCCCGCTGGAACGAGACCATCGCTTCCTTCGACAACTACGTTCCCGACATGGACATCTACGCCATCTACACCTACGGCAACACCGTGGTGACCGCGCTGTTCGCGGTGCTCAACGAGGAATATGCCCGGGTGTTCGCGGGCCCGGCGGGCGCCGCCCACCTGGAGACCGCCAGGCAGCTGGCCGAAGACATCCACCAGAAGGTTTTCGACGAGACCCTGCAGGCCTACCGCTACAAGCCCACGGTGACCAAGCTGCACCTGTACCCCAACGTCATCATGATGGTTCTCTACGGCCGGCTCTATGCGCTGACCGGCGAGCAAACCTACCTGGAAAGGAGCCGGCTGCTCTTCGACTCCATCCAGCCGCTCAAGGATCATCTGCGGGGCGGTTACCATTCGCCTTACAGCATGGAGGTCATGGGCGCGCAGACCGACGACTACAAGACCCTCTCCTCCAACTGCTATACCACCCTGGCGATGATGACCCTCTACGAAAACACCGGCGACCGGAAGTACCTGGACGAGGCCGGGGAGGTGCTCGAGTTCATCGAGGGGTACCTGTACACCGACGGCCAGGCACTGCATCACTGGATGGACGGCGAAATGGCCAAGCCCGAGCACCTGGAATACTACTGCACCGGCTGCAACCTGCAGCTTTTGTTCACCATCCAGTACTTTTGGAACCTGTTGTGACCGCGCTCACAGCTTTCGGATCCAACCACTGCCCATAGTGGCGGTCATCAGGACAACCAGTGTCGGAGGGATCATGAAAACTGCTATTGCCGGATTGGTGCTGATGCTTTCCTTGGTGATGTTTTCCTGCGGAGACGACGGGGACGGCCGGGGCCCCTGCAGTGACTTCAACTGGCGCAGCGAAACCCCGAACCAGATCGTCTGCCCCTTCACCGACGACTGCGTGTGCCCCGATACCGACGTCTGCTGCGTCACGGTCGAACAGGACGAGTTCTCCGGTGCCGCCTGCACGCCGCTGGCCTCCTACTCCGGCCTGGCCTTTACCTGCGACGGGCCCGAGGACTGTCAGACCGGTCAGGTCTGCTGCGCGGTGCTGACTGCCGGCGGCGGATCATCGTGCATGGATTCCATCGACTGCGCCGGCCTGGACGAGGTGGTCCTGTGTCGTGCGGACGAGGACTGCGGCCTGCAGAACTGCCTGCCGGCCGAACCGGATTCCTATTTCGAGGGGGTTGCCGGGTACTGCGATTAGGAATCAGCCGCAATCC
>Ga0272442_10003229_pt1 | contig 23020 bp, 19 predicted proteins | sample SSMForm2O_FD_200262 | JGI IMG/M metagenome (GOLD analysis project Ga0272442, IMG submission 200262) | Marine sediment archaeal communities from Little Sippewissett salt marsh, Falmouth, MA, United States - SSM-Form-2O | ecosystem: Environmental > Aquatic > Marine > Wetlands > Sediment ...
GACATTGAACTTAATCTCCTTGTCTTTCCAATCCTTGACTTTGCCTTCCTTTATCCCCATTATTCTTGTGTTGGAAAAATAGGGAAAATCAAACTCTGTGGTGTCTCCGGCCCTTTTACCACAAATTGGGAACAGTCTGGCAGTCAATGGTTTTTCTAGCCTTACGGACAGGGCGGAAACATCAAGAAGGATGGCATTCAACGTCTTCTCCGATACGTCACCAGGCAGCGGGACACAGTCCAATCCTGTTCCACAGACCGAGCTGTACGACAGGAGCGAATCCAGAGATATGAGTCCCTGTGAGGTCCTCTTGGCTATAATCCCGTCCTCCATCACCGGGTACATCAGGCCTGAGAATCCGATCTTGCCCCCAAGGGACTTGATGCAGTCCGACAGGAACGAGGAGAGGAAAAGTGTCCCTGCACTTCCAAAAGGCTCGATGCCCAATTCCTCCAGGGCGGAAGCTATGCTCCCCTCCATACTAGGCGTTGGGGCCAGTGTGAAGTCAACCCCGTAAAATGAGATCCCATAGCGTTCTTCAAGCTCCAGAGATTTCGACAATAGTACACAGTAATTATCTCGCATAAGCATCATGAACTTGTTCCTGGCCTCTAGAAGAGTTTCAACATTTTTAAATGCCTTTGTCGCAATATCGGCGCCTTCGATCGATATTGAAAAGTTTGGGGATTCCCCACAGGCATAACTTGTTGGGAAGAATGGATTGTTCGGGGGGCAGTTGAAAAGCCCCGCAAATCTAAGATTCAAAAAGCCATCATCGATCTTTGATAGTATTTTAATTAGATTGGAACAGGACTTGATAGCTAACATATTTATTTTTTTATTCCAAGATAATTGACAATTTGAAAATATTCTATCAGTTCTATCGAATATTTTAGGTAGCCATTTTAAGAAATTCAATTCTTCAATCTTCGGGTAAGCACCAAGCCCAAAACCACCAATGTAATCAATTTGCGATGAAATGGCAAGCTCCTCAAGCTTGCATGCTGAATCCAGGGCAGACCCAACATCCTTGAAGGCGCCGTTTATCGGAACGACAGATACCCTGGAAGTCTGAACCTCCACAGGATATTCCGATCTGGCATCGGCCAACAATGATGATACGGGGCCAATATTCGTGTCATCAATATTCGTGTTTACTGTGACAGACCTTATTTTCATGTTATCAAAAAAAGTATGTTAAAAAGCTATTTAAAGACTACTAACGGGGTTAATTGTAATGACAGTGCGAAAGGTCAAGACCGGCAGCAATGAGATAATTCTCGTTGGTACGGCCCATGTCTCAAAGAAAAGCCAGGAAGAAGTGCGCAAAACGATAGAAGAGACCGAACCAGACATCATTGGCGTGGAACTTGACAAGGCCAGGTATCAAAACATCACAGACAAGGAAACCTGGAAGAACATGGACATATACAAGATAATACGCGAAGGTAAGTCCCACATGTTCCTCGCCAGCGTTCTATTGTCCAACTTCCAGAAAAGGATGGGGGAGGAACTGGGCACAACCCCGGGCGCAGAGATGGTCGAGGCCATAAACCTGGCAGGGGATGACACGGAGATCGCATTGTTGGACAGGGATATCAACATCACTTTCAACAGGGCATGGAAGAACATGTCGCTGAAAGAGAAGCTGAAGATCCTATATTCCATTCTTTTCTCTTTCCTTGAAGATGGGGAAGAGATAAACGATGAGCTAATTGAAAAGATTAAAGAGGAGGATATGCTCACCTCAATGCTTGAGGAGCTTTCACGGGAGATCCCCAACATAAAGAGCACCCTGATAGATGAACGGGACGCATACATCGCCACGAAGATAAAGCATGTGCTTGAGGGGAAGGAAGATAAGAAAATTGTGGCTGTTGTGGGTGCCGGGCACATGAACGGCATAATAGAGAATCTTGATCGGGATGTGCAAATTGGGAGATTGGAAGAGATCCCAAAGAAAAGGAGCTATCTCAAAATGATAATGTGGGGGGTCCCAATCCTGTTCCTGGCCCTTTTGACATGGGGATTCTACACCCAGGGAAGCGATGTCACGTTCACGATGATCAAGAGATGGTTCCTGATAAATGGGGTACTGTCGGCGCTTGGCGCCCTATGTGCCCTGAGTCATCCGGTATCGGCCCTCGTTGCCTTTTTGGCAGCCCCGTTCACATCACTCAATCCCACTCTCGCAGCGGGATGGTTCGCAGGATTGTCAGAGGCGTATCTGAGAAAACCAAAGGTTAGGGATTTTGAATGCCTCAGCGACATTAAGTCAACAACGGACCTATGGAAGAACAAGATCACGAGGACGCTCCTAGTGGTGGCGTTCGCAAATCTGGGATCAACTATAGGGACATTGGTTGCATTTCCATACCTTGCCTCTTTGATTTAATAAAGAAAAAAAGAAAAAAATAGGAAGGAATTTAAAATAGAACTATTAAAACCAGCCTCTCAATCTCATTGCTTCTACCACTCTTGAAACAGCAACGACATATGCGGCGGTCCTAGAATATATTTCCTTTTCAGATGCAGTGTTGTTAACAGCATAGAAAGATTCGGTCATGATCTTGTCAAGCTTTTCGAATACCTCTGTCTCTGGCCAGTACAGCCCTGTCTGATTTTGTACCCACTCAAAGTAGGATACTGTAACTCCACCTGCATTGCAAAGGAAATCAGGTATGTCATAGATTCCTTTCTTTTCAAATACCAGGTCGGCATCTGGCGTCACTGGCCCGTTCGCTACCTCAGCAACTATCTTGGCCTTGATGTTTTCCGCATTTGCGCCGGTAATCTGATTCTCCAAAGCCGCAGGTATCAATATATCGCACTCGACCTCCAAGATATCCGCATTTGATATGTTCATTGCCCCTGGGAAGTCGCTGACAGACCTTGTATTGGCCTTGTGCTCAAAGACTGCCATCGGGTCAAGCCCCTCTGTGTTGTAGATTCCTCCCTTGGAATCTGAAACAGCTATGATCTTGACACCCATCTCGTTTAGCAGCCTGGCCGCATGGAATCCTGCATTTCCAAAACCCTGTACGACCGCAGTTGATTTTGCCAGGTCCATGCTAAGAAGTTTTGCCGCCTCGCGAATGCAAAAAACCGCTCCTTGGGCAGTGGCGCTTCCACGTCCAAGGGAACCGCCGACCGGTATTGGCTTGCCAGTGATGACCCCTGGTGCATTATAACCTACGATCCTCGAATATTCGTCCATCATCCACGCCATGATCTGGGGCGTTGTGTAAACATCTGGAGCTGGGACATCCTTTAAAGGACTAATCACTTGAGCCAATGCTCTGATATACCCTCTTGAAAGGCGTTCAAGCTCAGTTTCAGAAAGCTCTTTCGGGTTGCATATTATACCCCCCTTTCCACCACCATAAGGAATTCCAACAACAGAGCATTTCCAAGTCATCCAACTTGACAATGCCTTCACGGTGTCTATCGTTTCGTCTGGATGGAATCTGATGCCGCCCTTTGTGGGTCCCCTGGCATCGTTATGCTGAACCCTGAATCCAGTGAAAGTCTTAGTCGAACCATCGTCCATCTTTATTGGTATTCTGACTTGAACAATTTTCAAAGGTTCTTTCAGAATGTCATGGACCTCGGGTTCAATCCCTAATATATCAACTGCTTTCTCTAACTGCATCTGAGCAATTTTGAATGGATTTAATTCCTCCGTCAATATAACAACTCCATTTATCTTTGTAGTAATAAATTATACTTTTATTATTAAAATCTTTCGGTAATATCTATTATTTTAAAGATTAAGAATAAATTATTCTTTTAAATTCAAAATAAAATAATATTTTTATTCTTAATAGAATATATAAATAAAATAAAATCTTATATTTGAAATAATATTAAAATAATTAAAAAAAAGAAGTATAAAAAACAAAAATGCAATGAATGTCCATTTTTATTGAAATATATATGTAAATGAAGTAATTAACATATTATATAAAATATTCCTTTTTTAAAAAATCTATCAATAAATTATTTAAATTAAGAATTTAATTACTTCTAATAAATCAATTTAAAGGTTGTTGTTTTGAACACTGCATGGGGTAAATCCTACAAGGAAATGGTTTTGAAAGAACTTAAGAAGAACTGTCGAAGAAGCGACAGGGACATCTCAAAGATAATTAAGGTTCATCCATCCACCGTAGGACGAATAAGGAATAACTTAGAGGAAAAAGGAAACATATTAGGTTATACGGTATGCAGCGATTACCATAAAGCAAACTATAGCTTGTCCCTATTGTGTATAAAGGTACGCAACACGGATGAACTGAAATCCGATGACAACACACATTATTTTGAGATTAATCAAGACTCGTTACAAGATGAGGACATAATTTTGATAGATGCCTATGAGAGCTATGGGATATATGATTATGTATTGACCATTGCCTCCAAGGATCAACCATCTTTAAGAAAATACATTAATGTTCTCAAAAACAGGATATCAGACAATCTCTTAGATCCTATAGATGTCATAAACATATCCAGAATATACAAGAAAAACGAGATTACATACAACGAGATAACCCAGTGATGTGTACAAATGGAATTTTACCAAGTAATCTTCACGTTAGTATGGATTATATTTATCATGATATTCTCCAGCCTAATGCTTAGAAGCGGAATTAAGTATAAAAGAACGGGAGAATGGGGATATATCAAACCCCCGGACAGATTCAAGCCAATGTATGACGACATGGCTTCCTATTTTATGTGGATAGGCATTACTGGGCCAATCCTTGTAATAATATTGTTCCTGGCCATAAACTTCTGGGGAGGATAAAGGAGTATTATCCCTTTATCTTCTTGATTGTGTTGACCATTATTTTTCCAAGCTCTTGGGCACCTTTGATGGCTTCCTCGTCTTTGACAGCCTCGCCCTTGGCCTCAGCATAGACCATCAGTCCCAACCCCGGCACGCCGCCGTTGCTAACCATGATCCCCTTGTTGGTCAGGAAAAAACTATCAATGGACGTTAGAGTGGTGTTGTGGCCCCATTTCCACCCAACGGCAATGGATGCGCAAACCTTGTTCTCAAAAGATCTCTCCTGTGACCAAAGGACCTGTTCCCTGTCAACAAGAGCCTTGAGCGTAGAAGTAATATTTCCAAAATATACCGGTGACCCAATAACGATTCCATCGGCCTCCATCATCTTGTCAAATAGCAACGCAGCATCGTCGTCCTGTATGGCACACTCGCCATGCTCATAACAGTATTCGCATGCCTTGCAAGGCAGTACGATCTTATCGAACATCGGCAAAAATTCAACTTCTGCGCCTTCCTTCTTTGCTGATTTCAATACTTCATTCACCATGTAATCAGTGTTGCCCTCCTTTCTAGGGCTTGCTGAAATTCCTAATATCTTCATATGAACACCATTATATATTTTATTAGTATAATATAAAGATTTAACGGAAATAATCGACAAATTTTAATCAAATATGAATATTTTTATCAATAAGGAAATAATCGACAAATTTTAAAAAATATGGAATAAAATATGTTTGTAATGATTAAAAGAAATAAGAATAACAAATATAAATTTCATTCAAGGGAAAATTTTAAATGTTTTCAAATAATATTATTTATTTGCTCCTAGAAAAATGGAAAAAACCATTGAGCACAATTTATCGTTGGGGATAAAAATGGAAAAAAATTTTGCAGAAATGGAAAAAAAATACGTTATGAGAACATGGTCTTCTCAGAAAAATGTCAACGTGAATACAATCGTTGATGCAGAAGGTGCATACTTCACTGATTCCAACGGAAAGAAGTATATTGATTTTTCCTCGCAGCTGATAGCGTCAAACTATGGTCATAAAAATCAAAAGATTAACAATGCCATAGTGGAACAGTTAAACAAATATGCATATGTGGCCCCAGCTCTCGGATGCCCTGCCAGGGCAGAATTAGCCAAGAAGCTGACAGAGATAGCCCCTGGTAAATACAGAAAAACATTTTTTTCAACATCGGGCACTGAGGCAGTTGAAGCTGCAATTAAAACAGCCAAGTACTACAATGACAAATTTAAAATCATAGCAAGATACACATCATACCATGGTGCATCCGGAATATCTATTTCAGCAACCGGTGATCCAAGGAGATACTACAAAAACGAACCAGGGTATCCAGGTATCATGCATACTGTGGACCCCTACTGTTACAGATGCCCATTCAAGAGCACATATCCAGAGTGCAACCTGCTTTGCGCCGAGTACATAAGAGACCAGATATTACTTGAGGGGAAGGAAACAGTTTCCGCACTTATAATGGAACCAATAGTAGGATCAAATGGAATTTTGGTGCCACCCCCAGGTTACTATGAAAGAATCAGGGAGATCTGCGACGAGCTAGATGTTCTGTGGATAGACGACGAGGTCATGGCAGGATTCGGCAGAACTGGAAAGATGTTCGGTGTCGAGCATTGGAAGGCCTCACCCGACATAATTACCATGGCAAAGGGACTTTCAGGGACCTACATCCCATTGGGTGCAACGATGATGAGTGAAAAAGTATCTGACTTCTTTGAGGACAACGTGTTCGTGCACGGGCATACATACTCTGGCCACCCGGTCGCATGCGCTGCTGGAATAGCATCAATAGACCTCTATAAGGAAGAAAAGCTTGTGGAGAACGCTGCTGAGATGGGCAAGGTATTCGCTAAGAGGCTAAACGAGATCAAGGAAGACCACATATCTGTCGGGGACGTCAGAGGAAAGGGTTGCTTCTGGGGCGTAGAGCTCATAAAAGACACCAAGACATTGGAAGCAGCATCTACCCGTGACGAGAAATTCGCAGGGATACAGACCATTCCCGCAAAAGTGCAGGGCGAATGCCTAAAGAATGGAGTATACTGTCTGCAAATGATAACTACTATGCTTCTCGCCCCACCATTGATCGTGAACAAGGAAGAGGTCCTTAGATCACTAGACGTAGTCGATGAGGCACTGAAAATATCAGACAAGGAATGTAAGTAAATATACATTCTCTTTTTTTTATTTTATTTCTTACAGAACTCTTTTGGTGTTGCTGTCAGGGTCTTTATGTTCTGGATTGGCGTTCCAACAGTGATGTCACATCCACTTGCCAGAATAAAGTTGTTTGACCCCATCCTGTTTATCTCGGACCTTGCCTCAAGTCTTACATTGATGGGTTTGGAAAGGTAGAGTGTCTCCAACGGGGAGATATTTCCCATTATTACATATTCATTGTTCAGCCTTTCCCTTGCATCATACAGGTCGACATTTGAATCAATGCTTATGATGTCTGTGTCCAGTCCATTGAAAAGCTCAAGCCTGTCATTAATATTACCGCATATGTGTATGCCGGACATGATCAGGTCCTTTCTGTTCTCCTTGAACACCCTCTTTATGTAAGGAAATGCAAACTCTTCAAAGACATCGGGCGAGATTAGGTCACCTGATGATACCGGATCACTGTATATCACGCCCTCGATGCCCTCCTCTATCAGCAATTTTGTGCACTCTATTTTCAAATCTGTCAAAAAGTCCAATAGCTTGAACACAAACGACCTGTTGCAGTAAATGTCCATGAGAAGATTCTGTGTCCCCCTTATCTCTGCAGCAAGGGTGAATGGCATGGCCAGGGACCCATAAAGGAATCTTTTTCCCCCGTCCTTTTCCATTAATTTCTTTGCGGTCTTTAGTCCCGAAACTATCCTATCATTTTCCAATAGGTCGGGGATCTCAAGATAGTCCAGGTCTGATGGATCTTTTATGAGTGGTTCCACGGTGACAGGATTGCCCTTTGGCTCTATCATGACCTTACCGCCAATTGCCTCAACGGACGCAAGCCAGTCCCAAAAGCACTCATACATGTCGAATCCGCAGCTTCGGACGACCTTGTATTGCTTGTTGGCAGCCGATATGGGGTTCTTTATAGAATCGTAAACGTTCATATGGGCTTCATTCAGGGCCCAATATCCCTGGAAGGGCGGCGCTGTTGGAACGATGTCGGGAGTTTGGTGCTCTATTGTCCTTATGACGCGCTCATAACTTGAAAGCTTTGCCTTTCTCTTGTTGCATACCCTTTTTTCATCATTCATCAGGAATTCAACAAGCTCCAATGCCATTATTGCATCCTCTGCGTAACCTTGGGCCCCTATCTCATCGGCATATTCCTGGTTTACAGGGGCTCCACCCACAATGACCTTCGTGTTGTCCCTTTTTTCAAGGAATAGATTGACTATGTCTATCATGTTGTCCCTGCTTGTGGTCATCAACGCAGAGACGCCGACAATTTCAGCGCTTACCTCGTTCGCCTTTTCTAAAAAATCCTCGGCGCTATTGTTAGTGCCGATGTCATGGACATCATAACCGGAAAGGTCAAGCATCATCTTGACGATGTTCTTTCCAATGTCATGAAAGTCCCCAGACACCACGCCAAGGACAACGCACCCTTTCTTTTGTGTCTTGTATTGTGAATGATAATACCTAAGATACTCAATTGTTGAATTGGCCGCATGTGCAGAAAGCAAGAGCTCGGGGACAAATATCATCCTGTCCTCGTACATGTGACCTAGTCTCTTCATGCATTTATTGCATATGGTGTCCATTACCATTTGGATATTGATATTGTTCTTGACAACTTCCTTTGCTGAGTTGATGGCCTCAACTTCGTTGCCCTCGATTATACTAATACTCAAATCTTTTAAGATTTTATTTCGTATTATCAAATCGTCCATAATATTTACTCCTAAAAAAAGAAAGGAAGGAAATTTATAAGTTTTTTGTATATTTTGTATATGCAAGTATGTTCTCGGTAGGGGTGTTAGGAGATATTCCACATCCTGGCGCCATGATGTCGGTGCCCCCTTCAAAGCATGCCTGGGCATTTTTCAGGACAGTGCCCTGGTCACCGAACATTAGGGAGTCAACTGGATTTATGTTTCCCACAAGCGCCGCATCCTTGAGTATGGACTTGGCCTTTGCCGTGTCAACAATATGATCAATTGAAATTCCCTTGGCCCCTGTCCCCTCCATGTCTTCAAGGATCGCCATGGTGTCCCCACAGATATGCAGGACTACTGGCGTGCTAAGGCTGTCAACGACCTTCTTGATGTTTGGCGCCGCAAGCGATGCAAATAAATCTGGACCGATAAGCTCAGTAGTTGCAGATGGATCTATAAGGCATATGGAATCAGCGCCCTGGCTCTCAAGGTACTTGCCATAGACCGCTGTGACATCGCCAGCAAATGAAACTACGTTCTCAACGAACTCAGGGTCATCGAACGTGTCCATCAAAAGGAACTCTACGCCCCTTAGGTGCCCTGCCAACGTGAAAGGTGAAACTATGCCACAAATTACTGGCAATTCATCCCCAACCTTTTCCTTGAGCATGGAGACAGCCTCGCCAACTACCGGCATCCTACCATCCTTCTCTGGCTCTGGAACCTGCAAATTGTCTAAATTCTCCTTTTCCATCAGTATATGCTCTTGTACGGAGGGTTGTGATTTTTCATTTTCTAGGTCAATCTTGCATCCGAGTGTCTCAGCCTCTACTGTGAGGCAAAATGGCACCCTTACACTCTCAAGTCCCGCATATTCCCAAGCAGCGTATGCTAGGTCCGCCATCTTCTTGGGTTCCTTATGGGATGCAGGCCAATGGGTATCGGTCTTGTCCATGAGCTCCATGGTGGCCGTCTGCAGCGGGCAGCTGCAGGATATCCTGTCCACAGGTTTCCCATTGAGTATGTTTAGGTACCTTTGTTTTGGTGTAAAATCACTCATTTGTTCACCACAATTATATTTTCTGAATAACTTCCTTCCACGCAAGCACATTCTCCATGGGTGTGCCCGGGGCAATGTCGCAACCCGCACCAAGGATATGGCCCTTTCCGTCAGTCTTTTTGATACAATCCTCGGTCTCCTTTAGCACCTCTTCCTTAGTGCCAGCAAACATCGTTTCAGCCGGATTTACATTTCCTAGCAGTGCGACCCTGTCACCAATCTCCTGTTTTGCAACGCCTATGTCGACAAGAGCGTCCATTGAAAATACATCTGGAATTATATCGGCTATTGCACCTAATCTGTCTGATGTATTACCGCATATGTGCAAGATGCTCGATCCACCCATTTTCCTGATCTTGTCGATACATGCCTTGCTGTATGGCATTGCGAACTGCTCAAAGTCCTCCTTGCCGATGAGATCCCCGGAAGCCGTGGGATCAGCCATGCAAAAACCGTCAGTCCCGCATCCAATGAAGTATTCTGTGTAAGTATCGATAGCCTCAGTTGCCAGCTTGAGCATGTCCTTGACGAAGTCTGGTTGGTCAAAAAGGTCCATCATGAGATTTTCAACGCCACGAAGCTCGCCTACGAGTGTGAAGGGGCAAACCAGTGTCATGAAGTAATACTTATCATCGCCATAGTGCTTGATAATGTGCTCAGTGCACTCGTAAGCACTCTTTGCCCTGTAGTCCTTTGATGGATCAGGGACCTCCATCTTGTCCAGGACGCTGGGGTCGCTTACTATGTGCTCTGCCGTGCTTGGGGACCCAATGTCCACAATGTCGGGCGTGCAGCCCATGGCCTCTGCCGGGCATAGCCAATCCCACATAGTCTCAAACCCGTCCATTTCGGTCTTGTCAACTATGCTTATCTGTGCCTCAGCGGCCTTTTTTGGGTCGCTGATCGAATCCGGAACACTCACTTTCATCTGTTCAAGTGCCCAATATCCTTGGAATGGGGGACCGATAGGAACCCTATCGACCTCTTCCCTTTTCATGGCAGCTATAAATCTTTCTCTTGATGTCATATCACTCATTTTATGCCTCCAATATGCTTTCTACCAATTTGAGGGCCTTTGCAGCGTCATCTGCATACCCGTCTGCGCCGATCTTGTCTGCATAACCTTGTGAAACTGCACCGCCACCGATGATGATCTTGCAATCAGGCAGAGTATCCCTTATAGCCTTGATGGCATCGGGCATGGCTATCATGCTGGTCGTCATCAAAGAGGACATGCCAACGATATCGGCATTTGATTCCTTGGCGGCATCAACGAACTTATCAATGCTAACGCTCTTTCCTAAGTCAATTATCTTTACACCTGCGGCCTCGCAAAGCAACTTGACAAGGTTCTTGCCTATGTCATGGATATCACCCTGCACCACTCCAATCACAACCGTTCCGCTGGTCTTTGAGTCTCCGGCCTTCAAGTATGGTTTCAAAAGTTCCACTGCCATGTTCATGGCCCTAGCTGACCTCAGGATCTGTGGAACAAAGACCTCTCTCTTATCGTACTTGTCACTGATAACAGCCATCCCTTCGCTCAGACCTTCCTTTATACATTTGTAGGCGTCCATCTTGTCAGCTATTGCAACCTTTGCTGTTTCTGTAGAGAGCTTTTCATCACCCTTTACAACTGCATCCTTTAATATTCCTAGAATCTCCTTCTCATCCATCTTATTCACCTCATCAAATATATTCCTTTAATCCTAATTCATCGATCTTTTCATCGGTCACATATCCTTTATCATCCCATCCCCTCTGCTCATAGCATTCCTTGAGCATGGACTCGAACGGTGGCACCTTTCCCTTCCTGAAACCGTCCAAAGCGGGGTTCCTGAACTTCTTTGGCATTGTGTCGAACTCAGGGCCCTTCCCGTCCTTTATGTTGAGAAGCCTCTGGAATGTGTACATTCTCTCTCCTGATCTTATAAGATCATCCACGGACCAGTTCCATCCTGTCGCGGCGTTCAGGGCGTCAAGATATCTGGAAATAGAACCTTCTCCCTCAACGAACATGAAGGCGCAAAGGACTGCAGATCCCATGATAGAACCGAAATCTTGGTGTATGATCGCTAGATTTGTCTTTCCCTCAACTTCAAAAAATTCAGTCTCTTTGTCAATTCCAAACTCGGGAAGCAGGAAAGCGCCTATCTCGGTCTCTTCAGGGCAGCCTCTATAGTGGCATGCGCCCCGGGTCCCTGTGGCATAGTTGATGGCCAGGCTGTAGCATAGTCTCGGATCATGACCCGGTGAGTCAAGACCACGTACCTGTACAGAGTATTCCTCTTTTCCAAGGCTCTTGGAGAAGAAATATGTTCCCTCTGCCATCTTGTCACCAATGCCCTCCCTGTTACCTATCATATCTATAAATTTGAGCACGCCTTCAGCATCGGACCATTTTGCCTCAATTCCGCCGGTATCATCCTTCGAAAGCCATCCCTTTTCAAAAGCCTCCATAGTGAAAGCAATTACCGCGCCGGTTGAAATGACGTCCATGCCATATTTGTTGCAAAGATCGTGAGCTCTAGCAACGGCCTTGAGGTCATTGACAAGAACATTTGACCCAAGCATTGCCAATGTCTCATATTCGGGTCCCGCACCCTCGAAGTTATATTTTTCATCATTCACACTGACATGTCTGTGACAGGCAAGTGGACAATATAAGCAAGGTTTTGGTTTGACATTGAGCTCATCATTGTACAAAGAGGACTCCATTGCCTCTCCCTCTTCGATCCAACTGTAGCCATCCCAGTTCTTCTTGGGGGCGTTGTCTATGGAGTTGTAATGGGACCATCCTCCAGGCGTACCGCATCGCTTCAGGTCCTTCCCTCTTGAGCTTTTTGCCATTGTCCTGGTAATGTCCCGCTTTACCTCGCTCAGCTTCTCGGCATCGAAGAACTCTGGTTTCTTCTTTCCCAAGACAGCAATGGCCTTGAGATTCTTAGATCCCATTATGGCACCGACGCCGGCCCTTCCTGCGTACGAGTGCTTATCAACACCAACAGAAGCGAATCTGACCTTTTTCTCACCAGCCGGGCCTATTGCCGCAACACTTGCCTTCTCGTTTGTCTCGCCTATGACCATGTCAACTGTCTCATACAGGTCCTTGCCCCATACCTCAGAGGCATCCTTGATCTCAACACTATCCTCTGTCAGCCAGAGGAATACTGGCTTAGATGCCTTGCCTTCCACAATAAGTGCATCTATACCGCATCCCTTGAAGTTAGGACCGAACTTTCCCCCGGCGGCCGAATCCCCCAGTGTTCCGGTAAGCGGGGACTTTGCAATTATAGACCATTTTGCCGATCCTGGGATCCCGGTCCCCTGAAATGGGCCGGTGGCAATTATGACCTTGTTTGACTCATCCAGTGGATCTGAATCGCCCGGGACCTCGTCATACAATATCTTTGCCCCCAGGGTGGATCCACCCATGAATGTCTTGAAATAATCTTCATCATAAGAGTCATAGGATATATTCCCGTTGCTTAGATTGACTCTTAATATTTTATTAAAGTAACCGTAAACCACCATCATCACCTAAAAAAAGAAAATAAAAGCCCTTAAAGGGCCATGTCCAACAATTGCATCAGGTCGTAAGTTGGTATATCCTTCTTTGCTGATTTTGCACCATCATTCAGATTCACATGGCAGAATGGACATATCGACACAATTGAGCTTGCGCCTGTTCCCTCTGCTTCATCGATCCTCCTCATGGACGTGTTGACCGCAAAGTCTGGATAGTCTGTCTTGACGCCGCCACCTGCACCGCAACAAAGGGAATTTGCCTTGATACGGGTCATCTCAACGAATTCAAGCCCTGGGATGGCATTCAAAAGCTCCCTTGGCTGTTCGTATACGCTATGGCTCTGGTCTTCCTCTTCACTGCCAAGCGGATACCTGTGCAAGTGCCTTCCGGTGTGGCATGGGTCATGGTAAGTGACCTTCATGTCAACTTCCTTCGTTGGTTCCCATTCGCCGGCCTTATACTTTTCGTACAGGTAATCTACAACGTGCTTGAACTCAACTTCATCAGCAAGCTCAGCATAACCCTCTACCTCTGGGTAGTCCTTGTTGAAGCATCTGAAACATCCGGCACATGCAGTGACTATGGTATCGACACCCCTCTTCTCGTGGATCTCCTTGAACTTGGCGATGTTGAGCTTTGCGACCCTCTGGAACTCTTCCTCTACACCCATTCTTCTGACCGTTGAACCACAGCAGACCTCTTCTGCGTAAAGGTAACCAAAGTCTACATTCAGCTTGTTCAATACACTAACGGTTGAGTTGGCAATGCATCTCACAGGCGCATTGTATGGTGGTGTACATCCAGCATAGTACAAAACTTGGGCATCCTCTTTGTTAACGTCCTTGATAAGTGACTTGTCGTTCTTGCAGATGTCCTTTGTCCATCTCGTCCTCATCTTCCTGGAACCTGTGTAAGGATTGTTGTTGTTCCTCATCGATTTTATCAGGATCTCACCAGATTCTGGGCCAAGGCCACGTTTTATGATCTCAAATCTGATGCTCTGGAGGATATCCGCCCCATAGGCCCTTATTGGCTTGAATCCGTCCGTGTCATTAAGGTAGCACTGTTCAGCGCAGTTTCCACATAGAGTACAGTACGAGAAGGTCTCAGCGACATCCTTGTCCCACTCAAGGTCCCCATTCAGAAGGGCCCTGTATATCTGCATCCTGCCCTGAAGCGTGTAGTCCATAAACTGCCTGTCCAAGAACGAGGGGCATATGACATCCCTGAGGTCCTTGTGCTGTGTCCTGCATGTACCGCACCCTATGCACCTCTCAGGCAAGTTGTTCTCCTTTAGTATTTTTTTTATGTCCTCTTCTGACATTTAGATTCCTCCAATCTGGCCCCTGTTCATTATCCTGTCCGGATCCATCATATCTTTAATGGATTTAATGAACTTTACAGTATTTGGATCTGCATTGGACATGTTGACTCTGCTGTTCTGGTATGAGGCCTTGTAAACAACACCGCCATTTGCTACCTCTACCTTGGCAATCTCCCTTAGCAGTTCCCTGCCTCTCTCCTTCTCCTTCTCATCCGAGTCCTTGTGTCCAAAGTAATTGAACCTGATAATGGTCTCATGCCCTCCATCCATGACCCTATTGTAGGACATGATTGGGTGGTCTGGCTCTACAAATCCCAATTTATCATGCAACTTCTCTACTTCACGGTATATCGTTGCCTGCTGGAAAGCTGGGCAGTAACATCCGGTCCACTCCCCTATGCCTCCACGGGCACCATCCATATCATTTGAAAGTTGCATAGGAAGGTCATGGAAATACTGAAGCTGATTTCCTGGTGGAAGCTCATCAAGCCCTACTCCCTCTGGTATGCATTCGATACCCTTGTCAGAGGCGCATATATCCTGAAGTGCCTTAACCTTTCCATCCATGATCTCTTCGTTCCATGCCTGAAGCACGCACCAGCTCTCAAGTTCAGCGGCATCGTGGTCCCTGTAGAATGGGAGCTTCACGCCAGCCTCACAAAAACCCCATGCCCAATTATTTGATGCTATATCACATGCAATCTCTGCCTTTGCAATGTTCATCTGGTTTGGGAATCCGTGCTCTACGGTATCAGCGTTGACGTAGAATGCTTGCTGGAATGGTGGTTTTTTGAATATCTTCACTGCGGCCTTGGTAACGATACCAGTAGTGCCTGCCCATCCTATGAACATTCCAGTCAAATCAATTACTGGTGCCCTTGAACCCCAGTATTTTGAAATCATGTGGGTTCCCGTCTTGATGAGGTCACCATTTGGAAGCACTGCTTCCAGACCCACTAAATAAAAACTTCCGCCTCCATGGGCAAGACTTATGTCCATCATACCACAAAGCAGATACCCGGTTACTACACCCGATGCTGGCGGTGAATATGTGTAAGCGCCTATGTAATCTGGATGATTGCTGTCCATTTCACGCTTGAAGTCGGCCCATGTGGTACCTCCCTCTATGACCGCGTAAAGGGCATCTGTATTTATCTCTTCTACCTTGTTCATCCTTCTAAGGTCAAGAATTATCCCACCCTCGTGTGCGTTTGCCATACCTGCTGTGGTCAGGTTACACACCCAAGGGATTACATTAACTTTATTCTTATAGGCTATTCTCATGATGGCCTGTACTTCTTCTGTGTTCGCAGGCATCAATACTGCATCAGGTTTGCCATCTGGCTCAACTGAGCACCAGTCGTTGCAATATGCATATCTAGTTGTTTTTTTCTGAGATATGTATTTTTGTCCAACGACACCTTCCAGTTCATCATATATTTTTTTGTCTAAAGACAAGTTTCTCCCTCCTTATATTCTAAAAAAAATAAAAGATGAGGATTTACTCCTCAGTACCTGTTGGTACATTTATCACGTACTCTTCTGGATATTTTCCCCTTTCATATCTTAAGAAAAGCCATACTACAAGTCCAATTACATAGTAGAGACCAAAGAGTTCCCACAACATTGTATCAAAGTACTTGAATGTATAATATGCCATCAAAAGACCACAAATTACAGCCAATACACCGGTTGCGGTTCCACCTGGGGTTTTCCAAGGTCTCTTCCACTTTGGATATTTGCTACGGAGTTTCAAAAATGAAAGGCTCGATATCGTATATGTAATACCTACACCGATAGCCATTAGCGTGAACAAGTATGCCAACCATTCCGTTCCAGACAAAGCTATGAAAAATAGCGTTATGGCAAGAATTGCCCAGTTAGCTAGATGAGGTACATGGCTCTTGTTGATTGATGCAAATTGCTTTGGTAGAATCCTTGACCTCCCCATACTGTAAAGAAGTCTTGAACCTGCCAGCCAAAATCCATTGAGGCATGTTGCCAGCGCACAGAAATTAGCTATGGCTATTGCATATTGTGCCCATGTTCCATATAGTTCACCTGCGATTGTGGCGCTTACCATTGGTGTCTCCAGAATCTGATCAAAAGGCAACATAGCATGATTTACGAGGCATAATCCACCATAGAATACTATACAGAAAAGTACAGAGCCTACAAGTAGTCTCCAGTGTTTTTCCGCGGGATATGCCGCTTCCTCTGCGAATTGCGGTATGATCTCAAATCCAAAGAACATTGTTACCATCAACGCAGTTGCAGTAATGAATGCGTCTCTGCCCAATGGGAAGAACGGATGCCAATTTGCTGTGTTGAAACTTGGATCTGCTACAAATAATACTACTATTGTTATTGCAATTGCAACTAACACAATGAACATTATAAATTGCGCTGTAGCACTGATTATCAACTCACGAGAGTTTAATATAGCAAATATTATTGCTAAGGCAGCAGCAATAAGCATCATGGTGTATAAGCCCATTTCTGGCCACCATAGGTACTTTACAATATCCATCAAACACATTAATTGAAATGCTAACACAGTTGTATATGATAATAATAAACTCCAAGAAGTCCAAAAAGCAGCTTCTTTGCCAAAGGCATTCTGTATAAATACAAAAGGTCCCCCAACAAAGGGCAACATGGCCGTCATTTCACCATATACCAAACCTATGGGTATACACATTAATCCAACTATTGTAAAAGCTAGAGCTATAGATGGCCCTGTCAATGAAATCCACCATTGCATCATTACCAGCCAAGGACCGATAATGGCAGCGGTGGCCATCGCAAACAGATACCAACTCCCTAAAACTCTATTAAGCTTCATCTCTTTAGGTGTTCCTTCGTTTGCTATTAAATCACCCCATATTAATATCTGAATTCAGTTTGCAAGGCTCATTTTTATTATTAATCCAACGCATTGCAGCGAAATGCAACATATATCCATTATTGAGTTTATTATTGGATTTCTGAAGCGGCAAAAAAGGGGTAAAATTATTACTATTTGAATATCCTGTCTTTATATATTAGCCATAAGTGGAGATAAAGCTCGTTAAATGACTTGAATAATAATAAAATATAGTGATATTATTCATCTGGGAAGTTTAATATTTTTGAACCAAATTTCCAATATTCCTGGCATTTTTGCAAGATAGTTCCAAGGCATCTCTGCAAAAAATATTTATTGCTGCCATTGACGGAGATATTATGCCCAATGTTGATGTGATAGGTGTGCCATTGGACCCCGATGAGAGGGAGTCCGTTGTGAGAATTAAGAACGACCCGGTCGCTAGGTCGGAACTAAGGTTCCATGAGCCCTATTCGGCGTTGGTTGACAAACTGAAGTTTGATAAGAAAACCCATGGAAACTTTCCAGTGGAGCCATGGCTCACGTCTTTTCCATCTGAGGAGGAGCTCTTCATGTGCACCGTTGAGAACTTTGTCGCATTCATTGACAGCGACGGTTGCTGGGAGTACACAGAGCTGGTAAGGAGATATATGGAGGAAAAAATTGGGGACAATCGCTCACTTATGCTCGCGGTGGACCACTCTGTCGCTTGCGCATCAATGATCCGGGCTTCTGAGATATATGGCAAGGACGATTACGGCCTCATTATATTCGACAGCCACTTCGATGGCATACTTCCAACGCACAGGTGCGACCTGATACAGTATGACCTGGAGATGAATCCTGACACGAGATTCAGCAGGGATGACCCATTCCTCTACAACAGGGGGGAGAGCTTCAATGCAGACTCTTTCCTATTCAAGATGATCGATGAAAATTACATAAATCCTGAGAACGTGATCGTCGTGGGGGTATCCGACTATCCTTCCACTATATCCAACATCGATGACGAGAGGATAAGCAGATTCGTGGATTTCTACCACAGCTATGAGGAGAAGGGCATCAAGATAATCACCAAGGACAAGCTCAGGGCCAATAAGAAGTTCTTCGACCCATCCATGTTGGAGACGAAAAATATCCACGTTTCCATGGACATTGACGTTGGCTCCAGAAACGCCATCTACGGAGCAAGATTCATAGATTACAAAGGGCTTTCCTCCAACGAGATATTCTATCTGCTGCAAAAGATATTGGACACTAAGAAAAGGATCGTTAGCGCTGACATTTGCGAGATAGATGTTTGGAAGGCAGGAAAGAAGTTCTTCGGAAAGCAGGACAGGACGTATGAGGTTGCTGCCAAGATAGCCAACATGCTTTTTTAAAAAATCATCCATTTAAAGAGGATATTCACTTTTTGAAAGTAAACTATATTAGAACATGTTTGCATTTTATAATAAGATGAAGTGCAAGCACACATATCTAGACCAAGACAAGACATGCCCCCATAGAGCACAAAAGGGAAAGGAACTGTGCATATGGCACGAGGAAATCGACCAAAAGGACATGAAGGGCATCGACGCGCACGGGCAGGACCTAGATGATGCTTACCTGGTGGGTGCGAATCTTGATGGGGCGAATCTAGAAAAGTGCAGCATGATTCATGCAAAGCTAAGTGGCGCCAACATAGAGGAGGCCAAGCTTGCGGGAATTATCGCAAAGGAAGCTGACTTTTCAAAGACGCAAATGAGAAAAGTGGACTTGTCAGGGTCCTTTCTAAAGTACTCTAACTTTGAAGGCTCGATAATGGCCAACAGCGACCTGCATAACAGCGACCTTTCCTGGGTCAACTTCAACAAGGCTATAATGACCGGGGCCAACATGCAAAAATCCAGCCTTCTGGATGCAAACCTCGAAAACACCATACTCCTAAATGCCACCCTTTTTCGTTCGATAATGAGGGGGGCTGAGCTAAATGGAGCAGACCTCCAGATAGCAGACCTGCGCGAGGTGGACCTAAGGGGAGCGAATCTCAAGGGCAGCAACATAAGGGGCTCTAACCTCAAGGATGCCAATCTAAAGTATTCAAACCTGGAAGGCGCCATACTCTCGAACAGCAATCTGCAGGATGCTGACTTCGCGCGTGCACAGCTCAAGAACGTATACATGCAAGGGTCTTCCATGCAGCGGGCAAACCTCAGGGAATGTGATATCGAGAACGCAAATCTTTCAGATGCGAACCTGGAGAACGCGATACTCAGGGGTGCCAACATGAAGGGGGCAAACATCAACAATGCCAATCTCCATAACGCCGACATATTCAATGTCAAGGTCGAGGGCATCAAAAACTTGAGGTATGCCAAGATCGACGACCTGATAATCCCTGAAAGAAGGGCTGATGACCACAGGGCCGCCAGAGAGCACGAGGAGGCCATAAAGCTCTATGACGAGGCCATGGCAACATATATCGACCTAAAGAACTATTTCAGCGGAGAAGGGCTCTACGGGCGTTCAGGGGACTTCTACATAAGGGAGTGGAGCGTCAAGGGCAAGCTCCAAAGGACCGCATCGGATCTTCCGGCCGAGAAGTTGAAGGGCATAAGATTCCTAAGATATTATCTGCCATTCTCGTTCAACAGGAAAAACAGCAGATTCTTCTCATTGTTCGCCAAGTTTGAATGTTGGACGAACTGGGTGCTAAACAAGGTCCTATACACTGTTGCAAAGTATGGGGAGAGCCCACTGAGGGTCTTGGGGACCTCATTGTCCATAATCATGATATACAGCATCATATACTGGATAGTGGGGGGGATAACCACAGGGGGCAGCGGGTTCAAGGCCTCTTTCCCTGAGTCATTCTACTTCAGCGCAGTCACGTTCACAACGCTGGGATACGGCGACTACCAGCCAATACCCGACTTTCAGATCCTCGCGATCAGTGAGGCATTCATAGGCGCCTTCGTGCTTGCGTTCTTCGTCGTTGTGGTCAGCAGGAAGCTCATAAGGTGATGCTGGAAAAAAGGAAAAATATATTCAAAAAGACAACTTTCACTTACAGAAAACTTTATAAATTCGTATAGTTATGAAAAAAAGAGATTGAATATAGCTCTTCTAAACAATGAGCGGCTGTAGTGTAGTGGCCTAGCACATAAGCCTGCCACGCTTGTAACCCGGGTTCAAATCCCGGCAGCCGCACCACTATCCACATTCATGATAAAATCGTTCATTTGGTAAGATAGGAAATGCCAGATGGCCAAGAAATTGTCTTTATCAAAATCAGAGAGATCTATCTCAACATGACTCTTCTGCTGCAAGATTGTTCTCTTCGTCCCATACACTGTCTACAAAATCCGGTATGTATGGCGCCCTTTGATACCTTTTGATCTGTTGGACCTTCTCACCCACCAAGGTATTGGTCTCTGCAGAATTGAGCATCTCGTCAAGTAATCTGTTAATCTTGTCTATGCTCTCCAGGGCAAAAGTAAGCTTCTTCCAGTCGGGCCCCTCGAACTCAGAATTGGCCAAGAGTTCCTGAGATATCTTCGCATGGCTCTTGAGTTCGATCAAGAGCGAGATAATGTCGTTCATAGACCCACCATATGGATACTATACTTTATGACTTTTAAATCCATCGTAGCTTTTTACTAAATTATTTATACCTTGTGAAAGTATGTTAATTGGTGGAAAGATGGAATTTCAGAATGTAGAAGGCAGGGACGCGGGAGAGGTAACCCTTTACGCGCTCAGCACCTGCGGGTGGTGCAAGAAGACCAGGGACATTATAGATTCCTTAGGCGTGAGGTACCGCTACGTATATGTGGACCTCCTAGATGAAAAGGGGCGGAACGAAGCAGTTGAAATTATCAAGAAATTGAATCCCAATCTGTCATTTCCCACGGTTGACGTTAATGGCAAGATAATTGTGGGATTCAAGGATGAAGAATTAAAAGAATTGCTCAAAGGTGAATGATCATGGTAAACGAGGAAGATATCAAGAGGGTGCATGACCTGCTCAAGAACGGAGCTGAAAAGCTTGGAAATTACTTCAACTATGATGAGGAGCACACCATGAGACTGGTCAAGGGCCTCATAGAGAACAGGGAAAGGTACGGGTACATGTCGTGCCCCTGCCGCCTGGCGTCTGGGGATTATGAAAAGGACAAGGACATAGTGTGCCCTTGCGACTACCGCGATTCCGATGTTGAGGAATACGGGGCATGCTACTGCGCACTTTATGTCTCAAAAGAAATTAAGGACAAGAGGCTGCCGGTCCACTGCATCCCCGAGAGAAGAAAGAATCCATAGCTATATGTCCATTGCATCGGCAATCCTGGACTTGGCGACCTTGATCATGAAGTATCCAATAATATTGATCAATAACCCGAATATGGGCACAAATACGTAATAGCTTACCATTGACTCCAAGGGGATTGTTATTGCCAGGAGAAGAATGAAAAGGCCCATTGTTGAGAAAATAGAATTAATGCCAACCTTTGCCCCGGTCTCCCTTTTTGTTGGGCTCAGGACATTGAGTAAGATGCTGAAGGATATTGCAAACGCATTCACGGAAAGCAGCAATAGCGTCGTGAACAGGACTCTGGAGATGCCCACGATGTCAAATCCCACAACTATTCCAATGATCAGGGGCACCGGCAGGTAAATCAGGCTCAAGATAAATGACTGGATCCATTTGCTGTTTATGAAGTCGTTTGTGCCGTTAGGCGCCTTCTTCCAAATCCACAGGGCGTTTCTGGATAGGTAAAACAAGGATATCATGCTTATCGTGACAAACATCGGTATCATGTATATGCCCACCATGAAAAGGTACTTGAAAGTCTCTGGTTCCGACCTGGAAGACCAGACAAATGCAATGGGCATGAAATATGAAATGATAATAAGATATATGCTAGTTGATGAGTTGTGTTCGTCCCTAAAGTATATCTTGAAATGTGTAGTGACCTTCTCAACGTATCTTGCGGGCGTTATCTTCCTGACTATCTTGAAAAGGAATCCCTCCTTGGATATAGAGGCCTTGGCCACTGAGAGCTCCTTCTCCAGCGAGAAGGCCTTGCCGGCGATCCTTATCCCCAATGCGTACACAAGACAGACCCAGACCACAAGGAGCAAAAAGCTCAAAGCTATTGAGGGGTCGGGGATGTATCCAGATATCTCTGAAAAAGCTATATTGCCCGTCAATGAGGTGGGCAGGAGGCTGAACGCCCAGTTCTGGGTAACGGCCTCTGCGGTGGTCAACCATGACCTCAGGAAGTATATTGAGAGGTAAAGCCCCGCAGACAGGCCTGATGATATCAGCCTGAAATATTTGCTGCTCTTTGTTCTCTGTATGCTGGACTGTATAAGTGTGAGGGCTATGGCCCCTACGCCCACTGCCAACAATACCAGGAGTGCCTGTGAGAGGAATAGTTTGATTATGCCGAATATCCCCACACCGGCAAGGAAGAATCCTGTGACAAGCAACGGAATGATCACGATTGGTGCTATCAAGAGATATATTGGGAGCATGGCT
>Ga0272442_10003230_pt1 | contig 23018 bp, 20 predicted proteins | sample SSMForm2O_FD_200262 | JGI IMG/M metagenome (GOLD analysis project Ga0272442, IMG submission 200262) | Marine sediment archaeal communities from Little Sippewissett salt marsh, Falmouth, MA, United States - SSM-Form-2O | ecosystem: Environmental > Aquatic > Marine > Wetlands > Sediment ...
TACTAAAGCAGGATAACATGAAACGTCTGTAAGATCAGTAGGAGTTGAAGGAATACCATCAAAATCACTACCAAGGCCAACACAATCGATTCCACCAACATCTATAATATGCATAATATGCTCAATTATAGAATTTAGACTAACTTTATCATTTCCTTCAACAATTTTGGAATATAATTTCATCTCAATCTTGTTTACATAATCAGGATCATTTTCTTTTCCTTCAATCTCTTTTTCGAACCATTCAGAATATTTTTTAATATTCTTCATAAACTGTGTATTAATCTTTTTATTAAGAAAACCTGGGAAAAAATTGACACCAATATATCCATTTCTATCTGCAATTTCTTGGATAAGATCGTCAGATATGTTTCTTGGGATATCACATAACCCCTGAGCACAAGAATGAGATGCCATAATAGGCTTTTTTGATGTTTCTAAAACGTCTTCAACGGTTTTATCAGAAGAGTGCGACACATCTATTACCATCCCCAATTTATCCATTTTACCAATAATTTTTTCTCCAAGTTTTGTCAACCCATCATGTTCTGGTTTATCACCTGAGGAATCTGCCCAATCAGTATTTTTTGTATGTGTCAGAGTCATAACTCTAATACCTAGACTATAAAATAAATCCAAAATTTCAATTGAGTTTTCTATTATATGGCCACTTTCTAAAGAAAGCCAACACGCAAGCTTATCATTATTAAGAGCTGATTGCATTTCCATAGTTGAAGTAACTTTAACTGTTTGATCAGAAGAAAACAATTTTTTTTCAAGAGCTTGATAAAGCAATAAAGCTTTTTTTAATGATTTATGTGGGCCATAAACAGGGTTTACAAATAAAGCGAATATCTGAGCTTTAAGTCCACCTTTTTTAGCTTTTTCTAGAGTAACATGATTTTCATTTTTTTTGATAAAATAAGATGATGAATCATATAAAACATTAGCTGTATCACAATGGGCATCAAAAACAAATAATTCCTTAGTAAAATTTTTATTTTTTACCATAAACGTTTCCAATTTTACATTGTTTACATACTCTTTTTTTATGATCAAAACAATTACTGCAAACCATTCTTCCACATAACATACAAGTGTTCATAGCGCCAGGCTTTTGACATATACTACAAAGCCCTATCATCTCCATTTTATTACTTCTCACCCATATGAAGAAGTTTCTTCTTTAATATGTCTATATTTAACGTCGTAACAACTAGAGGAATATTTTCACGATCCGCTAGCTTTATAGCTAAAGAATCAACGGAACCAGGCTTGTGGTAGACAACAACTGTTGGTTTTACAGGGTGAACTCTAATTGCGATCATTGGGCTACGACCATATCTTATACCTGTAAAGATTATAGCCCGCTCTGTACTCCACCCATACAATTGGCTGTAATCACCAGAATTGATGGTCTCAATTGTTTTAACACTATCTACAAGAGTAAAACCTTTTACATTTTTTTTAAGCCCCAGTTTACTTTGAGTAAGAATATTTCCATCTATGTCTTTTATAAAATCATTTGCACTAATAGCAACAGGGTATTCCATAATCTCCATGATTCCATCCTGAGTTTCTATCATGGAATCGTACTGGTGAAGGATTTTTCCTCCTCTTTTTTCATCGATTTCAACAAGAGCATTTATTATCTTTTTAACGGTTTGTATCCCTGGAGATTTTCTTCTACCTGATTCATAATCCGAAACAACACTTGGTGATAAACCAAGATATTTTGCTAAATCAGTTTGACTAATATTAAAAATATTTCTCCATTTACGAATTGTTTTACCTGGTTTTGGACTAAGTGTTATTTCTCCTGCTATTTTTTCTGATAAGGCATCTTTTATATTCATTTTTCATTCCTTATGGGTCTGAATTTATATCCATAATATATAGCACCTGTATACCCATCTTCCTGTATTCTTCTAAAGGTGCTTTCTACTTTCATACCAATCTTTACATCATCAGTATCACAATCTACTATCTGAGCGGTAACTTTTGGTCCTTCATCAAGTTCCACAATTGCTACAGGATATGGAATTTGCTCTTCAAAAGCTTCAGGTCCGGTATGTATAATCGAGTAGGTTATTATTTTACCTTTACCATTTAGCATAAAATCTTTCATTTTTCCCATACTCTTTCTTCTGCAGTAGGGGCAAGCCTCCCTTGGCGGAAAGAACACTCTCTTACAAGATTCACATTTGTTGCCAATTAGGTTATATCTCTGAGGTATCTCTCTCCAAAATCTTGCTACATTAGATTTCATTTTTATTCTCCCTCCATGATATGAACAACACTTGTTGCACCTGATCCACCGACATTATGTGTTAGACCAATTTTTGCGTTTTTTACCTGTCTTTTTTCTGCTTCACCTCTTAGTTGTTTAACGATTTCTACAATTTGTGCTACACCTGTTGCACCTACAGGGTGGCCCTTGGATTTCAATCCACCACTAGTATTAACGGGTAAAGATCCATCTAGAGTTGTTATTTTCTTTTCAATTGCTTTTCCACCTTCACCCTTTTTTACAAAACCAAGATCTTCAATTGCGCAAATTTCGGCTATAGTAAAACAGTCATGAACTTCTGCTAAATCAATATCTGTGGGTTTTATATTTGCTTGCTTATAAGCCATTTTTGCTGCATGCACAGTTGCATCGAGAGTACAAATATCTCTACGTCCATGTAATGGTAGAGTATCTGATCCTTGTCCGGATCCAATTATCTTTATTATTTTATCTGTATATTTTTTTGCTTTTTCTGCCGCACACATTACTATTGCTGCAGCACCATCTGTTACAGGTGAGCAGTCAAGTAAACCAAGAGGATAGGCAACTGGTGTTGCATTCATTGCTTGTTCAATTGTTATTTCTCTTTGATATTGTGCATATGGATTTTTCGCTCCGTTAGCATGGTTTTTTACTGCTACTTCAGCAAGATTCTTTTTTGTGGTGCCATATTCATGCATGTGTCTTTTTGCAATCATAGCATATAACGCTGGAAAAGTCGCTCCAAAGAATGCTTCCCATTCTTGATCTGCAGCTGTAGCTAGAGTCTCTGTTGCAGAGCCTCCTCCTACATCATTCATTTTTTCTATACCACCTATTACTACTACATCGTTTACACCAGAAAGTATTGATAGATATCCTTCTCTTACAGCTAATCCGCCTGATGCACAGGCTCCTTCTGTACGAGTCGCAGGAATATGCATATGAGAAAAACCAGAAGCATCTGCAACTAATGCTCCAACATGTTCTTGACCTACAAATCTTCCTGAACTCATTGAGCCAATGTACATAGCATCGATATCAGTTCCCCCTATTCCTGAATCAAGTATTGCTTTTGAACCTGCTTCGCCTATTAGTTGTCTGAATGATTTATCCCATAGTTCTCCAAATTTTGTTAATCCAATACCAATTATTGCTACTTCTCTCATCTTTTTCACTCCCAATATAAAAGATCCGTTATTTTTGCATAAGTTCCATAATCAATATATTCTTTTTCTTCCACCATCTGTTTAACAGAAGGTGCGTTTTCTCTTCTAATGTTTTTTATTTCATCTGTAACTGTTATATCAAAGCTATCGCTTCCTGCTCCAGATCCATAGCTTGTTAAAAATATTCTATCTCCTGGTTTTGCCATATCAAGAACTGATGCTAGACCTACCATGGTTGCACCCGAGTATGTGTTTCCTATGTTTGGGACCATAAGACCTTGTTTTATTTGATCCATTGAAAAACCTAGTATTTTAGCTACTTTTACAGGAAATTTTCCATTGGGCTGATGAAAAATAGCGTAATTATAATCTTCTGGTTTTGTATTTACTTTTTCCATCATTTTTTTAGCAGCATTTGTAATATGTTTAAAATAAGCTGGTCCTCCTGTGAATCTACCACCGTGAGATGGATATTTTCGTTCTGCTCTCCTCCAAAAATCAGGTGTATCTGTCGTGTAAGATAAGGTATGGTTTATAGTGGCTATTACATTATCTTTTCCAATTATAAAAGCGCCGCCTCCTGCTGATGCTGAGAATTCTAATGCATCACCTGGAGCTGCTTGTGAGGTATCTGCACCAATTGCTAACCCGTATTTTGCCATTTCTGCTTTCACTAGAGCAGTACATGATTGTATACCAGCTGTTCCAGCTTTGCAAGCGAATTCATAATCTGCAACCATTATATCCGGTGTGGCACCTATTGCTTCCCCTACTATTGTTCCGGTTGGTTTTACAGCATATGGATGTGATTCACTTCCAATATATATTGCTCCTATCTCTTGTGGATCTATATTGCATCTTTTCAATGCTGCTCTTGCTGCTTCCACACTAATTGTAGCTGTATCTTGATCTATCCCAGGTACTGTTTTTTCGTTTATACCTAGACCCCTTGAGATTGTTTTTCCATCTTTTCCCCAGACCTTAGCTATTTCTTCGGTTTTAATCCTGTATCTCGGGATATATGCACCATAACTTATTATTCCAATTTCTGTCATAATTTCCCTGCCAATTTATGCCGAAAAGACAATTTATATATAAAATTGTCGTTTATTTTTTCGCTTTTTAACGAATCTTTATAAAAGAGTTCGTCTTAATTCTATCATATGGAGATTGACACCAATCTCTTCTAATCTTAGAATATACGCTTTACCAACTTTCTTTTGTAATTTATCAAGAAAAAACTGACCTGCCTCTTCACCAAGTGAGGTAGAGACTTTTTCAATAATTTTTTGAATAGCACGCCCAAGATTGGATGGGCTGACTGAGTTAATTTCTTCAGAGATTTTTATGGCATTCTCTGCTTTAGAAAAATTAACACTATCAATATAAATATAACCTAAAAACTCGTATTTAGAAATATATTTCTTTATAATATCTTTAATTATTACTACAGAATAGCTTTCTGTGCTGGATTCACTTAAAATATCTATTAATGATTCAATTACTCTTTTTACAAGTAGAGTCTGTTTCAACTTAACAACGTCCAGATCAACACCCATCTGTTTAAGTTTCAAACTATAATCAGCATTTATTTTGTCTTTTATATGTTCGATAATAGAAAAATTGTTATCATGTAATTTGCCAGTTGTTTCATTGATTATTTCTTGTATTATTTTCTGTATGGTTAATCCTACTTTTTCTGGTTTGGTATTGTTAACCTCTTTATCAACAGATACAATATCCATGTTCTGAATGGATCTAACATCATTGATTTTAACATAAGTTAAAGGGTCGTATTGTGTGCTTAGACGTCCAACTAGCTCAGTAAGTGTTTCATAGGCAAAATTCCTTCCAACTTTATCTTCTAATAGCTCGTGGAGTAAAGTAAAAATATTTTTTAAAACATCAAAGTTACTCAGACTAAATTTTAGAGAGTCTTTTATCTCATATAAAAACTCGGATTGAATAAGTTCAAGATCAACACCTATCTGTTTTGTTCTCTTCTCATATTCGTATGGTAAATCTTCTTTGATTTCTTTTATGAAATAAAATCCAGCGTCTTTACCCATACGTTCTGCGAGTGCAATCATAAAATCTTTGATAGCGCTACCAATTAATTCAATTTCTACATTTTCAATATCATCATCTATTTCAACCAGATTTATTTCCTCTTTGAATTTCTCTGATTTAATATCAATATATTTTAAAAAATCATATTTATCAATTAATCTAGTTAATATATTCTGGATGATCATGTTGGCGTATGGTTCGGATGTTCTTCTTCCGATTATACCAATCGTTGATTTTAGTATTGTACCTAAAATATCTTTTTTCTCAATTTGTGGCATCAGCAGCACTTAAAAAACACAAACCATGTTTTTATATTTTCTTATTTTAGTCGTCCCAAAACTCTCTAGTTCGGGCATAAGTCAGCTCTGCTTTTAAAATATCTTTTAAAAATTTAATTTTTGCCTCTTCTGATTTGTTAATGTCTGTTGCATTATATTTTCTTAGTATTCTAGCTGCTGTATCTGGTCCAATCCCTCTTGCAGAGAGAGCAATAATTGCAGGTTTGCCATAACTCAAAACCAAACTAGCATTTTTATGCATTCTTTTTAGTTCTTTTTTATCCTTGTCTGTTTTAATTTTTTTAGATAAAATTTTTGCTTTATCTTTGTTATATTTTCTTAACACAGCTATTTTTATCGCGTTGCATTTTGGACATTTAGGTTTATCTTCTGCTCTTCTTACAGTGGTGTTTCTGATATATTTACAGTTAGTACATACAAGTGAGATATCTACATCATCTATTCTTTTTTTAAGGGCCATTAAAATGCTTCTATCTGCTCGTTTTGGAACCATTAACCCTTTTATTGTTTCGTATCCAGCAAGTGCTATCGGTGAAAGCTTTTGTATTACTATTTTTATCTTTCCGGTTTGAATTTCTCTTAATACTTCTTGAGTATTTTTAATATCCATCCTTTCAAAAATGATTTTATCTACTGCTTCGTCTTGGATAATTGTATTTTCAAATAAATTTAGGATTTTTTTCATACCTACTTTTTTATAATCAAAATCCTTTTTTACAGCACCAAACTTTCTAGCAACGTGGACTAACTGCCATCTTATATAATTAGAGTTTCTAAGGATTCTATTTAAAATATACCACAATGATTCCGGTTTTGTTTCTAGTATTATATCTTTTATTTTTTTTGGATTTAATCTACAAGGCAGTTCCAAATTTATTCTGTAAGAATCGGTGTTTACACCAATACTTTCACCTATCGATTGGACAAGTATTGAAGAGATTAGTCTTCCTAATGTTTCATTTACTTTAGTTCCAAAACAAGAATTTATTACAACTTTTTTATCTTCTATTTCAACTGTAATTGTTTTATCATCAGGTATAACAAGATTTTGTTTTTTTTGTTTTTCAATATATTTGACAAATTTATCTATAGACGTGTTATCAGTTGGATATCTCTCTTTTATAAGCTTCTTACTATGATTTCTCCTTAACCTTCCGACTTCTCTTGCAACATTGTAAGGAACAGGTATATCTTCACCAGTCCAAGAGGGAATATTACCAATCTCTTTGGATTGAGAAACTAATATTTCATCTTCATCAATTTTTATTATATTCCAAGGTCTTCCTCTAAGAATAAAACTTGTTCCTTCAAAACCAGTATTTAAAACAAAACTTTCGTCTAATTTGCCGATTTTCTTTCGGGTGCTAGCATCTACAACAAAATATGTTTTTTCATCGGGAATCATGGAGATGTTATCCAAAAAATAATGTCTGGAATATCTTCTTTTTCCAATATAGCCTTCTTCTACCCAAACGCTTCTTTGGTTTTTTAGTTGCACAATTATTTTTTTATATATTTCTTTTTTAAGTTCGAAAAAAGGATAGGATCTTTTCACTATTTCGTATATTTTTTCTGTTTTTATTCTTCCATATTCTAAAGCGATTGAAATAATTTGGTTTGTCAAAACTGATAAAGGATTTTTTCTAACTTTAGTTTCTTCTATTTCTCCATTAAGAGCTTTTCTTGATATAACCATGCTTTCAGCTAGATCTTCAGCATGAGCGGCTATTATCATTCCCTTTGAAGTTTTACCTATGCTATGTCCTGATCTTCCTACTCTCTGAAGAATTCTTTTTACTTCTCTTGGAGAATTGTATTGTATAACAAAATCAGTGTTTCCAACGTCTATTCCTAGTTCCAGCGAAGAGGTACATATCAGACTTTTTATATTTCCATTTTTGAAATCATCTTCGGATTCCACTCGAGCTATTTTTGATAAAGAACCATGATGCACACCAATTTGCAATTGTTTTTTCCATATGTTGAATCTCGATGCAAGAATTTCTGCTCCGTCCCGAGTGTTAATAAATAGAAGTGTAGATTCATGTTCTTTAATTAGTTCATAACTTCTTCTAAGACAGGCAAATGATATTGGTTCAATATAGAGTTTTTTTGCGTTTTTACAATCATCTTTTTTAATTTTAGGAAATTCAGACTTTATATCAATTAATTTTGATACATCTACTTCAATTATTTTTACATCTCGAAAATTTTTATTTTTTACACCTCCAAGAAATCTAGCTACTTCTGCTGGTGTTCCGACCGTAGCTGATAGACCTATTCTTTGAAAAGAATGATTGTTTTTAGTTGTCAGCTCCTCTAATCTTTCTAATGCTATGGATAGTTGTCCTCCTCTCTCATCACAAGCAAGTTCATGTATCTCATCTATTACAACAAATCTTACAGATTCTAAATGTTTTCTAAGTCTTTTTCCAGTAAACATTATCTGAAATGTTTCAGGTGTGGTAATAAGCATATCTGGGGGATTCTTGGACTGTTTTGCTCTTTCTTTTTTAGATGTATCACCATGTCTTACAGAGATATTTATGCTTAAATATTTTCCAAGTTCTATTGTTCTTCTAAGCATATCTCTGTTTAATGCTCTAAGGGGAGTTATGTATAGTATAGTAATTCCTTTATCTTTAATTGATTTAGATTTTTTAATCTCAAGAAAATTATGAAGAATGGGTAATAATGCCGCCTCTGTTTTTCCTAAACCAGTTGGTGCAATTAATAAAACATTTTTTTTTGAAAGAATATTTGGTATTGCTTTTATCTGAGGTTCGGTTGGTTCATCGAATTTTTCTTTTTTTAGGAATTCTTTAATTTTTGGGTTCAGATCTGTAAAAACTGTCATTTTCTAAGCTCTGTTAAAATGTAAACTATTATTTTAGTATTTTCCAAGTTTAACTTTATTTCATTGCACTGTAAAAAATAAGGCCGATCCCAAACCATGTTAATAATCCTATATAATAGTACCATTGTTGTAAGGGATTAGTTGAAATCAGAATAAATATCAATAGCAAGGGTAAAATTATTAGCAAGAAAAGTGAGAGGACTTGTCTTATGTTCTCATTTAGATTTATTTCCATGGTTTTCACTTACCTTCAAAATTGTGGTATTAAAAATGGGTTATATAAGTCTATTCTTTTATTAACAAATTGAAATAAAATATTTTTGTAGGCTGGAAATTATATATGTAATGTTAATATATTAGTAAAACAATGAACACATTTTTATAATACGATAATTATATATACTATTGTTATGTCGGATCGCGAAAACTTCAAATCATTCATACCTCCTGGTAGAGTAATTCCCGAACTAACTTTAAAGGCTGTACTTGCTGGTGTTTTTTTAGCTATACTACTTGGTGCAGCTAATGCATATCTTGGTCTTTATGCTGGTATGACTGTATCTGCAGTTATACCCGGTGCTGTTATGGCAATAGCATTATTACGACCTTTTAAAGGTACAATACTAGAAGTAAACATTGCTAAAATGGGTGCATCTGCTGGGGAATGTGTAGCGGCTGGAGTAATATTTACTGTTCCAGCTCTTGTTATATTGGAAACACAACTCGGGATCCCAACAGGCTGGTCAACAGTTCGAATTATTGAAACCAGTCTCATCTCTCTTTTAGGGGGTTTTATCGGAGTTCTATGGATGGTACCTCTGAGAAGAGCTCTTGTAGTTAAAACTGATCTTCCTTTTCCTGAAGGTATTGCTGCAGCAGCAGTATTGACAGAAACAATAGGCGGAAAAGAAACTCTTGAAAAAAGAGGGAAGAGAAAAGGAGCAGGTGGCCTTTGGCTCTTAGTTGGAGTTATTCTTGCAGGTTTGTTTAAATTTTGTCAACTAGCCTTAAATATTTTTAGAGATACAATTGAACATGTTGTAAAATTTGGAAGATATACTTTATTTGAAAAAACTAATGACGCTCATCTTTATGGTGGTATAACTACTTCACCTGCACTTCTTGGTGTAGGTTGGATTGTCGGACCAAAAATTGCATCATATATATTAGTTGGGGGTCTTATTGGATGGGTTTTAATTCTGCCACTGGTGGCTCTTGCAACAGGTATTCCAACTCCAGTATCAGCAGAGTCTGTTGAAGCTGCTTTTCATATGGGCTTTGGTGATTTTGAACTTGGAAAAATGATATGGGGTTTTTATAAAATATGGGGGGATCAAGTACGTTACATTGGTGTTGGCGCTATGCTCGTAGGGGGACTATGGGCGATATGGCAGATTAAAAACAATCTTACAGATAGTATAAGAGAAGCTGTTATTGGTATAAAAGGTGGGGACATTGAAATCAAAAAAAGAACAGATAAAGACATTAGCTATAAACTTGTTTTTATATCTTTGGTTCTAATGATCATACCTGTGTTTTTGTTATATGTTTGGCTTTCTGATATGTTTACAGTATCTATTGTTATGGCCGCGCTCACCATTGCTTTTGCTTTTGTAGCTAGTGCATTAGCTGGTTATTTAACCGGTCTTGTTGGATCATCTAATATGCCAATTTCTGGTGTCACAGTGTCAGTATTACTAGTAGTAAGTCTGATAATGATGTATGTTTTTGGGGTTAGTGGTGCTGCAGGAATAACTGTAGTTATCTTCATATCTGCTGTTATATGTATTGGTGGTTCAATTTCAGGTGATTTACTTCAGGCTATGGCCAGTGGGCACATGCTAGGTGCAACCCCTAGAAATCTTCAGATTTCAATGACTCTTGGTGTTATTGGTATCTCTGTATTTATCGGTTTAATTATTAGTGTTTTACATCAAGCATTTGAACTTGGGAGTCGTGCTCTACCTGCGCCTCAATCATTTTTAATGGCGGGAATTGTAAAAGGTGTGATGGGTGGTGAAATGCTTTGGCCTTATGTTATATCTGGGATGTTTCTAGCTGTTATCTTGATTCTAATAGATTTGCCAGTTCTACCTGTTGCAATAGGTATTTATCTTCCATTTTACTTATCTCCACCAATATTTATCGGTGGGATCATAAGATATTTTACAGATAAATATCTAGATAAAAAATTCAAATCAAAACAAAAAGAAAAAATAAGCGACTGGGAACTAGCAGTAAAAAGAACTGATATCACTCCAAAAGAAAAAACTCTTAGAACTGGACTACTATTCTCTGCGGGCTTGGTAGCCGGAGAGGCTTTAACAGGGGTTTTTATTGCAACATTAGTAGTTTTAGGATTTGAAAATATGGCTCTATTAAAGTTTCCACCCATATTACCGGGTCTTTTAGTATGGATTTTTATAGCAATACTTCTAGCCTATATACCTTTGAGAGAGATACTTGATAAGGATTAATTATCAAATTTCTAAACCTTTTATTCTTTTTTCATATATTGCTTACTTTACCAAGAAATGTCCCGTCTAAAAGATAAATTTTACAATTTTTTATATCAATGATTTTACCAAAAGGGCCTACAATTCCTTCTTTATTTATTGCAATACCACCACATAATGGATTAAAAGCAGGGATTATTACAACTTCTGGATTTTTTTTGATTTTATATCTTTCTTTTAGTTTATCAATTAAAAATCTACCTTTAACCCAGCAAGACTCATATGTTTTATAATTCATCCTATCGGTAAGCATAATGCTTGGATGAGTGTGACCCATGATAATTTTTTCACATTTCATAACCTCTTCATTTGGCCATCTATGCCCATGGATAAGACCTAAGTTATCGATTACTATACCATTTGATGGATGTAATACTATATCTTTTGGAATAATTTTGTCGATGTTTCCATCATGGTTGCCAGGTATAATATGAATTTTACCAAATTTTTTAATTTTTTCAAGAAACTCTTTTACATCTCTTCTTTCCTGGAAAGTAGAAGTAGGTATGTTATGTTTTATATCCCCAAGTAAAAAAATGTCTTTAGGTTTATATCTTTTACATATTTGATTAATTTCAAAAAGTAGTTTTTTTGTTTGAGATCCGCTTTGGATGCCATAATCTTTTAATTCTTCTTCGATTCCAATATGTAAATCTGCAATTATCAGAGTTCTTTTATCTTTAATAAAAACAGCAGGTTTATCTTGGATTGGTTGGATAATTTTTTCGTTCATATTAACCATTTTAAAGTTTTCTCAAAATCATATAAATAAATACAAATTTTTTTATGCTTTTATTGAATTAATACTTTTGGGCTAGATAATGTATGTTGAAAAAGATGCAAAAATAATCTGCCTTATCTCATCACTTTCTGGTCTTGTAACAATGGTTTTTCTATATGTTTTAGCCTTTGAATCATTTTCTCAAAATCAAAATTTTGAATTGATTCGAATAATGATCATTTGTTTCTCTTTATTTTTTGCTTTTGTATTAATATTATCGGTTGTTTCTTTGATTAGAGATAAAAAATTAAGAGAAGAACATCTTGAGAATATTAAACTTAGAAAGAAATTCCAGAATCAAAAATCAGATAACCTTGACGATAAAATAGAAATTCCTTATAATAAATGGGGTTTAATTTCTTTGATTATCTCATCATCTATTGGAGTAGTAGTTTTTTTATACATTTATTCATTTTTTGCAAACGCAGAAAGAAACCTCTCAGATGGTGTACAAATTGATCCAGCAAGTATAGCAACTGCTACCCAAATGATCTTTATTTTTTTAACACTTCTTATGATAGTATTAATTTTTAGTGTTTTTTCTCTTATTAAAAAAATACAGAATCCTGTTTTTTATGAATATGTATCATGTCCTGTTTGCGGTAGTAAAGAGATTCATAGAGTTGAATATTCTTGGATTGGTGGACTTTTAGCATCAGCTTATCATATGGCCCGATGTAAGAAATGTGGGAAGGTTTATAATGGAGCGACAGGAGAAGAGATGAAAAATTATTATGGTGTAGCGTTGATCTTTGTGATTATTATAGTGATTCTTCAAATCATAAGATTTATTTTATAGGTATTTTTTTAAAACATTTGGTATTTCTTCAATAATGTCTGTTGCAATAAGACCATATGATTTTTTTTCAAATGCATAGTTCCCAGCGCAACCATTTATAAAAACACTAGTTCTAGCAGAATTATAAGGTGACACCTTTTTTGACAGAAGACATCCAACAATACCTGTTAAAACATCACCTGTTCCACCAACAGTCATAGCCTGGTTATGTATATCATTTAGTTTAATTTGTTTGCCATCTGATACAATATCAACAGATCCTTTTAAGACAATAGTAACTCCCAACTTTTTTGCCCATTTTTTAACGTTCTTTTTTCTTTCATCAAGATTTTTTGATAAGTCTATTCCAGTTAGTTTTTTAAATTCACCTGCGTGAGGAGTAATAACTGTATTTGTGTTTTTTATTAGATCTAATTCTTCTCCCACTGCTTCTATTGCATCCGCATCGATTACCATTGGTTTGTTTTTCTTTTTAAAATCTTTTATAATTTTTTTTACAGCTTCTTTTGTAGTATTATCTGTGCCTAAACCTGGGCCAATTATTAAGCAATCTGTTTTATCAAAAAAATCATTTATTATTTCTAAATCTGCGGGTATCATTTTTCTTTCATTTTTTAATTCTATTACTATCAAGTTTGGTGAAAGTTTAGCAATATCTTCTGAATAGCGTTTACGGGTTATCAGTTTCGGAGAAAAAGAAGTAATTGCTTTTGCAGGAGTTTTAGGAGTTAAAATATACACTAAATCAGCACCTGTTCTAAGGGCAGAAAGACCAGATAAAGCAGGCGCACCGACAAAGGGGCCTCCTCCTACCACAAGAACTTTCCCATTTTCACCTTTGTGCGATTCTTTATTTGGCTTAGGATAAAAAGTTAATAGTTCCCCGGGTCCAACATATTGAACTGCTTTTTTTGGAATTTTGATATCTACTATTTTTATTGTACCACTATTTTTTTTGTTCATATTCTCTTTAATATCATGAAAGGTTATTGTATAATCTGGTTTAATAGATATTTTAGTTCCTAGACCTGTTGGTGTATCCACAGATAAAATAGTTTTATTTTTTGATTTGTTTATTTTTTTTACAATGCTTTTAAATGGTTCTCTGAGTTCGCCTTTAATACCAATTCCTAACATAGAATCAATTATTATATTGTTATTTTGTATTAATTCAGTTATTTTATCAAGGTCACCAATATCAAAAATTTCTGTAGTTAAATCTTTTAGTTTTTCATAGTTATTTTTTGCGATTTTTGTATGTATATCTTTGGATTTACCAATAAGAAAAACTTTGACTTTATATTTTTTTGAAAGATACCTTGCAGCAACAAAACCATCTCCACCATTATTACCTCTACCGCAAAAAAATAATATATTTTTTTCTTTTGGTTTTAGATTTTTTACTATAAAATGAAAAACACCTCTACCTGCATTTTCCATCAATTCTTGTGTTTTAACTCCATAGAATTCAGAATTTATATCTGAGACATGTACTTCGGTTTCTGACATCATAATAAACACCTTAAACAAAATTTGTGTAAATATTTTAGGCTAAACTAATCAAATATTTTTTGAAAGCTGTTTTTATTGTTATCAACCATAGAACTGCTAATAATATAAAAAATATTGTTGAATAATCCCAGTTATTTATAACAAGGCCAAGCGCTATTCCAGCTGCTGGTGCATGTTCTGTGTTTGTAATTGTCATTATAAATATGGATATACCAACTGCAAAAGCAGCTGAAATAATAAGTACTGAGTATGAATCTAGAAAACTTGTAAAAATTCTTGAGTTTGATATTAAAAAAAATATAAATCCTATTATTAATCCAACTGTGTATCCACCAATTAAGCGCTTGAGGTCTGATGAATAACTGTGTGGCAATGCAAAAACAATAAAAGAACTCGCCCCAAGGGCAGTTATTATTGCAGCCTCTTCTATTATATTAAGAAAATAAAGAACTGCTAGAATGGTTAAGGATGCTAACATACATTGGAAAAAATATTTTAATTTGTTATTTTTGAATTTTTTATCAAGAATCTCTATTTTCATTTTATTGGTTTTTTTTCTCCTCACTTTTTTGGTTAATCAATTTTATCTCTAAAAAACTTTTTTGAATCTTTTAGTATTTACCCATAATGAACCTTAGTTAAAAGAACAGCTAATGCAATAATAAGAGTGATAAAGTTAGCTAATATAACTGGATAGGAATGTATTAAAAGACCATATACTAACCATAAAAAAACACCAGTTGAAAAGATAATGTACATCGCAAGATTAATATCTGTAGTAGATTTTGTTTTTAAAGATTGTATTACCTGAGGAATAAACGCTGCTGTTGTTCCTATTGCAGCCATGAACCCAATGATATTTATGTAATCCATTTTTTTTCACCCATATTTGAAATATAAAACCACATAATAAAGAGGTTTATATTTCTATTTCAAAATCTTAAAATAGGCACGATATATTATTATCTCAGAAATTATCAAAGGATGGTATAGAAATATGATGCCTGGTATGCCCGGAAGAATGAATTCTCGGCAAATGAACCAAATGATGAAAAGACTTGGAATAAACATTAAAGAAATCAAGAATGTAGAAAAGGTAATTATAGAAACAGATACTAAAGAATATGTTTTTGATAATGCTGAAGTAACTATAATGGATGCAAAGGGTCAAAAAACATATCAGATCACAGGTAATCCTCGCATAGAAGAAAAAGAAGAAGTAACACCTGAAAAAGATATAGATCTAGTAGTAGAACAAACCGGAAAATCACGGGATGAAGCTAAAAAGGCTTTAGAAGAAAGCAACGGTGATATCGCAGAAGCTATAATGAAACTTACCGAAGAATAGTTAACTGTATTTATAAAAATACATTTTTCTAGAGCTATCATCAATTGTTTTTCCTTCACCAATTTTTCTTATAAACTCACAGGCTGACTTAGCCTGAAAAGAGGTTCTATTTTCTGCTTGTTCAACTGTATTTATTTCATGTAAACAAAAACTCAAAGCTCTAATCTTCCACCTATAATAATATTGATCAATAAAATTTGAAGAATACTTTTTTACAAACCAAAATAATAGTTCTACCCATTTATTAATATCAACTGATTTAGTTTTTTCATAAAATAATTTAAAATCCTTTACATCTTTCAAACTATAAAATATATCATCATGAGGGAGATTCAATCTTTTCATTAGCCTAAGAGAATCCATACTTCTCTCAACTTCTTTTTTTATATCCATATATGTTTCGTCAAACTTTGTGTTTTTCTTAAAAGGAGAAGAAACCATCATAATCGGATGTATTTTTTTTCTGACAGGTAGGCTATAAAAATATTGAACCATTCTCACTGCTTCAATAAAACATTCGTTAAACATTTTACGTAAATTCGTTAAAGTTTTTTTACCATGCATTTTCTGACCAAGATAAACTTCACCCATCTTATACCCATACATAAGAGATTTCATTGTGATAAACGTATCAATACCCCAGTTATATGGGGGTTTTATTCCTTTTTCAAACATTTCTTTTAATACTTCTTTTTTTAAAGCTAGTTCACCGCCTAAAGGCTGGTCAATTTCCCAGGCGTTTGGTAAAAACATAGCGATAATGGGCTTTGTTATATGCCTAGTTATCTGTCCATCGGAAGGATTTCTAGAAAAAGAGGCTTTTACAATATCCATATCTCTATCAAGAGGATCAAATAAAAATTGAAACCATTTGTTTGAGTTTGGATTGTATATATCGCCGTCTATAAAACCAATTTTATCAAAGCCTTGTTTGACTGCGGCAATACCCCCATTTATCATACCTATTCCTTTACCAAATTCGTTTGTCTGAACAAATTTTTTCTCGTGGATTACCTCGATATTTTTTTCTTCTCTTTTTTTAAGACGTTTAAATGTTTCTTCGTTTGACCCATCAGATATTATTACTTTGTCCACAACACCTGAATCTATTGCCTGTTCAGAAATAGAAATCGGGTTTAACCCTTCATTTTTTGATATAACAAGTAAACAATTACCCGTCATTATCTATCCTCTTTTTTTATTATATTATTGAATTCGATAAAAAAGTGTACATAAGTTTTAAGTTTCAAATATCCAATTTTCGTATCCCACTCCATCCTATAAAAAACGTATATAATTAATAATATAAATACTACACGTTTTATCTAATTATTACAATTGTTTTTTTTATCAAAAATTTATTAACATTTTATTTAATATGGTCTAAAGAGTTATTGCAGGTGTTTATAAATGTTTTCTTATAAAAAGCAATCAGTAAAATCAAAAGGGGGATTAATAAAAGAGCTAGATAACCCTGATTGGAAAAAGAGGGTTAAGGCGATATATGATCTTAAAGATAACTTAAATTCAAAAACAAAAGCTAGATTAATAGAAAAATTAGATGATGAAAATGAAAACGTATGGCTTGCAGTGGTTAATGTATTAAAAAATTCAAAGAATCCAAAATTAATAGACAATTTAATATCAAAACTGAGAAGCTCAACTAATGAAGAGATAAGATGGCATTCAGCTTATTATCTAGGTGAGATAGGGAATTCTAAAGCATTATCTATTTTGTCTGATGCAATAAATGATGACTGTAAAGAAGTTAGATTTAATGCAGCAAAAGCCCTTGGTAAGATTGGTGATAAAAAGGCTATAGACCCTCTTATGAAAGCTCTAAAAGATGAGGAATCAATAGTTAGAAAGGAAGCAATATCCTCTATAAATAGTATCTCTCCTAAAGAGCCAGTTGATTTATTAAAAAATTCTTTAAAGGATGAGGATGAAAAAGTTAGATCACTTGCTGCAATTCTTATAGGCAAAACTAAAACAAAAGATGCTTTTGACGATTTGATTGGTACGCTCAATGATGAAAATAATATTGTTAGGGTATCAGCGGTTTATGCTTTAGATAAATTTGGCACCGATGAGGCTTTAAAACCTTTATTAAAAGCATTGAAGGATCCATATTGGGAAGTTAGAAGCGATGCCGCCTCTGCTTTGGGCAGACTTGGAAATGATAAGGCTGTGTTGCCTCTTTTAGATACGTTAAATGATGAAAATACTTTTGTCAGGAAATCTGCTTTGAAAGCGTTGGAAAAATTTAAAATCTTTAAAAAATAGGAAAAAAAGAAAAATCTATTAATAATAATTCCATCATACGGATTTTGCTAGAGTTATGGTGAGGTTAAATTGAAAATTAGATTTATATTAGTGTTAGGTATCCTTATTATTGGTATATTAGTTACCAGTCAGAGTTGTGTTTCTGATCCATCAGTAGTTATATATGACTATGAGCTAACACCAAGTGTGTTTATGCCTGGTGATTCTGGAACATTGAAACTTACTATAACAAATGCTGAAACAACAAACACGGTTTCAAAAACAACTGTCAGTGGCCCGTCTACAACTGTATCTACAGATACGGTAGGTGCAATTTTTACAAAAATATGGCTTGTATCTGCATCAGATAAAAATGATAAGCTAATAAAATCTACGATAGATTATAAAGATGCTGGGGAATTAGCCCCTGCTGCTAGTTTTGAGGTTACCTTTGATATAACCGCAGAAAATGGCATAATTGAAGATTTATATTTCCCAAATGTTAAAATTAATCTTGAATCATATACTGATGTTTCTTTCCCTATCCCAATAAAAGTTAGTAATACCTCTGTTGATATTATACCAAAATCTGTCCCTTCAAAGATAAGTTTGAGTGGGGAAACCGAACTTACTTTGAATATTGTAAACAATAGAGAGAACTCTGTTGAAGGAGTTAGTGTCATTGCAGAAGAAATAGAGGGTATTGATTATATTTCAAATAATGTTTTTATTGGTACACTAGATTCAGATTCATCAGAGGAAGCTTCTTTTTCAGTTGTTTCTCAAAACATAGGAAATTACAATCTAAGTTTTAAAGTTGAATATAAAAATGGCGATAATTTTCATAATACTGAATTATCAATCCCAATTGAGATCACTCAAAATTATGATGTTGCCCCGGTGATCTATAGTTTTCCAAAAACGATTACTAAGGGAGAAACTGGTGATATACGACTAGAGGTTTATAATGCAAAAACCGAATCTATCTCAGGGGTTTTAGTAATTCCTTCTTCAGATATTTCTGTTTCTCCTTCAAAATATTTTATTGGTTCAATGGATCCAGATGATGTTTTCTCAGCTAGTTTTGATATAGATACAACAGAGTTGGATATTGGGAAAAATTATACAGTTGATTTTAAGGTATCTTTCAAACAGGGTAATAGTTATTATGAAACAGAAAGTGTGGGTTCAACTTTTTCTGTCTTAAAAATAAGTGAAAAACAGGGTACAAATCCCCTCATCTACTTGTTAATCTTTGTAGTTTTTATTATATTAATCTATATTCTAATTCGTTTTTTTAAAAAAAGGCGGATTTCTAAATGAAACATGGAGATTTTGTAATAATTGCAGAAAATATTAACAAAATCTATGGGCGAGAAGATACAAAGGTCCAAGCCTTAAAAAAAGTCAATATAAAAATTAAAAAAGGCGATTATATAACAATTATCGGTCCTTCGGGTAGTGGTAAATCAACTTTTATGAATATAATTGGTTGTCTAGATAAACCTACATCTGGTAGATTATACATTGAAAATACTGATGTTTCAACTTTAAATGAAAATAAACTGGCAAAAATTAGAAGAGAAAGAATTGGTTTTATATTTCAGAAATATAATCTTATTCCTACGTTAAATGCATTGGAAAACGTTACTCTTTCTATGAGTTTTGCTGGTGTTAATTTTTCTGAGAGAATGAAAAGAGCAAAAAATCTTCTTGGTAAAGTGGATTTATCCCACAGGCTTACTCATAAACCTTCTGAGCTTAGTGGAGGTGAACAACAAAGAGTTGCTATTGCTCGTGCTCTATCAAATAACCCTTCTATTGTCCTTGCTGACGAGCCCACTGGAAATGTAGATTCAAAAAGCGGTAGCAAGATTATGGATATTCTTGAAGAAATTAATAATCAAGGCGAAACAGTAATCGTTGTTACTCATGATCCAAATATTGCAAAACGGGGTAGATGGACTGTCCGTATTCATGATGGGGTGGTTAGTCCTTATGTTGATTGATAATTTTAAAATAGCTTTTAAAAACATCAAAGAACGTAAATCTAGAGTTTTTTTGACATTAATTGGTGTTGCAATTGGGATAATGGCTATTGTTGCTCTAATGAGCCTAGGTGAAGGGATGCAATCAGCTGTGGAAGGAGAACTTGCTTCTCTCACAGATACTATTATTGTAACATCTGGTAATGTGAATGTCAATGCTATGGGGGGTGGTTTTAGTGGAGGTGGAGATAATTATTTCACTCAACGGGATATAGATGATATAAATAGAATAAGTAATCTTGAAAGTGTTAATCCTGTTTTGTTTGGTAGTGCTATTATAGAGTATAATGGCGAATATAAGCCGGTTACTCTTCTTGGTATGGATGCAGTAAGTATGTCCTACATTTTTGGTATTGATTTTTTAGGATTAAAATCGGGAGAATTTATGAATCCCGGTGATCAAAATAAATGCATCATTGGTAATAATATAGCAGATGAATATTTTGACACTAAAATTAATGTTGGAAATAAAATCAAGATAAACGATGAGAATTTTTATGTAAATGGAATTTATAGAGAACAAGGAGCTGGTTTTTCTACAGAAACTGATGATAACATCCATCTCACAGTTAGAGATTTTAAAAAAATTACTGGACAGGAAAATATTTCTGGTATTTTGATTAGGGTATCTGATGTCAGCAATATTGAATATATTGCAAATGAAATTGAGTTTGCTATAAACGAAAACCATGGAGAAGATAACTTTGCAAATGTAATTACTATGTCTTCTATTTTAGAAAGTATCCAGAGTGTATTATCAGTGATTAGTTTGTTTTTATTAGGTATCGCTGCTATAGCTCTTTTAGTTGCTTCTATTGGTATTATGAATACTATGCTTACTTCGGTGATGGAACGAACTCATGAAATTGGTGTAATGAAGGCTATCGGCGCAGAAAATACAGATATTCTAACTATCTTTTTGACAGAAGGTATTTTAATATCACTTTTTGGTGGTATAACTGGTACAACGCTTGGGATTATCGGTGGAAAAATATTTGGGATAGCCTCCTCTAGTTATGGAGGGTCTCCAATTCCAATTGAACCTGCTATAAGTTTAACTATTATCCTAATAGGTTCTGGCGTTGCATTAATAGTAGGTATCATTTCAAGTTTTTATCCTGCTTGGAAGGCCGCTAAAATGAGTCCAATTGAGGCAGTAAGATACGAATAGATATTTTATCAAAAATAATATAAACGGTTCTTTGTATTTTTTCTAAATTTTAATAAACTACGATTAATTTTCGTTAATAAACGAATTTTTAATCGACATTAATATTAAGCATAAACCAATAATAATGAAATTAAATTAACCTATTATAAGTAAAATTATAGGGGAAAAAACAATTTGGAAAGCTTTGATGAATATATAAAAAAATTCGATGAATGCATAAAAAAATATATACCACCAAAGAAAGAATGGACACCAGCAGATGAAGCTATTTTTAGTCCAAAGGATTATTTTAAAACACCTGTAAAAAAAGCAAACGAATTAAAATTTAGGGCGATAAAATTCCAATTTAAAAACCACTATGAAAATAACAAAATGTATCATGGTTTTTGTAAAGAAATGAATATGGCCCCTGATAAAATAAAAAAAGATGATGATCTTGAAAAAATACCTCTTATCCCTGGTCAATTCTATAAGGACTATCCTAATGGCCGTGATTTTGCATTGTGGCTAGCAAATATTTTTACAGGAGATATACCAAAGATAACGATATCTGGTAAAGACCCATCTTTTGATGATGTGATAAATGCTTTTAACAAAAAAAACATGGCTGTAGCATACAGTAGTGGTACTAGCGGAAGGCATACATTCATCCCACGTGATATACCCACTTTTAATCGTGCAGAATATGCTGCAGCAAAAGCGGCTATTTCTATGATTTATCCAATGTGGGAATATAAAGTCAAAGGATACCTATTGATGCCTAACCCTTTTAAAACAAATGTTTTTGCCGGTAAAGTTTGTCAGGTTTATTTTGATGCAATATCAGATGTTCAAGTTGCTATTGATAGATCGATTAATACAGAATTAATCAAGCTTACTATGGGTGGCGGCGGTGGTCTTAAGGCAAAAATTGCAAAGAAAGCCATAAGCCGCAAATACAAAAAAATTATAAATGATATAATCAGTTGGTTAAAGAAAAACCAAGAAGAAAACAATAAAATAACTTTTGTTGGTGCTCCTTTTTTACTATATTCTGTTGCAAAAAAATTAGAAGAAAATGGACAAAGTTTTGATTTTTCTGATAAGGGCGCAATATTAACTGGCGGTGGATGGAAAATTCATGAATCTAAAAGAATGCCTGTAAAAGAATTCAGAAAATTAATGAAGGAAATATTAGGGATAAATCCACAACACTGTTTGGATTTATACGGTATGGTTGAAGGAAATGGATGGATGGTACATTGTCCTGAGGGTCATTATTTACATGTGCCTCATACATATTATCATCCTCTTGTTTTAGATGATGAATTCAAACCAGTTGGTTATAATGAATGGGGTAGATTTGCATTTTTAGACGGGTCAACAACCAGTTACCCAGGTTTTATTATATCTGGAGATAAAGTAAGGATGCTTGAACATTGCCCTGTCTGTGATAGACCTGGGCCTGTCTTGGAACCTGAAGTTACTAGAGCTTCAGGTAATGAGATGCGAGGTTGTGCTGAAGAGGTCCGTAGGATGATTTCTAGAGATGTTGGAGGTATTTGATTTTGACTAATCTAAGAGAATTAAAAGAAAAAGGTTATATCCCGCAAAAAAAATATGCTAAATTATTTATTGCAGGATCTCTGTCTTTAACTAAAACACTTTTTTTAAACCTAGGTGAATTAAAACAGCTACGAAAGATGCCTGCTGGTTCTGAAAGATACAATAGACCCAAAAGAGAGTATGATATACCAGAATATAAAAAAAATATGAAAGTTTGTGATTCTAATGAAAAATATCTTCGCCCTACTCTTTATTGTGATCACAGAGAGCCAGAGGTAGTAGCCCTAGCACATAAACTTGGTGCTTTCAAGAAATCAGATAGTGAATATGCAGAAGCAGCATTTAACCTTGTGAAAGAACAGACTACAT
>Ga0272442_10003231_pt1 | contig 23018 bp, 23 predicted proteins | sample SSMForm2O_FD_200262 | JGI IMG/M metagenome (GOLD analysis project Ga0272442, IMG submission 200262) | Marine sediment archaeal communities from Little Sippewissett salt marsh, Falmouth, MA, United States - SSM-Form-2O | ecosystem: Environmental > Aquatic > Marine > Wetlands > Sediment ...
TTTTTTATGGGGTGCAGGAATCGGCGTCAAAATAAAAACACGGTTGGGGCTGATGGCTCTGTGCTATGGTGTCGGAAGCAAAGGGAGATTGAATCCCAGGGAAACTCAATCGAGATTTTATATTCATCTTGGAATGAAATTTTAGAATATATTCAGTGAATTGAATGAAAAGAGCTTTAATATCAAGAATTTCTTGATATTTAATCAAACTATTTGTACTTTTACCTGACTGTATGCATATGGATTATCGTTTTATTCAAAAATTATTGTTATCTTATTAGTTTATTCTATGAACGTGGATTCAAAAATGTCATTCTGCCGAAAACCGTTTATTGAGAAAGCCAGAAAAGTGGTCATTAAAGTGGGTACGAAAGTGCTTCTCAATCATTATAAAGAGCTGAATCAGTCACGTATTACTCGATTGGTTTCAGATATTGCGAAGTTTCACCAGAGAGGATATCAATTTACAATCGTGACATCCGGAGCCGTGGGATTTGGAATGGACGTTATGGGGATTGAAAACCGCCCTGCGAATTTGAAAAACATCCAGGCGCTTGCATCGATAGGGCAGAGCATACTGATGCAGAAATGGCATCAATTATTTCAGCAATTTGACCTGTTTGTCGGACAAATATTATTAACCTATGATATTATTGAAAACAGGCAGCGTTATCTGCACGCCCGGGATTGCCTGAAATCCGTGCTGAACTATAATACTATACCTGTCGTGAATGAAAACGACAGTGTAGCTGTGGATGAGTTGAAATTCGGGGATAATGATACTCTGTCTGCATTAACTGCGATTCTTATGGATGCGGATTTACTGGTATTATTTTCAGATATTGCCGGTTTGTACAATAAAAATCCGCATCAGAACAAAGACGCAGAACGGATTTCATATATAGAAAGAATTACACCGGAAACATATGCATTGATTGACGATAAACCGAATGATCTTTCTAAAGGGGGCATGACTTCCAAATTAAAGGCAGCTGAGAGGTCCACGCAAATGGGGACCTCGGTTATTATTGCGGATGGATATCAACCGGATCTATACGGCATCTTAACCGGAAAGGATATCGGGACCTTTTTTAAACCAGAAAAAAAATATGAAAAGAAAAGAAAACGATGGATATTTTTCAATCACAAAATCAAGGGCAGAATCTATATCGATCCGGGTGCAGAAAAAGCGCTGGTGCAGCATTCGAAAAGTTTGCTGCCTGGAGGAATCACCGCAGTGCAGGGAAAATTTTTACCAGGCGCGGTTGTTGGTATTTTTAATCATCAGCAAAAAATGATAGGAAAGGGGATTACCCATTATTCTCACGAGGATATCGATCGAATCAAAGGATTGCGTACGGATAAAATAAAAATGGATGACAGCAAGTTTTATTATGACGAGGTGATTCATCGTGACAATATGATTATTATTTAGGAGGACAATTCTTGAATGACATGAAAATTACAGCGCAAAACACATTTGTTGCCTATCATGAATTTTTACGAATTGGCAGTACACAGTTGAAAAACCGGATATTGAAATCCATCGCTGATAAAATTGAATCAAATCGAAAGACGCTTATTGAAGCAAATAACAAGGATCTTCGGGCCGGTGAAAAGGCAGGATTGACCTCGGCATTTTTGGACCGGCTTGCATTGAATGAAAAACGTATTCAGGGAATGATCCAGGCGTGTCATGACATTGTCATGCTGGCTGATCCGGTAGGACAAATATTTGATATGGTTGTTCGTCCTCAGGGCTTTAAAGTGGGCAGAATGCGTGTCCCCATCGGCGTAATCGGGATCATCTATGAAGCCAGGCCCAATGTAACAATTGAAGCCGCGACACTTTGTCTGAAATCCGGAAACGGAGTCATTCTTCGCGGGGGAAGCCATGCGTTTCATTCCAATATGGCGCTGGTGGCACTGCTCCAGGAAGCGTTGAAAGACAATGATGTGAATCCTCATTTGATATCATACGTAGATTCAAAAGACCGTGCGGCTGTTGAAGCGATGCTGATTCAGGATGAGTATATTCATTTGATTATCCCACGCGGAGGAGAAGGATTGATTCGAAGTGTTGTTGAAAAATCCAGAATTCCTGTATTAAAACATTATAAGGGTGTATGTCATGTATATATTCATGAACAAGCCGATCCGGATATGGCTGTAAAGATTGCACTGAACGCGAAAGTTCAGCGTCCTGCCGTATGCAATTCCGCTGAAACCCTGCTGATCGATGAAACTGTGGCAAAACATCTTCTCCCCGGATTGGTTGCTGAGTATCAGAAAAAAGGCGTGGAGATTCGAGGATGCGAACAGACACGCTCCCTGATTCCGTCTGTTAAAACCGCTTCTGAAGAAGATTATTATGCGGAATTTCTGGATTTGATTCTTGCAGTCAAGATTGTCCGGAATATTGATGACGCCATTACACATATCAACAAATACGGATCCGCCCATACGGATGCAATTATTACGGAAAATTTACATGCCGCTAATCAGTTTTTAAATAATGTGGACAGTGCTTCGGTTATGATCAATGCCTCGACACGGCTTTCAGACGGAGGACTATACGGGTTGGGTGCAGAGATTGGTATTTCCACGGATAAACTGCATGCCAGAGGACCAATGGGTCTGGAAGGATTGACCACCTATAAATGGATTGTCATGGGGGAGGGACATATCCGGGAATGAGCGGTATTTTTTATGGAATTTTGCAGGAAAAAATATTCACCCTCGAATATTCAGCCAACTGAATGAATCTTCTATAATTATTATTAAGAAATTCCTTGCGCATTCTGACTCATCTTTTTATATTTTACAAGTTATTGATTTTAGAAATTTTAATGATTATTACTCACCCGGGGGCAGATATGGTTGAAATCCGGTTTCATGGCCGGGGAGGACAAGGCGCCGTTAAAGGTTCCGATATTCTGGCAATTGCCGCTTTTTATGAGGGGAAGGAAGTGCAGTCGTTCCCCTTTTTTGGTGTGGAACGCCGAGGAGCGCCGGTAACATCGTTTACGCGTATCAGTGATGAAGAGATACGCATTCATTCCTATATTTATGATCCTGATATTCTGGTCATTTTGGATCCGACCCTTATTCAGGCGGTCCCGTTAACCCAGGGACTCAAACCCGGGGGACAAATTATTATCAATACCACACGTTTACCGGATGATTTTTCATTTACCGACACAGAAAATCCGCATATCTATACCGTGGACTGCAATACAATTGCATTGGAATTCGGTCTGGGTTCCAAACAGAGCCCGATCGTCAATACAACGATATTGGGTGCTGTGGCCAAAGCAACAAATCTGGTAAAAATCAATTCGATCCGCAGAGCCATTCATGATAAGATTCCTGTGAAACGTGAGCAGAATGAAGAAGCCGCCCAGAAAGCCTATGATTCTCTTCAGGGGAAGTGAGCACAGCATGGCCAATAAAAAATCGAACAATACAACCATTGAATTTCAATCAGAAAAAGATATGCCGGAAATGCCTGTTTCCAGTGGCACGATGCGTGTCAATAAAACCGCCTCTTGGCGGAGCATCCGGCCGATACTGGATCCGAATAAATGTACACGATGCATGATCTGCTGGAAATACTGCCCGGAGCCCGCCATTTTCCCAACCGATCCTCCGACAATCGACTATGATTTTTGTAAAGGGTGCGGCATATGCATCGAAGAATGTCCGTTTGATGCGATTGATTCTGAAACAGAAGGCAAATAATATATGAAGAAAGTACTGACGGGAAATTTTACAGCCGCTTATGGAGCCGCAGCCGCGAAAGTGAATGTTATCTCGGCATATCCGATTACTCCACAAACAACCATCGTCGAGATTCTCTCTGAAATTGTCGCCGATGGAAAACTGGATGCGGAGTTTGTCAAAGTGGAATCCGAACACTCGGCTCTGGCATCCTGTATCGGAGCACAGGCATCGGGAGCCAGAACATTTACAGCAACATCTGCGCAGGGATTGGCATTGATGCATGAATTGCTCCATTGGGCTGCCCGAGGCCGTTTGCCGATTGTCATTGCCAACGTCAATCGGGCCATGGCCCCGGGGTGGTCCATCTGGGCAGATGTGACAGATTCTGTTTCTCAGCGTGATACCGGCTGGATGCAGATGTACTGTGAAAACAATCAGGAAGTATTTGATACCATTTTGATGTCATACAGAATCGGCGAGCATCCGGATATATTGCTTCCGACATTGATTAATCTGGACGCCTTTTTTCTTTCACACACATCACAGGTCGTGGATTTATATACAGAGAAGGTGATCGATCAGTTTTTGCCTCCGTATAATCCTGAAATCAAACTGGTTGTGGAAGATCCGCGTTCATTTGGCGCTTTGACTTCTCCGGAGTATTATTACGAATTCTCATATAAAATGCATCAGGCCATGATCCGTGCAAAATCGGTCATCAAAGATGTCGGAAAAGAATTTGGTGAAACATTCGGTCACCGGTATGACCTGGTTGAACCATATCGATGTGACGATGCCGAGCTTATTTTAGTGAATTACGGCACCATTGCCGGAACTGCCAAAGAAGCAGTGGATGTGATGCGCAATCAGGGAATTTCTGTGGGATCATTGAAGATCCGTTATTTTCGTCCGTTTCCGGATGAAGAACTTCGCGATGCATTAAAAAATACAAAAAAAGTTGGGGTGATCGACCGGGCTGTTTCATACGGGTATGCCGGTCCGTTCTTTACAGAAATCCGGGCCTGTTTGTCGAAAACATCGTTACCTCTTTACGGATTTATTGCCGGTCTTGGCGGGCGGGACGTCTCTCTTCATGATATTGAATACATGGCTGATACTATGCAGAGAAAAGAACCCGAAGATCTGATCTGGATAGGATTGAAACATGACTGAATCAAAGAAAAAGAAAATCCGGCTAACCATTCCCGAACAGGAAATTTTGTCTCCCGGACACCTGGCTTGCCAGGGCTGCGGCGCCGCTCTGGCCATGAGGTATGCATTAAAGGCCCTGGGGCCTAAAACCATAATCTCCCTTCCCGCGTGCTGCTGGTCGGTAATCGACGGTCCTTTTCCTTATTCTGCAGTCGGAGTGCCGATTTATCATTGTGCCTTTGAAACCGCCGCAAGTACGGCCGGAGGAGTTTCATATGCAATCAAGGCAATGAAACAGGAGGGGATTACGGCGCTGGCCTGGGCGGGAGACGGCGGTACGTTTGATATCGGATTCCAGGCGCTGTCAGGCGCTGCAGAGCGGGGAGACAATATTATCTATGTGGTTTATGATAATGAAGCTTATATGAACACAGGAATTCAGCGGTCCTCTGCCACTCCTTATGGTGCCTGGACAACAACGACTCCAGTGAAACATTTTAAAAAAGCGCCTAAAAAAAATATCATGGAAATAATGGTTGCGCATCATATTCCCTATGGTGCGACGGCCAATATCGCCTATCCTGAAGATTTCATAAAAAAGCTTCAAAAGGCCAAAGACATCCATGGATGTAAGTTTATTCATTTATATGCACCCTGTCCAACAGGCTGGAAGCATCCGCCGGGTATCACTGTGAAGGTGGCCCGCCTGGCGACTGAAACACGTGTTTTTCCAATTTACGAAGTTGAAAATGGTGTTTACAAGATCAATAAAAGAACCCCAAAACCCAAACCTGTCGAAGTCTATCTGAAAGAGCAGGGCCGTTTCAGACATCTTTCATCTGAAGCCGTTCAGTATATCCAGCAAAAGGTGGATGCCAGTTGGGAGCGTCTGGTCAAGCTTGAACAGGCATTCGGATCTTGAGGGGACCAATGCATTTGAATTTCATCATTCATTGATATCCTGTTTGCATCGGCGCCTTCAAAGCGTGAATTGTGTAGGTGAATGCGATGATGAATATCTATGATGCACATTGTCATATGACCGGGGAAGGAGATGCGATTGTCATCGTGCATCCCTTTCAGGTGAGTCGGTTCGCAGAGAATCCCGTGGTCGTGCAATTGGCCCGGCAATTTCGTGTTTACAGTATTGCTCTGCCGGGTCTCGGGCCGGTTTATCCGGATATTCCTAAAAAACCGGATCAATTTGTAGAATTTCTGGCTAAACTGCTTCAAAATAAATTTTTAGATTCATTTGTGCTCATCGGTGTATCTTTAGGCGCTCGCATTGTTTTGAAATATGCGGCCCAGCATCCCATGCATGTCCGAAAACTGGTCCTTGTCAATCCCGCGGGCATTCATCAGGTCCATCCGCTTTTAAAATTGCCCGGTCTCGATGCTTTGTTCTGTTTGCGATTGTCCAGACAGTTGGGTACCAAGGCCGGATTTCAGAAATTTCTAAAGAACCTTCTATATAATCAATCATTACGATTCGGATCCTATTTTCCTATGGAAGTTCTGCAAAAAAAATCGGTCTGGGCAAAACAGGCTGCTGAGACAATAACCGCTCTGGGAAAAGCATCATCCTCTGAAAAACAGAATTATCATCGGATTCAAAAGCCGGTACTGCTGATCGGCAGCGACGAAGATCGTATTGGTTCCCGTTCTCTATTACAAGATCTTGAAGGCCGGCTTCAAACAGTGACGCTGCAATTTGTCAGCAAAGCAGGACACCTGGGGATTATTGATAATCCGGAAGACTATTTTGTAAAAATCGAGCAGTTCATTTAATGGATATCCAATCCATGAAACACATTCTTTCCGGCAATGAGGCAGTTGCCAGAGGTTCCTATGAAGCCGGATTACATGTTGCAACTGCTTATCCCGGCACACCGAGCACTGAAATTCTCGAAAACATTTCCCTGTATTCTGAAATTTACAGTGAATGGAGTCCGAATGAAAAAGTGGCATTTGAAGTGGCCATGGGTGCGACTTTTGAAGGAGCTCGGGCATTGGTGGCCATGAAACATGTCGGACTCAATGTGGCAGCGGATCCATTTATGTCGGTCAGTCTTGTCGGCGCACCCGGCGGTTTGGTGGTGCTGAGTGCAGATGATCCCGGTATGCACTCCTCGCAAAATGAGCAGGACAATCGAACTTATGCCAAATTTGCCGGATATCCCTGTCTGGAACCGTCAGACAGTCAGGAAGCCAAGGATTTCGTGGCCGATGCTTTGGAAATCAGTATTCGATTTGATGTCCCCGTGCTATTTCGGATGACCACGCGTGTTTGTCATTCAAAAAGCATTGTGGTTTGTCAGGAGCGGAAGGAATATCCGGTCGTCGGATTTCAGCGGGATCCCAAGAAATTTGTGGTTTTGCCGGCTCATGCCCGTGTCCGGCACTGTTGGTCTTCAGAACGGTTGGAAAAAATACGCAAGTTCGCAGAAAATACCCGTTTAAACTGTATTGAACCGGGCGATCCAAAAGTGGGTATTATCACTCATGGAGTCACTTATCAATATGTGAAAGAAGTTTTGCCGGGTGCATCGATATTGAAACTGGGAATGACATATCCACTTCCATTCAATACCATTCGTCAGTTCGCCGGAACCGTAAATCACCTTTTTGTTATCGAAGAACTGGAACCGTTTATCGAAGAGCAGTTAAAAGCGGCCGGAATTGATTGTGAAGGGAAAAAATACTGGACGAATCTTGGAGAAATGTCTCCGGATGGGGTTGAGTCGGGTTTGATCGAAGCTGGAACGCTTTCTGCCAGAGAAACAGGTTCGAAGGCCGAAACGGTATTGCCCAGACCGCCGGTTTTTTGTCCGGGATGTCCTCACCGGGGTGTTTATTATATATTATCCAAACTGAAACCGGTTGTTTGCACGGATATCGGATGTTATACACTGGGTGTTCTGCCGCCTTTAAATGCGGGAGATACCTGTGTGGAAATGGGTGCATCCATTGGTGTGGCTGTGGGTATGGCCAAAGCCCGGGGAAGCGGAACCGGAATCGTGGCCACGATCGGAGATTCCACGTTTCTCCATTCAGGGATGACCGGACTTTTAAATGCTGTCAATGACGAGGCCAATATTACTGTGATTATCATGGATAACCGTATCACTGCAATGACCGGAGGACAGCATCATCCGGGTACGGGTATTACACTCAGCGGATCGAAAACCCGAAAAGCCGAATTAGCGAAAATCTGCCGGGCTTTGGGAGTTAATACGATAAAAGTGATAGATCCATACGATCTTGCACAAACCGAATCCGTGTTAAAAGAAGAGATCGCATCGGATGCATTGTCTGTTGTGATCACGAATCGGCCCTGCGCGCTTTACCCGCCTGAAATTCGAAAACAGATTCGTGAAACACCGTTTCAGGTGAATCATGATATCTGTATCGGATGTCATGCATGCTTGCGGGTCAGTTGTCCGGCGATCAGCGAATCCGAGAAATTAACAGAAAAGAAGAAAACGAAATCTCAAATCGATGGTTCGTTATGTACCGGCTGTTCCGTGTGTGCGCAGGTATGTCCTGTTAAAGCGATTCAGCGGATAAAAGAATGATGATCGAATCCTGTCGTCTTGCAGGATCCGGTGGACTTGAAATGCACGATGAAGACTGGTGGTATTGAAAATAATGATCCGAAGATTGTTTGTTCGCCAGATTTCTGTGTGTGATATGGAAATGTCGAGCACTCTGTTGATGTATTAAAAAATGATGGATGAAGTTGATGAATCATCCAACCAATATTCTGATCGTCGGCGTGGGCGGGCAGGGAGTATTGCTTGCAAGTGAGCTATTATGCGATGTTGCCTTTATAAGCGGTCTGGATGTTAAAAAGAGCGAAGTGCATGGGATGGCTCAGCGGGGAGGGGTGGTCTCCAGTCATGTCCGGTTCGGGAATAAAATATATTCACCCCTGATCAAGAGCGGTGAGACCGATTTGATACTTTCTTTTGAACAGGCCGAGGCCAAGCGGTGGATTCATTATGTGAAACAGGATGGATGGGTGGTGGTGAATACGAGGAAACTGGTTCCGCCGGTCGCATTTTTAAAAGGAATGGACTATCCTGCAGATCCTGTCGGTGATGTACAAAAGCGGCATGCAAACGTGATAGCTGTTCCTGCAACAGAGATGGCCCGAACATTGGGAAACATCCGCACAGCCAATATATTATTGCTTGGTGTAATATCCAGATTTCTTGAATTGGAACAGGATCAGTGGGAGAAAGCCATTCGGGAGCGTGTTCCAAAGGGAACAGAGTCTGTCAATCTGAAAGCGTTTCATGCCGGACGGTCGATGCAACCATGAGCGGTTCTGATCCAAATCATATTCTGGTGATCAATCCCGGTTCCACTTCGACAAAAGTCGCCTGGTTTGTGAATGATCGGGTATCATGGCAGGAGACCCTTTCCTACGATCCGGAAGATTTACAGCCCTTTTCCTCTTCGCTGGATCAGATCGATCTTCGGCGAAATGATATTGAAGCGTTACTCGCTAAAAAAAAGGCGGATTTGTCCACATTGACAGCCTTGGCAGCCCGGGGCGGTCCTTTGATGCCCATGGAGAGCGGGACCTATCGTGTCAATAAATCCGTTATCCGGGACATTATGAAAGGCCGTGTTCAGGCGGATCATATCTCGAATATCGGTGCTGTTCTGGCAGATTATTTTGCTCAGGAAGCAGGTGTGCCGGCTTTTTTTGTGGATCCTGTGTGTGTGGATGAATTCGAACCCCTGGCGCGTTATTCCGGAATGCCGGAATTGGAGCGACGAAGTCTGCTGCATGCGTTGAATATAAAAGCTGCTGCAAGGAAGGTCGCAGCTTCATTAGGAAAATCATTCAGTCAATGTCATTTTATTGTCGCGCATATGGGGGGAGGCATTTCAATTTGCGCGGTTCAATCCGGACGCATGGTCGATGTGAACAATGCGAACGAGGAAGGCCCGTTTTCTCCCGAGCGATGCGGAACGCTGCCTGTAAACAGCCTCGCCAAACTTTGTTATTCCGGTAAATATAAGTATGCGGAAATTAAAAAACGGATCGTTGGCCACGGCGGATTGTCCGCGTATCTTGGTACCCATAACATTGAGAAAATCTGGCAGTGGATCGATGAAGGCAATCATGAAGCCCAAATGATCCTGGAAGCCATGATTTACCAAATTGCCAAGGAGATCGGCGCTATGGCTTCGGTACTGTCCGGAATGGTCGATGCGATCATACTTACCGGTGGAATCAGCCGGGATGAACGACTGATGCGATGGCTTCATGACAGGATCTCATTTATTGCTCCGGTGCATCGACTTCCCGGAGAATTTGAAATGGAAGCACTGGCCCTTGGTGTCCTGCGGGTCCTGAGCGGAGAGGAAGCCGAAAAGGAATATCCGTATGGCTGATATCATGAGAATACTCGTGATTAATCCCGGCTCTACATCCACGAAACTGGCTTTGTATCAGGATCGTAAAGAAATGTGTATGGAAATCATCGGGCATGACGATCGTGAGCTGCAGTCGTTTCGGTTTGTGATCAATCAACAATCATTTCGATCTGCCATCATTGAAAAGTTTATTCAGAGAAATAAAATTCGGTTACAGGATATTCATGCTGTTGTCGGTCGTGGAGGATTGCTGAAACCCATTGCCAGTGGTACCTATCGTGTGAATTCGCAAATGATTCACGATTTAAAGCAGGCGAAATACGGAGAACATGCCTCCAATCTAGGAGCCGTTTTAGCCGATCAGATTGCGCAGCGGGCCAATTGCCCCGCCTATATCGTCGACCCTGTGGTTGTGGATGAAATGTCTCCTGAAGCCAGATACTCAGGTCATCCAATGCTGCCTCGAAAAAGTATATTTCATGCATTGAATCAAAAAGCGGTTGCCCGAAAAGCAGCTCAAAAGCTTGGCGTGCCGTATTCAGCATGCCACCTCGTTGTTGTGCATTTGGGAGGCGGCATTTCCATTGGCGCACATGCAAAGGGGCGGGTCATTGATGTGAATAATGCTTTGGATGGTGAAGGCCCGTTTTCACCGCAACGGGCGGGTGGTGTTCCTGCAGGAGATTTGATTACCCTCTGCTATTCGGGTCAGTATCAGGAGAAAGAACTCCGTCGCATGCTGGTTGGATCCGGGGGAGTGACCGCTTATCTGGGAACCCACGATTTACAGGAAATCAGTTCGAAAATTAAAAAGGGTGATAAAAAGGCCGAACTTGTCCTTTATGCGATGATTTATCAGATCGCCAAAGATATCGGCGCCATGGCATCTGTTCTGCAGGGTCACATTGATGCGATTGTCCTGACCGGAGGAGTGGCATTTTCCGAATCATGTGTAAAGGCAATCAAGAAGCATGTGTCCTGGATCGCACCGATCCTTGTTTTTCCGGGAGAAGCTGAAATGGAAGCACTCGCTGAAGGTGCATATCGAGTACTGACAGATGAGGAAAAGGAAAACAGTTATCTGTAAAGGAAATTAATGCTCTGTCACATGGGATCTCTCACACGGATTCGATTGTGACGGATTGAACTGTATTTTATACAAAAGGGAAAGAATATGGAACCGATTCGTCACCTTGCCGCATTGGAAGAGGCAGTTAAAGGCGGGCGGACAATGACCATGGCTGTGGCAGCCGGTGAAGATCCGGCGACCATTCATGCCATTTCCCGTGCGGTTATCGGAGGGTATATTAAAGGTATTTTGGTCGGTTCCCCAGCCAAAATACAATCACTTGTGAATAAAGATTATCCGGAATTAATCGATCAGGTGGGGATTATCGCATCGGAAGATGAGACCACCTCCGCAAAAATGACGGTTCAGTTGGTACATGACGGTCAGGCTGATTTTTTAATGAAGGGGCTTGTCGGGACCTCCGTATTCATGAAAGCCATACTCGATAAACAGAAAGGGCTGGTACCTCCGGGCGGACTGCTAAGCCATATTGCGGTGATGGAAGCACCGGCATATCCGAAACTGATTCTCTTCTCAGATGCTGCCGTTATTCTGTCTCCTACCATGGATGAAAAAGTAAAAATTCTGAATTATGCCGTTCAGCTTGCCCATTCACTGAGCATTGATATGCCCAAAGTCGCTCTGGTATCCGCCGTAGAAAAAATCAGCTTTAAATTGCAATCATCGATCGATGCTGCTGTTATTAAAGCCATGGCTGAACGAAAGCAAATCGAGGGTGCAATTGTCGACGGACCGCTGGCACTCGATGTTGCTCTTTCAGCAGAGCGGTGTAAAATTAAAGGGCTGGTAAGTCCGATCAATGGGGAAGCGGACATTTTAATTTTTCCAAACATCGAAACCGCGAATACTTTTTACAAGACATTAACCCTTTTGGCGAGTGGAAAAAGTGCGTCAGTGATGGTTGGCGGTAAAGTGCCGGCCGTGATTACTTCGAGGGCAGATGATGACGACTCGAAATTTTACTCGATTGTTCTGGCAGCCAGAATGGCAGCACATATCGGTGAAGAATAATTGTGATCCTATGAAAAACATCCAAAAGACGGCCAAAGAATAAACAGGGATATGGATATTTCAAAAAGGGACATCGATTATTCTCTGTATGTAATTATTGACCAGGAGTGCATCCGTGACAGAGATCCTGCACGGTTAACGGAAGAGATCATTTCCGGGGGTGCGACACTCATACAATACCGAAACAAATCCGGATGCGGAATGCAATTTTTCAATCAAGCCGGGCGTATACATCATATCAGTCAATCGCATCATGTTCCGCTCATCATTAATGACCGTGTGGATATTGCCATGGCTATCGGGGCTGAGGGTGTGCATCTCGGTCAGGAGGATATACCGGTTTCTTCTGCACGACGTATGATGGGATCGGACGCATGCATCGGATTGTCTGTCAGCCATGTCAGTGACCTGAATTTTGTCAAGGATTCGGATTATCTGGGTGTCGGTGCCATGTTCCCCACCCAAACCAAAATGGATGCCGAATACGGAGGAGTACAGCTTATAAAGCAGGTTCGCGCAAAATGCGGGCTCCCGCTGGTTGGCATTGGCGGGATTAATGAGAACAATTGTAACCGGGTTTTACAGGCAGGCGCCGACGGGGTGGCGGTGATTTCCGCAGTCATGTGTGCAGAGAATCCGGCATCGGCAGTAAGGCAAATAAAACACGCGATTCAACAGACAAGACAGGAACTCTCAAATGCTTCGATCCTATGATTTTATTCTGCAAAAAGCCAGATCCCGGGGTCATATTCGATTTGTCGTGGCCGGCGCTCATGGCGAAGCTATCCTGAAAGCAGCCATTCAATCCAGGCAGGACGGCATGATGGAGCCGATTTTAATCGGCGATCCCAGGTCCATTCACAAAATATCAGAAATGAATAATTTGTGCCTTGAATCCATTCAGATTATTGATGAAAATAATGATGCTGCGGTTGCCCATCAGGCCGCATCCATGCTGCGGGATGGTAAGGCCCAGGCATTGATGAAAGGAAATATTTCAACGCCTGTATTATTGAAAGCGATTTTAGATGCAAAAAATCAACTTCGAACAGACCGTCTGCTCAGTCATATCGCGATCATGGAAATCCCCTCGTATCATAAACTGCTTCTGATTACCGACGGCGGAGTCGTGATACGCCCGAATCTTGTTCAGAAAATTGATATTTTAAAAAATGCGATCGATGTTCTTCACCGGTTGGGAGTCGATCCAGTGAAAACCGCAATTTTGTCTGCCAATGAAAAAGTGAATCCGGATCTTCCCGAAACTGTGGATGCGGTTTCTCTGGTTGAGATGGCCAAAAAAGGAGAATTTGGTTCATCGATTATTGAAGGCCCCATGGCCCTGGACATGGCGTTTTCAGAGGAAGCATCCCGCATTAAGCATGTACAAAGCGAGGTGGCCGGCGATCCGGACATCCTGCTTGTACCGGATGTATCCTGCGGGAATATTCTTGCCAAGGGGCTGGTTCATCTGGCAGGGGCAAAAATCAGCGGAGTGGTGGTTGGTGCAAAAGTGCCGATTGCGTTGATTAGTCGTGCAGAAAGACAAGAAACATGGAGGCTGTCGATCGCTCTGGCCAATTTGCTCGCCTGAATTCATTGATGCCTGAGAACCATCGCGAATAGAATATTGAGAGTTCAGAGGTTTTTTTAAATTGATGCGTTTCTTTCCTGTTTTGATTTTATTCAATTTCTTTTTACATTGATATAAAATTATCGTCCCTCGGTCAGGCTGCATGCGTGAGTAAAGAAACGGGGCATGCCGGGCTGCATGAAACTGCGAGAGCGTTTCGATATAAATACAAACATGGATTCATGACAATGAAGGTAAAAACCGATTGCCGGTTCTTCAGAGGGGATATGCCCTGCCGGCCGCATAAAACAGATCGTGTCCATTGTGAAGGATGCCGTTTTTATGATGCGATTACGAAAAAAATATTAATCATTAAACTAGGCGCCATTGGGGATGTGATTCGTACAACACCGTTGCTGCGCAAGCTGAAAGAGATCTATCCCGGCGCGCAAATTCACTGGTTGACACAATCTCCGCAAATCCTGCCGGCACAATGGATCGATGCCGTTTATTCTTTTCGCCCTGAACATATCGAAATACTCAAACAGATCGATTTTGATATTCTCTATAACCTGGATAAAGATCATGAAGCATGCGCGCTTTGCAATCGGATCCGGTCAGAGGAAAAGCATGGTTTTATTCTGAAGTACGGCACCTGCCATCCGGCGAATGCCGCTGCAGAGAATAAATGGCTCACCGGTTTGTTTGACGACTTGAATCAGAAAAATCAAAAAAGCTATCCCCAGGAGATTTTTGAAATTTGCGGATTTGATTTTCAGGGAGAAGAATACATACTCGATCTTCCGGAAAAGCGTTCCTGGAATTTGCCGGACGGCAATCCGGTTGTGGGGCTGAATACGGGATGCGGTGCACGATGGAAATCACGTCTCTGGCCGGATGATCATTGGATTGCGTTGGCAAAATCTTTAAAAGAGGCGGGTTATACGGTCCTTTTTCTTGGAGGAGAGCAGGAGCATCAAAAGAATATGAGTATGGCTAAGTTGTCGGGAACGCACTATTTAGGACATTTTTCACTGCCTGTTTTTATAAGCCTGATGAATCAATGTGATATTGTTGTAACAGCGGTCACCATGGCGCTGCATATTGCTTTGGGATTAAAAAAGAAAGTGGTTTTATTCAACAATATTTTTAACCGGCATGAGTTTGAAATGTACGGACGGGGGATTATAATAGAACCGCCCAACACCTGTCTGGGTTGTTTCATGGGCGACTGCGAAAAAGCGTGCATGGAGCTGATTGAACCCGTCAAAGTCTTGAATGCAGTGAAACAGATATAAAACTCCGGTTTGTTATCATGACAGTGACAGGCATTAGAAAATTGTTAAAAATCGGAGATTATCTGATTGTTGTTTTACTGCTGGTTTTAGCGGTTATTTCAGGATGGACACGTTTCAATCATAAGACGGGTACTCAGGCTGTTGTTTATTCGGATGGCATAAAGCAGGCCGTGTTGCCGCTTCATCTGGATCGCCGTATCCATGTACAAGGTCCTTTGGGCCTTTCTGTTATTGAAGTCTCCGAGGGTGCTGTCCATATGGTTTCATCGCCGTGTCCCCATCAGATCTGTGTAAAAATGGGGAGAATTATGAAAAGTGAAAGTATAATCGTTTGTGTTCCCAACCGGATATTTATACGTATTGAAGGGAACGATCATAACCAGTTGGATGCAATCACACAATAATGATAACGCAAAATATGTCAAAATTGGCTCTGCTCGTTGCGCTGGCAACAATGATGTCCGCAGTCGAGAGCCTGATTCAAAGCCCGCTGCCTTTTCTGCGTCTGGGATTGGCGAATGGAATCACTTTGCTGGTTTTAAAATGGAGTGGGCTTCGACAGGGGCTCTTTGTCACACTTGCCCGCGTGCTTTTGGCAGGATTGATTATCGGACGTCTTTTTCAGCCTGCCTTCTTTTTATCCCTTTGCGGCGGTCTGTCTGCGGCACTGATTATGGCCGCCGTTTTAAAATGGGGAAGTCGTTGGTTCAGTCTGATAGGTGTCAGTATTTTAGGAGCGGTTTTTCATAATCTGACTCAATGGATGGTTGCTTCTCTTCTGATTCATCGTTTTATCGGAATATTTATATTGCCGGTTCTTTTCATGGTTTCACTGATTTCAGGTATACTGATCGGATATTTTGCCTGGCTGGTTGATCATACAATGATGAAGCATCCGGGATGGTCGGTCTGAAAAAAGTATATCTGTAATACTGAGTGACATCCATGCTCTGCTGCATTCTTTTTTTTCTTTTGTTTCTTGAAACTTGGTTCCTTTTTTTATTTCTCACCATTTCCCCGTTTCTCCAATGCTCCGTTTCTGACGACTCTGCGACTCAAGGACCTTATGACTTAAAAACTCAAAGGCAATCTCTTGATTTTTTTCCTCTGTAGCGCTGCGGTTTTCTTTAAAGAAAAACCCCTCAAATGTGAGGGGTTTTTTATGCAGTATTTATAGGGAAGGTTAAGTGATGGCAATTTCTTTCGGCTGCGGTTTTTCAGTTTTTGGAATTTCAATTTTAAGCACACCCTTTTCGTATTTGGCTTTAATCGATTCTGCATTCACTTCTTTCGGGAGTCTGAATGAACGCTCGAATTTTCCGTAAGTGCGCTCGTTTCTGTGATAATTTTTGTCTTCGGTTTCTTTTTCCTGTTTGCGTTCACCGCTCAGCTTAAGATATCCTTCCTCTACAGCAATATGAATGTCTTTTTTGGACAATCCGGGAACCTCTGCGATAACTTCATATTGCTTTTCAGATTCAGATATATCCACGGTCGGCTGCCACACTGAATCGCAATTTTCGCAATTAAAGCCCAAGTTATCAAAAAACCGGTCGATTTCATCTGGTAAAGAAACCAGCTGTCTGTTTGGATTCCATCGTACTAACATTGTTTATTCCTCCTTTTTTAGTTATCATTTTCAATTATTTGTATTTGCAACAGATGTGCCAAACTTGAAGAAAAAAGTATAACAATCATAAAAATAATGAAATAGAATGTATTAATAATCATATTTTGTTATATGCCATAATGACAGATAGTTTTGTATATAAAGTCATTCTGGCGTATTTAATGTCGAAAAGGACTGAATGGTCGTAGAGTCGCAGGGTCACAGAGTTGCAGAGTCGTAGAGTCATTAGGTTGAAAGACAAATGCTGTATAGGGTATAAGGTATACGGTATAGGCATAAGACAAATCAAAATGAAAATAGAAAAAGTTGTCATTCTGAGTCTCCGGCGTTTTATGCCGGGGTGAAGAATCTAAACCTGCAATCCGAATGAACCATCAATTTCCTGATTTTACATAAAATAAAAGATCATTAACAACACTGTACTCTGTAAAGCGGGATTGAATTTAAAACATTGGACCCTATCAGGCATCCCTCTGCTCAGTCTGTGTTTTTTCCCTTGACTTTATGTGCCTAAGTCAGTAAATTCAAAAAAAATTACGTCTTTGGGGATTATTATTATTGACCGACTTGCGTTTGACTTTTCTGACGCCTTCTTTTATACAATCAACTTTGATAAATCATCCGTGTATTTTAAAATCCGGATGCATGTCCATTTTTGTGTCAGGCAGCGAAAGAATGATTGAAATCGTTTCACAATACTTGCTTTTTATTAATGAATTTGATAACTTTAAAGTTATGAAAAAAAGTATTTTTAGAATGCGAAGTGAGGGTTCAGAGCATGAATAAACAAAAACTATTATTCCTTTTGCTGGGACTTCTCATTTTTACCGCACATCTTACCTGGGCGCAGTCGCGAAAGATTTCTAAAGGCGACATTTTAGAGATTATTGTATACAACCGGGCCGAACTTTCAAAAACTGTCATTGTTCAGGAAGATGGTACTGTGGATTATCCGTTTGTTTCCGATATTCCCATTGATGCGCTCACCATGGATGAATTTCGGGATCTGCTGATGACCCAGGTGGCAAAATACATGGGAGAGGCACCGATTATTACGGTTCAATCTTCTGGCCGCTTAAGTATTCAATTGGTGGTTTTGGGCCAGGTGAAGAAGCCTGGTGAAATTCTGGTGCCAAAAAATGCGACCTTACAGGGTGCATTAACGATGGCGGGCGGCCCCACTTCCCAGGCGGAGCTCAATCGTATAAAAATCATCCGCGGTAAAGAGCATCCCAAAGACACCTTATATGTGGATTTATATGATTTTTCATTAAAGGGAGATCCGGGAATTCTACCGCCCCTTAAGGAAGGAGATATTATTTTTATACCGGGGCTTCCCGGCATCAGCGATGTGAAAGTCATCGGTGAAGTCAAATCCCCAGGTAATATCGCTGTGCCTCCCGGCACCAGTCTGCTCGATGTGTTGTATCTTGCCGGTGGCCCAACCGCTCAAGCGGATTTGGATGATGTTCGTCTCTATGACGCAAAGAAACGCAAGGAAAAAAAAATACAGCTGGCTCAATTGATCAATGAGAATCGATTTGATGAAATTCCAACCGTTTATCCGGGCAATGTTATTATGGTTGAAACAAAGTCCAGAATATGGAGGAATTTGTTCGAAGGGATTCGTATCGTGACTTCCGTTGTTTTGCCCATCATGTTGATACTTTATTATGCTGGCGTTATCGATCGCCGCTGAGCATTTCGAATGGATTTGAACGAGAAACAATCTCATAAAATACCAATCCTAATTGCCGTTGGCAGTGGAAAAGGAGGTGTCGGAAAATCCGTCATAGCCGCCTCAATGGGCGTGGGATTTGGTATGCTGAAAAGAAAGACGGTCGTTGTGGATGCGGATTTCGGAGGATCCAATCTCCATCAGGTGATCGGGATTCCCAAACCTGCGTATACATACAGTGATTTTCAATCGGGCCAATATCATGCATTAAATGATATCGTTGTGGAACATCCACAGTTTGATAATCTGGGATTGATATTCGGTGCAGCCGGTTCCTATGGCATGGCCAATGAAAAATATTTTAATCGCCAGAAGTTTCTGAGACAGCTCAGGCATATTAATGCCGAGTTTGTCATTCTTGATCTGGGTGCCGGATCCAGTTTTCAGGTACTCGATCTTTTTTCTGAAGCAGATCTTGGAATCGTCATCATAAATCCCGAACCCCTGAGCTTGTCTGAAAGCTTTAATTATATCAAACAGGTGGTCATTCGAAATTTAAGCAATACACTGCGCCGGTTTCCTGATGTTCAGTCTTTTGTTCAGGAAAATGCCCGAACCGAAACATTTCGTTCGAATACACGGGTGTCCGATTTGCTGAATCAGATCGCAAAGGAAAATCGGGAAGTATCTGAAAAATTAAAAAATTGCCTTGATGCACTTCAGATCGGAATTATTTTAAACCGGGTAACCGAAGATGATCAGGTCATTGAAGTGGAGTCATTTCAGAAAGCGCTTCGTGAATTGCTGTCCGTGGATACGGAATTTTTAGGAATCATTCATGAAGGTAAGATTGTCCGGGATGCTGTTGTGGAAGGCGTGCCGTTTATTGCCATGGATTCCAAGGCTATCCCCTCGAGGGATCTGGCCAATATGATCATTATGAAATTGTTGCATCGGAAGCATTTTCACGCATTTTGGGATAAAGTGTCTTTGAAAAAGCGTATCCAGGAAGAAAATTATCAAAGAAAAAAGGTGATCTGCTCGATCAACTGTATCTACTGGGACGAATGCGGATACCGCAAAGGCGGCTATCCCTGCAAGTTGCAATATATGGCTGAAATGGGGTTTCAGGGAGAGGAGTGATGTGTCGTCGAGTCATATCGTAGTGTCGCAGGATCGTTGGTTGAGAGGCTGAAACGGTGAACTGGCGAGACGGAGAAGGAGAGAATAAAGAATAAGAAAGAACAAAAACACAGAGAATGTATGGCTTACAGTGAAAAGATTCAAAATAGAAAAATCCAAATGACAAACAAGTTCCAAATTCCAATGATTAAAATCACAAACGATGATGCATGTGTTTGGAATTTGTCATTTGTGATTTGGGTATCGTTGGTTATTTGATATTTGGGATTTGTTATTTTATTACAATTCAAGATCAGCTATTAACTGTCGGATGAAACAGAAATGGAGAAAAAGGAACTCAATGAACATAAAATTCCTGCTTTTCTCTGCGTCTTTACGGTTTTCTACGGAGTTAATTGCTGATGATACAATTTATAACTATTGAGAGATTATGAAAAAAGAACTGACACTTCAGGATTATGTTCGTTTGATTATTCGCAGGCGGCATATCTTAATCGCTTCCACAGCCGGTGTGCTTCTGGCAACCGGATTCTTCATGTTGCTTTCTCCGCCTGTTTATGAATCTGCCTCTGTGTTTATGCTGGAAACACAGAATCTAAGCTTTACTGAAAAAGGCATGATGCTGGCCGAACAGGCCCGGCCTCTTGGATATTATCAGGCGATTATGAAGAGCCGGTTCTATCGAAACCGTGTGATAAATGTATTTTTTAAAGATTTATCCGATGCGGTTCCCAATGATTTTACAAGAAAAGAATTTCTTAAAATTTTTCAAAAAGGATTGTTCCTGTCCACGTCTGAATATACCGATTTTATCAATCTGAAGGCGCGGGCGCACAATCCCAATGTGGCCTATCATCTTGCGAATGTCGCAACACAGGTGCTGAAAAACCGGTGCCAGGAAATCGACAGGGAAGAATTGCAGAATGCTGTTACATTTATCGATGAACAAACCAACGTTTCCAAAAACAAGCTTGAAGAAGCTGAAATGGCCCTGCAGGAATTCCGCAGACTTACCAAGATCTCCATGGTTAATGAAGAAGGGGGGATGCTGACTGAATTGCTTGAAATGGAGAATAAACTGACAGAAATTCAAACCGAGCGTCAATTGATCGCTTCAAATATTGAGGCTTACCGCAGGCGGTTGTCTTCGATTCAGACCGTAAGTGAAAATTCTGAATTAGATGGACTAACCGAACGATCCGGTGCTTTCCGGCAAACCCTGGCTGAGCTTGAAAACAAAAAACAGGCGCTGGTGAAGCAACATGGTGAAAACCATCCGGAAGTCATTGCCGTTGAAAAGGAGATTGAACAAAAGAAACGCAACTACATCAATGAAGTGATGCGGCAATCGATTAAAAAAGGCACAGCGATGAGTGAAACAGAGATCAACGAGATAAAAAGCCTTCAGGAACGTATGATCAATGATGAAATAACACTTTTTACCCTGGAAAATCAGGAACGGTATTATCAAAATCTGATTGAACAGTTTAAGGCCAAACATCCCAAGATTATGGATCAAAGCATTGAACTGATGCGGCTGATGCGTTCACAGAAAGTGACGGAAAATCTGTATAACTTTTTATTAGAAAAGGGAGAAGAAGCCAAAATTAAAGCGGCTACGGGTACCGGCGGCATTCGCATTGTGGACGAACCTGTTTTTCCGCAAAATCCTGTACCCGAGAATGTACCGCGCAATCTGATGATGGGATTGATTCTGGGAATTGGTCTTGGATTCGGATTGGCCCTGATTAAGGAGTATACGGACAATGCCATTTATACAAAATCAGATATCACCGATGAATTTCAGTTAACTGTGGTTGGCGAAATTCCGGCATATGGCGCTTTGAGGCCCCGAAGACTGCCTCTGATTAATCAAAAACGAAAAAAACCGAGAGACAAGCATTTGCGGGAGGGACCGCTCATTACAGAGATGGCACTGAAAAGCGGAACCGCTGAAGCTTTCCGTTCACTTCGGTCCAATTTGCAATTTGCCAATGTGGATCAAACGATGAAATCCATCGTGATTTCAAGCTCCAACGCAGAAGAAGGCAAAAGTCTGACATCAGCCAATCTGGCCATTGCTTACGCGCTTCTCGGAGAAGATGTGATTCTGGTCGACGGCGATCTTCGCAAACCCCGGCTGCATAAATTATTTCAATGTCAGAAATCACCGGGTCTGACTGAATGTCTGGTCGAAGGACTGCCTGCGGATCAGGTGATCCAGAAAAGTAAAATAGATCATCTTTATATTGTGCCATCAGGAAAAAGTCCGCCGAATCCCTCTGAAATTTTGTCTTCCAAACGGATGGCCCATTTCATTCATGAAATTGAGGGCAAAGGCAAACTGGTCATTTTTGATTCAGCGCCGCTGCTTCCGGTGACCGATACACTGGTGCTCGCAGGACGCACGGATGGCATTTTACTGATTGTGCAGCATGGAAAGACCAGCCGCTTTGATGTGGATCATGTCCTCGAGATGCTGCAGAATGCCAAAGTACGAATCATCGGCGCCGTCCTGAATCAAATTCCGGTTTCAAGAGGGTATGGATATTATTATTATTACGGGAAGAGTTATCGGGGATATTATTAGGGTCATAGGGTTGTAGAGTCGTTGGGTCATAGAGTTGATGGTTGAGAGGATGAAATGGTGAATCGGAGATGGGGAGAAGCGGAGAGAGAAGAAAAGCTGAATCACAATTAAAGATAAAAGATGAAAGAAAAAGATGGGGGAAATAGGGATTATACGGGAAATAGAGACAATGTCGTTGAGCTGAAGACAGGACAGTAGATGAGTAAATGAGTTCCCATGCCATGGCAGCCTATTCTGTTTGAATATTTGGTAGGATTAAAGAGTGGACGCATCAATCCATTTACTCATTTACCCATATACACTTTTAAGGATTTCTTTTAGTCGGTTGTTAAGAAACAGAAACAAAGCAAGATAAAGATTAAAAAATATTCATGCTCTTGTCTGTTCCTCAGCTGGGACTGACCGGGCGGAGCTGTGTTTTATAATCATTGGGTCGTAGAGTCTTAGGGTCATTGGGTTTTTGAGTCCAGGAGTTTTTGATTATAGTGTTAATATGTCAGTAGTTTTACAAAGTCAGCAGGCATTAAATAGGAAAACAATGAAAATAGAGAGATTTGAAGAATTGGAATGCTGGAAAGAGTCAAGAGCATTAGTAAAGCTGGTTTATCAGGCAATTCATGAGAGTTCAAATATAAAGAATTGAAATGCATATATATTATAAATTCAGGTTTTTACCCAATTCCTTCAAAAATCCAACGCCTAAATGACACAACAACCCTATGACAAAAAGACTCAAGGA
>Ga0272442_10003232_pt1 | contig 23015 bp, 15 predicted proteins | sample SSMForm2O_FD_200262 | JGI IMG/M metagenome (GOLD analysis project Ga0272442, IMG submission 200262) | Marine sediment archaeal communities from Little Sippewissett salt marsh, Falmouth, MA, United States - SSM-Form-2O | ecosystem: Environmental > Aquatic > Marine > Wetlands > Sediment ...
CGCCGACCACGGTCTGCTTGACCGGGCAATGGATCTCGGGGATCTTCCAGAGGACCTTGCCGCTGCGCGGCTCTGCAAGGGCGTTGCCGATGAGGAAGTACTCCTTGCCCTCGCCCGAGATCCACGTCGCCAGTGAGCTGCACCCGGCGCTGGGGACGCCGGTCCACAACCGCTCGCCGGTCTCGACATCGAAGCCGTTCATCGGCGCGTTGCCGGCACGGCCGCCCGAGCCGGCGCCGAAGGCGGCTACCCCGTCGGCCACACCAACGCAGCCGGCATGGATCGCCGGACCGGTCTTCTTCGCCTGCTGATACTTCGCGAAAAGCTGTTGGTGCTCGCCGCGCCATAGCTCCTCGCCGGTGGCCGCGTCGAGGCAATAGATCAGCCCGGCCGAGCCGGCGGCGACAATCCGGCCGTCCCACCAGCAGGGGGTCAGGTGGCGCGCGCCGTCCTTGCTCGAGCCGTTGGCGTGGCCCAGTCCGGAGAAGACCTGCTTCCAGATGGTCTTGCCGGTGGCGGCCTCGAAGCAGTGGACCACGTCGTCGGCCGAGCGATCGTCGCCGACCGGATTGCGGTTGCGGCCCCGTTCGCCGCTCCGGAAGTTGTAGTTGGTCCGGCCCGCCGGAACCCAGTAGGTGAGGTAGACCCGGCCCTCCGCGACGATGGGGCCGCTGTACCCGCCTGTCCAGTAATCGCCTTCCCGCACGGGATGGTTGCCGGGGATCGGCTGGTCGCTTCGCCAGACCAGCCGCGCAGCGGCGGCATCGTCGATGAACTTCAGCCCGGTCGACGGCGCCATGCCGTTGTGGTAGGGCCCGCGCAGGCACGGCCACGGGGCCTTCTCGACATCGTAGTTGGTGCGGGGCTTGGCGACGGACTCGGACTCGGGCGCCTTGTCCGCCGCCGCGATCGTCCCAGCCGCCGCGCCGCCTGCTATGAGGACGGCGGCCAGGATTCGGCCTATCATCGGCATTCGTTGCTGTTGCATGGCGTCATCTCCTTGTCTGGTTGGGACGTCATCGTCGATTACTTGCTCGTCGCCCGCAGGTCGTAACACACGATGCCGAAGTGCCCGCGGAAGAAGACCCGCCCGTCGGCGTAGGCGGGCGAGGTGCAGGTGAAACGGAGCCCGGGCAACGCGCCCAGTGACGCCAACGAGCCGTCCTTGCCCACCCGGACCATCGCGCCCTTGGCGTCGAGGTAGCGATCCCCCATCAGCGCGTTGCCGCAGGCGTAGTATTTCAGGCCGATGCGGCAGGATTTCGACAGACGCTTGCCGGTCTTGGCGTCAACCGTCAGGACCTCGCCGGAATGGCCGGCCGTGTAGATCACATACCCCCGAGCCGGATCGACGGTCAGCGTCGTAGCGCCGGGATCGCCGTAGGGCGCCCTCTGCCCGGTGCCGGATGCCGCCGGCTGCAAGGGAAGCGTCCAGAGATGCTCGGCCTGTTCGGGCGTGATGCGGTATCCTCGCAGGGATTCGCCGGACTTGAACCCGCCCGGCAACACCAGGGTGTCGTTGCCCACAACGACACCTTGACCGCGGCCGTTGATGGCGACCTCGTCGGGGATTCGCCAAAGCACCTCGCCGGTCCTCGGGTCCAGGCAGGCACGGCCGGTAATGACGTAGGCCTTGCCGTCATGCACCCATTCAAACGGCGTCATGTGCCCGGCTTTGACGTTCCCGATCGGCCCCCACAGGCGTTCGCCGGTGGCCGCGTCCAGTCCGACGAGATCATTTCCGGGCGTTTCTTCGCTTGCTGTCTCGAAGCCCCTGTCGACCGAAGGGCAGACGAGAACGCCGCCGCAGAGCCCCATGCTGCACTGCAGCGCGGCCTTCCGTCCGAGCTCCGCCACCAGCCCGCCGTCCGGGGCCTGAGCGATGGCGCCCGACTGCAGCTTCTTCCGGGTCTCCTCGAAATCGGCGATCTGCCGGGGATGGGCGGCGTCGCTGCGCCACAGCACCTCGCCTGTGCGAATGTCCAGCGCAGTGACCCAGCCCGACGGGCCGAGCACGTACAATGCCGTTCCGGCGATGGTGCCGGTGCTCCAGAGACTGCCCCGTCCTTTGCCCCTGGAAGTGACGAGGCCCTGGTCCTTGAGGCGCGTGGTCCAGAGAGTGGCGCCGGTCGCCGCGTCGATACAGTAGATCACGTAGTCGCCGATGATGGTGTTGGAGTGGTCCACGTAACGCCGCAGCGCCGGCGAGGTCTTGCTCGCTTCCCGCCAGCGCTTCCAGTTCTTCTCGCTCTGCTGGTTCCATTCCGGGCTGCTCGCGGCACGCTCAACGGTGGACAGGATGATCCGCCCATCGGCGAGCAACGGGCCGTTGTAGTCCAGACGTATGGCACTGGGGTGCGGCGACCCTGCCCCGCCGCCGCCGCCGGCGAAGCGCGCCTCGCTGACCCAGGCCAGGCGCGCGAACTTGCAGTGCTCGACCATGCCGCCCTCCGGCGGCAGGGCCTGGCCGTTCAGGTCCGGCCCGGTCCAGCGAGGCCAGGAGGCTCCCTCGGCCAGGGCATTGCGCTCGCGCCATTTCTCCAGCGTCTCGCCTTCGATAATGCGCCCGGTCAGTGCCCATTTCGGCGGCGTCTGAGGACCGCGCTTCTTCGGCGTCCAGGCCGAAGCCGTCGGCGTCGCCGTGCCTTGCAGCGCGCCGTCCGCGATCTTCGCCTCGATCTCATATCGCGGTGGCACCGGCGGGCCATGTGAACCCATCAGGGGGAAACCGACACCCACACGGCCCTTGAGCGTGTCGCCTTCGCGCTCCAGGACGATCTCCTCGCCCCAGAGGTAGCCCGGCCGCGATCTGACGCGCTCGATGCCGCCGTTCTTGTCCTGGGCAACCGGCGCGCCTTCGGAACCGAGGACATCCTCCTTCCAGCCGCCTGTGAAAATACCGTCGCGGCAGAAGAGGGTCAGCCGGAATGGCTGCTTCTCCCCCTTCGAACCTTCGGCGGCGACATCTAGGCGGTAGAGGATCAATGACCGCGTCTCGGCCTCGCGCTCGACGCGGTCGGCCGGCACGCCGGACGCGGCCCCCGCCGCGATGGACGCAGCGACGCTCGCGCACACGGCGGCAGTGACTATGGCATTTACAGTTGGCACATGTCGCGCTTGCATAGATCTCTTCCTTCGCTACTGATTCTCTTTTGCGTAAAGTTTCGCCTGCAGGGCCCGGACGGCCTGTTCCTGTTCCGGGTTCTTGCTGTTAAAGGCGCCGCGGATTTGGGGACCGTCTTCGACGCTTGGGGCGACACCGCCGCGCAGAGAACCGGTGACAGCGGCATTGCCGTCGCCTTCGGTCCAGGCGCCGAAGATCAGCCGGTCGCCAAGGATGACGGCGTCGATGGAGCAGGCGGCCGGTTTGGATGCCTCGATGCTGATCCGGCCGCGGATGCGGGTGCCGTCGATCGTCAGATCGGCTTCCGGTACACTGCCGAGACGGTGGCCCTTGCTGTACAGGAAGTCGCCGCCGGACTGCCCCTTGCCTTCGGCAACGGGTACGACCACGTAGTAGAATTTCCCTCCATGCAAGCCTCGAAGCAGCAACCAGATCCGACCCGGGTCGGGCCGGGGTTTGCGGCCCTGGCAGATAACGGACACCTCGCCGGACACCTCGGCCGCGCCGCACGTACCGGTGAACGATCCGGTCGCCTTGCCGTCGGCCGCGACTGCCGCATCGAGCGTGTAGCGCAGGCTGAGCGAGTCGCCCTGCTCCAGTTTCACGTCGCCGTCGGCCGGGAAGCGCGCCGTCAGGGCAAAAGCGCCGCCAAGCTTGCCGCCCACATAGGTCAGGGCGGAGGCGTCCACCACGAAGTCCACGTTGTCCGGCCCGAGACCACCGACCACCGCGGCGGCGGCGCGGATTGTGCCGTCCTTCACGTCGAGCAGCAGTTCCACATCGGCCTGCACGTTCTCCGTCTTGGTATTGCCTCGCTTGGTCTTCGCCACCGTTGCGCCGACCGCCCTCTTCAGAACGACTTGCAGCCAGCCGTCGCTTGCCGTGCCCGGCGGCACGTCAGTTGCCGGTCCCGGTCCGCTCGACACCCAGCAAACCATTTCGTTGTCGCTGACGCAGACGGCCCGACCGGGCTTGACGGCCTCTTGCCAGGTAGACGGTTTGCCGTCGAGGAAGTAGACCCGCCAGCCGTGGCGCGTCTTGCCCTCGAAGGGGTAGAAGGTGTGCTTCAGCACTGCCGATGAGCTGAGGTTGAAAAACTCGTAACAGACGGTGAAGCCCGGCCGGCCGGGCTTGCCGCCCCGGCCGCTGCGTTCCCCCTTCTCGTCGACGTCGATGATCGTGCCGAAGCCGAAACGGGTATTGGCGCTCGCGGGCGCCGCCACAAACAGCAGCAGCAGGATCAGCCAGAGGGTCTTGAGTATTGTGCGCATCGTATCGTTCCTTTCTATGGACCTTTTTCGCCAAGGCCGCAGCGGTCACTTCCTTTTCCGCAAATCCCAGCAGTATAAATGATTCGCCCCGCGGTAGTAGAGCTTTCCGCCGGCGACCACGGGATGAAGATAGGTGCCGGGCGTCATCTCCTTGTTTCCCGGCGTGATGGCCGCGTAGTCCGTCGGATCGGCGTTGACATAGGTGATAGGCGAGGTGGCCAGGAGCAGGCGTCCGTTCGCCGCGATGGGGGCGTAGCCGGTTCCCCCGCGCGGTTCGAGCACGCCAAGGATCTCCCCCGTTCTAACGTCCAGGCACGCCAATCCCCGCTTGCCGTCCTTCACCATCATCGTGTAGAGGCGGCCGCGGTGGATGATGTAGCTGTTGTCTTTGCAGCCGCCGTCCTTGACCTTGTAAGACCAGAGCTTCTCCGCACCGCTCAGGCTGAGCCGGTAGCCGACGTAGCCGTCCTTCTCCGCCATCGTCGCCGCGACTTTCTTTGACATCTTGCCCGGATGCCCGCACAGGACCATGATGTCGTCGGCGACCGCCGGGGTCCCGCCCGCGGCGTGCACGTTCTCCCCGGTGATATCCCAGACGATCTCGCCGGTCTTCGGCTCCACGCAGACCGTCCGTTTCGGCCCGGCGCCGATGGCGTAGCCCTTGCCCTCGTGCGTCCAGCGGACGGGGCTGACGTACTGCTTCATGCAGCCCGGCACGTTCCAGAGCAGCTTGCCCGTCTTGGCGTCCAGTCCGGACATGCCGTGACCTTCGCCTTTCGCTTTCCGGAACGCATCGCAGACCACGACCACGCCATCGGCCACCAGCACGGATGTGTCGAACAACGTGCCGATGTGGTCGGTCGCCCACGGGCTGCCGGGCTGCGGCCCTGGTTTCTCCTTCTTCTGCGTGTATTCGGCCTTGATCGTCTCCATCTTCCTGGCCATCTCGCCGCCGTCGGCCTCCCAGTTCAGCCTGCCGTCTTTCGCGTCCAAGCAGTAGATCTTGCCGGCCGATCCCTGGCCGTAGAGCCGGCCGTCGGCGTAGGCGGGGATACACTGCGGCGAGTGCGGATAGCACCGCAGGTCGCACCAGTTGAAGCCCTTCTCCTTGAACTGCTGTTTCCACAGCAGTTTGCCGGTCGCGGCGTCGAGACAGATGAAAAAATCGTCCGCCGCGATCGCCGCCACCTTTCTGACCATGTCCATCCCGAGCTTTTCGTGGTAGTTCTTGTACTTGCTCGCATCCAGGTAGTTCTCGGCGATGGCGCCAGAAGCCGACGGCAGGTTGTAATAGAGGAACACCTTCCCGTCGGCCACCACCGGGTCGCAGAACCCACCGTTGGCATGGTCTTTCTTCTCGCCGAACCGGCCGTAGCTGTTCGGAACCTGCTCCTCGCTCTTCCAGAGAAGCGCCGCCGTCGACAGGTCGTCCACCAGTTCGATGCCGTCGTCTACCGATCCGGAACAGTCCGGTCCGCGCCAGTTCGGCCAGGCATGCTTCATCGCATCGTCCGATTCCGCCGCCGCGGACGGCACAGCCAGCGCGAGAATGCATAAGAATTTAAACACGTTTCGCATCGATTTCTCCTTCAGGGGTTGTAGGGTTTCCGGATCACTCAGCCTTCGCCCGTATGTCGTAGCAGACGACGCCGAAGAGACCGCGGAAGAACACCCGGCCGTCGGCGTAGGCGGGCGAGGTGCACGTGAAACGGAGCCCGGGCAGCGCTCCCAGTGACGCCAACGAGCCGTCCTTGCCCACCCGGACCATCGCGCCCTTGGCGTCGAGGTAGCGATCCCCCATCAGCGCGTTGCCGCAGGCGTAATACTTCAGGCCGATGCGGCATGATTTCGACAAACGCTTGCCGGTCTTGGCGTCAACCGTCAGGACCTCGCCGGAATGGCCGGCCGTGTAGATCACATACCCCCGAGCCGGATCGACGGTCAGCGTCGTAGCGCCGGGATCGCCGTAGGGCGCCCTCTGCCCGGTGCCGGATGCCGCCGGCTGCAAGGGAAGCGTCCAGAGATGCTCGGCCTGTTCGGGCGTGATGCGGTATCCCCGCAGGGATTCGCCGGACTTGAACCCGCCCGGCAACACCAGGGTGTCGTCGCCCACAACGACACCTTGACCGCGGCCGTTGATGGCGACCTCGTCGGGGATTCGCCAAAGCACCTCGCCGGTCCTCGGGTCCAGGCAGGCCCGGCCGGTAAGGACGTAGGCCTTGCCGTCATGCACCCACTCGAACGGCGTCATGTGGCCGGCCTTGACGTTCCCGACCGGCCCCCACAGCCGCTTGCCGGTGGCGGCGTCCAGTCCGACCAACTTGCTTCCCGGACAGCTATGCTCGCCCCTGCCGCCTTCCTTGGACGGGCAGACCAGAACCCCGTCGCAAAGGCAGAGGCTGCACTGGATGTGCGCCGGGTTCTGCAACTCCGGAACCAGCTTGCCGGTGGCCGGCTGTTTGATCCGGCCGGAGACGACGCCCTTGAGCGCTTCCTCGAACGTCGCAATATCTTTTGGATGCACCGCCGCGCTCTCCCATAGCAACGCGCCGTCCCCAAGGCCGAGCGCGAAGACGCGCCCGGTGATCCCCATGCAGTAGAACACGCCGCCGTCGATCACGCCCGTGCTCCACAGACTCCGTTTGCCCTTCCCTTCCGAAGTGACGCAGCCCTGGCTCTTGAGGCGTGTCGTCCACAAGGTCTGGCCCGTCACAGCGTCCATGCAGTAGATCACGAAGTCGCCGATGATGGTGTTGGAGTGGTCGACGTATCGCCGCAACGCGGCGGACGCATCCAGCCCTTCGCGCCAGCCCTTCCAGGCCTTCTCTCCCTGCTGATTCCACTGAGGGCTGATTGCGCTGCGCTCCACAGTGGACAGGATGATGCGCCCCTCGGCGAGCAACGGCCCGTTGTAGTCGAGGCGGATGGCAAACGGATGGGGCGATTTCATGCCGCCGCCGCCGGCTGCGAAGCGTGCCTCGCTGACCCAGGCCAGGCGGGCGAACTTGCAGTGTTCAAGCATGCCGCCCTCCGGCAGCAGCGCCTGGCCGTTCATGTCCGGCCCGGTCCAGCGCGACCAGGAGGCTCCCTCGGCCAAGGCATTGTGCTCGCGCCATTTCTCCATCGCATCGCCTTCGATGATGCGTCCGATCAGTGCCCATTTCGGCGGCGTCTGGGGACCGTTCTTCTTGGGCGTCCAGGCGGAGGCCGTCGGCGTCACCGTGCCCCGCAGCGCGCCGTCCACGATCTTCGCCTCGATCTCATATCGCGGCGGCACTAGCGGGTCGCGGAGGCCCATCAGGGGGAAACCGACGCCCACGCGCCCCTTCAGGACGTCGCCGGCCCGTCCCAGGACGATCTCCTCGTCCCAGAGGTACTCGGGCTCCGCCCTGACGCGCTCGATGCCGCCGTTCTTGTCCTGGGCAACCGGCGCGCCTTCGGAACCGAAGACGTCCTCCTTCCAGCCGCCTGTGAAAACACCGTCGCGGCAGAAGAGGGTCAGCCGGAATGGCTGCTTCTCCCCCTTCGAACCTTCGGCGGCAACATCGAGGCGGTAGAGGATCAATGACCGCGTATCGGCCTCGCGCTCGACGCGGTCGGTCGGCATGCCGATCGCGGGGTCCGCCGCCTGCCGCAATTCCGCGGCGATGGCGGGTGCCGCAAGACAGGCCATCGCGATCCCAACAGAGAACATGCTTCTCATTCTTGCCCCATGTCCTTTCCGGCGCGGATTTCAGTCTCCGAACACCAGCTTCTCGCCATCCCATTTGACCGTTTGATTGCCGACCGTGATTGCGCCGGCGGCCGTTGCCACGGCCGGGGCCTTCTCGCGCTGCATGGTGACGATGACCACCTGTTGCCCTCCTGACTCGGCGCGGTTCACCGATAGAACGTCCCCACCCTTTCCACCGGCGTCGAGACCGTCAATGCCGACGAGTGCCATCAACAGCGGTGCTCCGCATTTCCCGGAGAAGTCCACTGCAAGGCACTGGCTGCCGGTGCTGACAACGCCGCCATGCTCGCGCCGCACGAACGTTGCAGGACCGTCGGACAGGAACTTGCCGAAGCTGAACTTCCCCCCGAAACCCCACAGATAGATCGGCCCGCGCTTGGGCCGATAGGCGGCCTTGGGACCGTAGCCAAGGAGGGCGCTGACGAGAATGTCGTCGCCGTCCTTCCAGCGGTTGCGGAACACGTAGTAACCGTGGACACGGTCCTCCATGGCACGGGACATCAGTTCTGCCGGGTTGACCGGCTCAACCGACGTGCCCTGAGCGGCGTCGAAGGGCCAGTTGACGAATGCACAGACCGCGTGCCAGGGCGACATGAAGGCGTCGTAGCTTTTCTCGCCCGGCTTGATCCAGCCTGCAGCCTGGGCTTTCTTGAGCTGTTTCTGACTCACCGACAGCTTCTCCTTGAGTTCCCAGGGCTCAACGAAATTGCGATAGACCCATAGCACCGCCGGGACCTTATCCTCTCCAACGCTACCGAACCCTTGGGCGAACTGCCCGCTGTGCGACCAGTAGCCGACACGGGCAAACTGCTCGGTCCCGTAGCCCCGGCCGGCGGAGGACTTGCGGTCCAAGACCTGCGGGCCGCCCTTGGTGGGTACCAGCTCCATGACCCAGCGCAGGGTCAGCCACTCGCCCGGGGCGTCGGTGTAGAAGTCCTTGCCGCAGACGTTGCGCGCGGCCCGCAGCCAGACCATCAGGCCCGTATCCGAGGAGACGTGACTGGGGCCGTGGCCCTCGGCGTAGAAACCGTGATCGCCGAAGCCGCCGGTGAACATCCGCCGCGTCTGTTCGAAGGCCGCGGGCATCCATTCCTCCCGGATCTTCTCGTCTTCCGTGCCGGGATCGCCCATGATCGCAGCCGCAGCCGTCGCACCGCACATGATCCCGCCGAAGTGGTTCTTTGCGGGCCCATACTTGGGCTTGGTGGTGACCTTCTTCAGGTCCGCCTGTTTCTTGGGAAACTGCTCGATCTGGACGCTCAGGAACGTCTCAACCATCTTCCGCCGGAACGCCTCGTCCCAGCCGTCGTAGCACAGATCGTAGCCGAGGGAGGCGATGGCCCAGGAAGAGCCGGCACGCAGCTCACCGTTGGGGCCAATGAACGAATAGCGGCTGTCGACGTCGCGTACCTTGTCGTCGATCATCTTTTCGAATGCCTGCTTGCCAAGATCGGCGTACTTCTTGTCGCCGGTAAGCTGATACAACAGGCCGTAGCCCACCGGATGACCCAGGGTCAGATAGCCCGGTTCCCTGATGGTCAGGCTGCTGTACTTGCCCGGGCCGGGATAGCCCTTGGTTGCCGGAGAGACCTTCTCCGGCAACGACTCGCCGTTATTGCCCAGAATGTGTCGCAGGCGGGCAATGATAGCCTTGCCCTCGGGCGTCTGCGCCTTCCTTCTCAGCGCCGGAAGATCGCTCCGGCGGAACAGCAACCGCGGGTGCTCGCCGGGTTTGGGCGGCACGAAACCCGGCACGTCCTTCGGCCAGCCGGCCGGCCGTTCCGATTCCTCCGCGCAGGGTGCCGACACGGCAGAGGCAAACAACAGCATTGTCGCCAACGCGCCACGGGTAATCACTAACGTCTCACGCACGGTTCTTCCTCCCTTTAGTGCTGCCACAAACTATAATACACGCTCAAGCGTTGTTTGAAATGGACATATTATGTGATATATATGTCATGTTGTGACTGACGAAACAGAACACATCACTCCATCCGCTGGTCCGCTGGTTACCCGCGGCGCCTACCAGCCAAGGGTTCTGCGCTGTGGAAGCACTCGTGCGGGCAGGCAGGAACGAACAGGATCCTTCGGATTCAAGGCCTATCATATCTTCTGCGTCAAGGAGGGTCTGATGCATCTGGGGACGGCGGACCGGACCGAAGAACTCCTGCGGGACGAAGCCATTCTTGTCGGGCCCGGACACGAACTGCGCGCGCGCTGTTTCAGCGGAACGCAAATCCTGACACTCACCTTCACCGCGATTCAGGCGCGGCTGGTCGGACGACAAGGAAGCTACCACCTGGCGAGCAATGAGACGGTCCAGCCCGACTCGATGACCGTCTGGGGAACCGACCTGACGGGCAAACTCAAGCCCAGGCTGGCGCAACTGACCACGGCGAACGTTGACCTGATCCGCGGCGAGTACTGGCGCGAACCCACAGGCTATGCTCGAGCCTGCGCGAGACTGGGAATGCTCCTCGCGGAATTGATGACGGCACAAGCCCCGCGCACCGGCGGCCCTGAAGACGTGACGTCAGAGGTTTCGCTCGAACGACAGTTGCTCCGTAAGCTCGCGCAGCTCGGTCTTCCGGTTCCGAATGTCACCGAGGTTGCACGGCACACGGGCTGGTCGCGCGAAGGGCTCTCGCGCGCCTTCAAAAGCGAAACCGGCATGGCACTTTCGGAATGGCTGGCCGAGCGACGGTGGTCGTCCGTGCTCCCCCTCCTCGCCCAGCCCACCGCCAGGACCGGCGTCATTCGCCACACAGCCTTCCTGGCCGGCTACAGCAGCCTATCCGCTTTCCAGCGTGCTTTCCGAAAACGCTACGGCTGCAGTCCCGGGAAGTGGCGCCGGCGGCTCCTCATACTCGAGTGAGCGCAGCGCCCCGGGGGCCCGACTAGCCCGCATGAGTTCTTGGTAGATCCGACCATCCTAATTGCTGGTACTGAGGGACGTGGGCTTGACATCTATCGAAAGGGTAACGATCGTTAGCCTTAGAGAGGAGTCATCCGCCATGGCGGATCAAGTCTATCGTGCCAGGAAGCCGAAGGAATCGCCGCTGTGGCAGTGTCTTTGTGGTTTAGCGGGGTGCCGTCTTGCCCGAATTCCTTGCCAAATCAAGCAGCGTACAACCGAATTGAACTTGTTCTATTGGACAGGATGCCCTACATTGCGCGTGATTGTGAGCTCGGGTACGGCCCAGTTTCAGTGAATTGTCCGTAGCAGAGGACCAAACCCATGGAAGACCGATGGTTATCAGTCGATGAGGTCGCCGCCTATCTGGGCGTCAAGCGCGACACCATCTACAAGTGGATCGAGCGCAAGAGCATGCCGGCCAAGAAGGTCGGTCGGCTCTGGAAGTTCAAGAAGGAGCAAGTCGACGAATGGGTGAATGCGGGCATCGCCGCCGAACCCGACGCGGAGAGGGAAAGCTAGCGCATGTCAGACACGACGGATTATCACGCGAAATACTTCGCTCACGAGCTGAGCCGAACCGGTGGTTCCGGCATCGATCGGCTTGACCGCGCCTTGTTCGACGCGTGCGTCGACCTCAATCCCCATCAGATCGAGGCGGCCCTCTTTGCTCTGCGTTCCCCCATCTCGAAGGGCGTACTGCTGGCCGACGAGGTTGGCCTCGGCAAGACGATTGAGGCGGGCCTCGTAGTCTGCCAGTACTGGGCCGAACACCGCCGTTCCGTTCTCGTCATTTGCCCGGCATCACTCCGCAAGCAATGGGCTCTCGAACTTGCCGAGAAGTTCCATCTGCCGGCCGCCATACTGGACGCCAAGACCTATCGCCAAGCCGAGAAAGCGGGCAATCCCAACCCGTTCCGCACCGAATCTGTCGTCATTTGCTCCCTGCACTATGCCGGCCGCCACGCCGACGCCATCAAGGCGATTCCCTGGGATCTCGTTGTCATTGACGAAGCGCACAAGCTACGCAATGCCTACCGTCAAAGCAATCGCATCGGACAGCAAATCCGCTGGGCAACCGAAGACCGCAAGACGCTGCTCGTCACGGCTACGCCGCTCCAAAACACACTGCTTGAACTCTACGGCCTTTCGACGCTTATCGACGACCGCCTCTTCGGCGATCTCCCCGCGTTCCGGTCGCAGTATGTGAACTACGGCGGCGATCTGGAAGGGCTCCGGGACCGCCTGAAGAGCTTCTGCTGGCGTACACTCCGCGGACAGGTACAGGAGTACGTCCGCTACACGGAACGCAATCTTATCACACGCCCGTTCAAACCATCCGAGCAGGAGCACAAGCTCTACGAGGCCGTCTCCACCTATCTGAAACGCGATGACACCTATGCGCTCCCCGCTGGCCAGAAACATCTTCTGATTCTGCTCGTCCGCAAGGTTCTCGCTTCTTCTCCGCGAGCCGTTGCCGGCACGCTTGAGATCATGCGCGACCGCCTGAAGGCGCTCCGCAAAGACACCGTCGAGAACACGCCACTTGTCGACCGTCTGCTCCTGGGGCAGGACATCGACGACGATCTGCTCGATGAACTGCTTGAGGATGAGGAAGACCTCGACGTGGAAATCCCCGAAGCGACATCGGACGAAGAACCAGCCGAGGAACGGAAGGTTGATCTGAATCGTCTCGACGCCGAGATTTCTGAGCTCGAAGACTACATCCGCTGGGCGCGCGGCATCGGCGTGGACACGAAGACACGCTCCCTGCTCAAAGCCGTGGAGATCGGCTTTGAGCGCATGACCGAGATGGGGGCGGCCCGGAAAGCGGTTATCTTCACCGAGTCCCGCAGGAGCCAGACGTATCTGAAGGAGTTTCTCGAAGCCAACGGCTTTGCGGGTTCCGTATTGACATTCAACGGATCAAACCGCGACCCTGATTCCATCAGCGTCTACGAACGCTGGGTTGAGCAGAACCGTGACAGCGGTCGCCTTTCAGGCTCCCGCGCCGTTGACATCCGCACCGCCATCATCGAGCGCTTCCGGGACGAGGCGCAGATTCTCATTGCCACCGAAGCCGGGGCTGAAGGTATCAACCTTCAGTTCGCTTCCCTCGTGATCAACTACGATTTACCCTGGAATCCCCAGCGCATCGAGCAGCGCATCGGCCGCTGCCATCGTTACGGCCAGGAACACGACGTTGTCGTGATCAACTTCCTGAACGAACGGAACGAAGCCGACCGCCGCGTCTATCAGCTTCTCGAACAGAAGTTCCACCTCTTCAGCGGCCTTTTCGGCGCTTCAGACGACGTACTCGGCTCTATCGAGTCCGGCGTCGATTTTGAGCGTCGCGTTCTCGACATCTATCAGAAATGCCGAACCGCCGATGAAATCCAGACAGCTTTCGAGAAACTGCAAGCTGAACTCGACGAACAGATTCAAACCAAGATGAAGGATACGCGTCGGCTTCTGCTGGAACACTTCGACGAAGACGTTCACGAGCGCCTTCGTGTGAACCTCACCGGAGCCCGCGAGCGTCTCGACCGGATCGGGCGGATGTTCTGGCGAACCACCCGGCACGTTCTCGACGGTCGCGCCCGTTTTCATGACTCAGACCTCTCCTTCGACCTGGACGAGCCGCCCATCCCTGCGGCGCACCTTGGACGCTATCACCTTGTCTCAAAACAGCAGGACAACGTGCCCGGCGAGTTTCTCTACCGGCTCAGCCATCCACTCGGCGAACACGTCATTTCCGACGCCGCGCAACGTGATTGCCCCCCGGCTGAAGTGTCCTTCGACATCTCAGCCCATGACACCCGTATCGCTCTTGTTGAGAAGCTTCAAGGGCAGACCGGCTGGCTCAGGCTTCAGCATCTCCGTATTGAATCCTTCGACCGCGAAGAACATCTGCTGTTCTCCGCCTTCGACGACAGCGGCAAGGCCATTCCCCAAGACACATGCGAGAAGCTGTTCAACTGTGCGGGGACGGTCTCCGGCGACGCGGAGATCCCCACGGAGCTGGCCAAGCGGTTGGCGGACGAATCAGACCGCCACTCGCGCGCAACGCTGAACCGGAGCCTTGAGGACAACAGCAAGCATTTCAACGAAGCCCGTGACCAGCTCGACAAGTGGGCCGAAGACATGGTGAAGGCCGCAGAGAAAGAACTCGATGACATCAAGCGCCAGATTCGGGACGCCCAGCGTAGGAGCCGTCAGGCCCCCACGCTCGATGAGCAACACACCTTGCAGGAAGAAATCCGGGCGCTTGAACGCAGGAAGCGGAAACTGCGCGAGCGGATTTTCGACATCGAAGATGAAATCGTAGAGAAACGCGACCGCCTCGTTGAGTCGCTCGAAAAGCGCATGCAACAGAAGACCACGGCCACGCAGCTATTCACCATTCGCTGGGAAGTACGTTGAGGAGCCGCGAATGAACACCGATGGACACGGATTGAGGAAGATCTTATGAGTAACAAGATATATGCGGTGTTGACGGGAGACCTTGTCAAGTCGTCTAAACTCACTAGCGACGAAAGTCAAAGAGCCATGCAATGGTTGCGGCAAGCCGCCGATAAGGTCTCGGACCTGTATCCTGAAAGTATCGAAGGAACCATGGACACTTTTCGCCATGACAGTTGGCAGCTGCTACTGACACAACCTGCATTGTGCCTGCGAGTTGCTGTCTATTTTCGAACGGCGCTCAAACTGCATTCAGAGAGAACAGCCCGATACGATACCCGTATTTCCATCGGTCTAGGTGAAGTGGAGTCGATTGCCGAATCGCGCATTTCCGATTCGCGAGGGCCAGCGTTTACGATTTCAGGAAAGAATCTGGATGCAATGCACCGAAGCCGCCTGGTTTGCCAGGCACAGGACGAGGATTCTGTCGCAATTGCCTGCCTGAGCCAGACGACCGTGCCACTGCTGGATTGTGTGGTATCAGACTGGACATCTACGGAAGCGCATGCTGTCCACGGAACACTTGAAGCTCTCACCCAGGAAGAAATTGCTCAATCCCTTCCGCCGAATCGGCGCACCGGCAAGGCTGTCACACGGCAGGCTGTGTCGGATTCGTTGGAACGTGGTCACTGGGGAACAGTTGGAGAGATGCTTGAAGTCATCGAAAAGGACGGCAAGCTCTGGAGCTTGCCTTGATAGCAAGCAAGCTCTGGAGCTTGCGCACACGAACAGCAAGCTTCCGGCCTTGCGGAAACAGGAAGAATGACCATGGAGAAAACCACAGCGGTACTCATAGCGGCCCATTTTCTGGGTGATTTCCTGCTGCAACCGGACTGGCTTGTCCGCCGCAAGAAGCAAATGCCCTTCATGCTACTGCATGGTGTCATTCACTCGGCGCTGGTCTATGTCCTGTATCAGGAATGGACAGCCTGGCAGCTTCCACTGGTGGTCCTGGTGCTTCATGCAGCGATTGATATGGTGAAACAACATTGCACGTCAGATACTGCTGCGTCCTTTGCATGGGACCAGGCAGCACACATCCTCAGCCTGACCGGTGTCGGGTGGTTGTTCATTAGCATCGGTTGGCAACCGACGTTCAGCGGGCATGGCTATGCCTGGCTTGTTGGATTTGCAGGTCTTATTGGAACCGTACAAGGCGCCGGCCATTTTGTCGGGAGAGTCGCTACCAGAATCAAGGAACAGAACCAACTCGAAATCAATGGGCTTGAGAATGGTGGAGCCATGATCGGGAACCTGGAGCGTGCACTGATTTTCCTGCTGATCTTCATCGGTCAGCCCGCCGGAATTGGTTTTCTGATAGCCGCAAAATCGATTCTGCGGTTTGAAGAGGCCAAGAAGCAGAAACTAGCGGAGTACGTACTGATCGGTACACTGATGAGTTTTTCTCTGGCCATTGCCATAGCAACCGCTACCCGCTGGGCCATGAATTTCAAATAGAGGAGTTCTTCAATATGCCGACAACGAAGCAGCTTCGATTACGATTGATAGACAAGCTCAAAGAGCTTTTTCAACTGAACCAGCCCGATCTTGATTTCGGGTTCTACCGCATCATGCACGCGAAATCCGAGCAGGTGACGCGTTTCCTCGAAGACGACCTCCTCGCCATCATTGCCGACGCGTTCGGAGAAGTCGACGACACCCGTAAGGCCCAGCTCAAGGCCGAATACGAGAAGGAAGTCGAAACCGCCAAAGAATACGGGGCCGCCGACCCCGAAACCGTGCCAAAGGTGAAGGAAGCGCGCGAGCGCTACGAGACCGCCCAGGACACCGCCACCGCCGAAGGCGAGATTTACGACCACCTCTACCGTTTCTTTGAACGGTACTACGACAACGGCGATTTCATTTCGCGACGCTACTACACCCGCGAAACGCCCGGCAAAGCTGCGCCTTTCGCCGTGCCGTACAACGGCGAGGAAGTGAAGCTGCACTGGGCCAACGCAGACCAGTACTACATCAAGACGGCAGAGCACTTCCGCAACTTCACGGTCGACCTGCGGCAGGCCAAAGAGATCCGGGAGCTTGCCGAAGCAGACGAACTCGGACTTGAGATCGGTGACGACAACCCCCGTCTGGTTCACTTCCGCATCGTGGACGCCACCGAAGGCGAACACGGCAACGTCAAGGCGTCCGAAGCCTCCAAACGCTACTTCATTATCCACAAGGACGAGCCCGTCAAATTCGTCCCGGACGAAGGCCTGCCCGCCGTAGCCTCGGCGAAGGCGGGGGAGCTGGTCATCCAGTTTGAATACCGGCCCGATCCCGAGAAGTCGGGACAAGAGAACACCTGGCGCGACAAGCGAAACGCCGAAGCCGTCGAGGTCGTTCTCGCCGCTATGGCAAGCCTGTCCAACGCCGACGAGTACAGACGCCTCATCACAGTTCCCGCACCCACGGACAAGGACGCCAAACGCCCCCTCTTGGCGAAGTACATCAACCAGTACACCGCCCGGAACACGATGGACTATTTCATCCACAAAGACCTGGGCGCGTTCCTCCGCCGTGAGCTGGACTTCTACATCAAGAACGAGGTCATGCGTCTGGATGACATCGAAAGCGCCGAAGCCCCGGCAGTCGAGACATACCTTTCAAAGCTGAAGGTGCTTCGCACCATCGCGCACAAGCTGATCGACTTTCTGGCCCAGCTCGAAGACTTCCAGAAGCGGCTCTGGCTGAAGAAAAAGTTTGTCGTCGAAACGAACTACTGCATCACGCTCGACCGCATCCCGGAGGCGCTTTACCCGGAGATCGCTGCCAGCGACGCCCAGCGGGAGGAATGGGTTCGGCTGTTTGCCATTGATGGGCAGGAGGCAAGCACCACTTGTCCTGCATATTCAGCGCCTCTGTCCGCAGACTTCCTGAAGGCCATGCCATCCCTTGTCCTCGACACGGCTTTCTTCTCGCGGGACTTCTGTGAGCGACTCCTCGGCAATCTCGATTCTCTTGAGGCTACATGTGAAGGTCTTGCCATTCACAGTGACAACTACCAAGCGCTAAACCTGTTGCATGCGTCGTGCAGCAAACAACAGCAGACCATCTACATTGATCCGCCCTACAATACCGATGCAGGGCCAATCCTGTACAAAAACGGGTACCGATCTGCTTCTTGGGTTACGCTAATTGCTGACCGCCTCCACCGGGCGAAGGCGTTGCTCGCGGACGACGGCATCCTATGTGTCACAATTGATGACTATCAACTCAAAGAGTTGCTCCATCTTGTCGAACAGATATTCGGAAGCGCGAATATCCTCGGCGTAGTGGCCATTCGAATAAACCCGTCTGGCCGCATTACTCTCAATGGATTTGGCCAAGCCCACGAATACGCTATCTTCGCTGGCGCAACACCACACGTATGCATCGGAAAGATGAAGCGTACTGAAGCGCAGGAACAGCGCTATGGTCTGTCAGACGGCAACGGGGCCTTTGAGTGGCGGAACTTCCGCCGCGAGGGCTCCAGCTCCGAGCGCCGCAGTCGCCCCCGGCGTTTCTACCCTATCTACGTTGCCGGCGAGAAGCTGCGTGTGCCGACGATGGCATGGGACGAGAACACCCGTTCCTACGTCGATATTGCGCCGCCTCAGGAGGGCGAAGAGGTGGTGTATCCCATTGACAGCACTGGGGGTGAACGTGTGTGGCGATGGGGACGCGACAGGGTGCAGCGGGAAATCGAGGAGCTTTCTGCACGGCAGAACAACCGCGGCATTCTTAATGTCTACTACAAGTATCGGCCCAACGCAGAAGGTGTCCTGCCGCTTACAGTGTGGTTTGACAAGAAGTACTCGGCCACGGAGTACGGGACTGCCGTTCTGAAGAATCTATTCGGGGAACGCAATGTCTTCTCGTTCCCGAAGTCTATTCATGCGGTCGAAGACTGCCTCGATATCTCAGGCATGCGTGACGAAGAGGCGCGCTGTCTGGACTTTTTTGCCGGCTCTGGCACGACGGCTCACGCCGTGCTCAACCTGAATCGTGGAGACGATGGCGCACGCGGGTACATACTTGTGGAGAGCGAAAGCTACTTCGACGATACTCTTCGCCCAAGAGTTGCCAAAGCGATGTTCTCAAGAGACTGGAAGGACGGCAAACCTCTCGACCCGAGCACGGGCATTTCCCACGCCTACAAATACATTCGCCTGGAATCCTACGAAGATTGCCTGAACAACCTTGTCTTTGCGGAGGGCGGAACCCGGGACCGGACGATTGAAAGAAGTGATGCCCTGCGTGAAGATTATATGCTGCACTACATGCTCGATGTCGAGACACGCGGCAGCCAGAGTCTGTTGAACATCGACGCCTTTGCCGATCCGACGGCGTACACGCTCCGGGTCAAGAAGCCCGGTAGCGACCAGTACGGCACCCGGAACGTCGATCTCATCGAGACGTTCAACTACTTGATCGGCCTCCGCGTGACGCACATCGCCGCGCCGCAGAGCTTCACCGCCAAGTTCAAGCGCGAAACCGACCCCGAACTGCCCGAGGATACGCAGACGCGCCTTGTTGTGGACGGTCGCCTTACGCAGGACGAGAAAGGCCCGTGGTGGTTCCGCAAGGTCGAAGGCTGGGTGCCCGCCGACCCGAACAATCCGAACAACGGGGAACGGCAGAAGGTCTTGATCGTCTGGCGCAAGCTTACCGGACAGATCGAGGAAGACAACCTGATGTTGGACGAGTGGTTCCAGCGAAACAGAATCAGCACGCGGGATTTCGAGTTCGACGTGATCTACGTCAACGGCAGCAACAACCTGCCGAACCTGAAACAGGAAGGCGACAACTGGAAAGTCCGCCTCATCGAGGAAGACTTCATGCGTCTGATGTGGGACGTGGAGGATGTGTGATATGGGCAGACAACTGGACAAATTGACCATAAGGGGCTTCAAGTCAATCCGAGAACTGGATGGGTTTGAGCTCCAGAACCTGAATGTCTTTGTCGGAGCCAACGGGGCCGGGAAGAGTAATCTGCTCTCCTTCTTCCGCATGCTGCGCTCGTTGATTGACGGCAGCCTCAGTGACTACGTGCGAGAAAGCGGCGGCATCAGTGACCTTCTGCACAATGGCCGGAAGGCGACGGATGAGATGTACTTCGAGACCCGGTTCGGCCCACGTGGCTACCGATTCACCCTGAAACCCGGTCCAAGCGAGGATTTCGCCCTTTCCGACGAGGCCAGGTATTACGCCCACGGCACTACAGGCTGGTGGCAGCTTGGTAGCAGCGGCACTGATCAATCGCTGTTGGTCGAAGAGGCGAAAGGCTCTTCTCGGGACAGCCGGTTCAGCAGGCCCGTCTACGATGCTATACGATCCTGGGTAGTCTACCATTTTCACGACACGAGCCCCACGGCCGGTATGCGGCACGCGGAGATTGTCGAAGATCACGAAGTTCTTCGCTCCGACGCGGCCAACATTGCGCCCTTCCTCGCGCACCTTCGCGACGAAGAGGAGGATGTCTACAAGGAGATCGTGAACGTATGCAAGCTGGTCACTCCCTTTCTGGATGACTTCCTGTTGAAGCCTCAGAAACTCGGCCCGAAGACAAAGGTGGCGCTATCGTGGAAGACCAAGGGGTCGGACTATCCGATGCAACCTTACCACCTGTCCGATGGGAGCATTCGATTCATTTGCATGGCGACCGCACTTCTCCAACCTGATCCCCCGTCATCACTCATTATTGATGAGCCGGAATTGGGCATGCACCCCGAAGCCATACGCATTCTTGGAGAGTTGATTACAAGCGCCGCGAAGGAGACTCAGCTGATCATCGCCACACAGTCGCCCTTGTTGCTCGACCAGTTCGCCATTGAGGATGTGATTGTTGTGAATCGGGAAGAGGGCCAGTCCACGTTCGATAGGATGCAGGAGGATGAGTTTGCTGTCTGGCTCCAGGACTACTCGGTCGGCGAGCTCTGGACCAAGAACGTGATCGCGGGAGGGACGCGCCATGAGTAAGCCCATCGCGGTTACGGTAATCGTCGAAGGCCCCACCGAGCAGCGGTTCATACAAGATGTCCTTGCTCCTTATCTTGGCGCGAAGAGCGTCTTCATGACGCCGATCATCTTGTCGAAGCCAGGACAGAAGGGTGGAGACGTGCGGTTCGTGCGCGCGAAGAATGACATCGCTCGACACTTGAAGCAGCGCGCCGATGCCTATGTGTCGCTGCTGGTCGATTACTACGGCATTGGCAACGATTGGCCGGGACTCGATACCGTCCCGCCGGGTGCGTCTCCAAGCGGCATTGCCGCTGCTATCTGCGCGGCAACTCAGAGCGCTATTGACGCTGAACTCGCGGACTATCGCTCAGACGTGCGCTTCCTACCGCACATCGCGGTTCACGAGTTCGAGGCGTTGCTCTTCAGTGAGCCCGCTACACTGGCGAGCGCCATCCAGGTCGACCAGCAGCGCATCGACGGAATCATACAGGAATGCGGGGAACCCGAGGCAATCGACGATTCACCCAATACAGCCCCGTCCAAGCGCATCGAACAGCTATACAGCCGATTCAAGAAGACGAGTAACGGTATCGCCATCGCGCGCGCAATCGGGATTGATCGCATGCGCTTGGCATGCCCCGTATTCAACGGCTGGTTGGAGCGCATGGAATTGCTTACGGAGGATGACTGATGGCTGCCCGGAAAAGCAGAGGCCCGAAGCGGCACAAGTTCAGGAACAAGCTGCTGCTCAATCAGTGGCTTGTGAGCCTGTTCGGGATCGATCCGCTTCGTGAGCACAAGCAGAACGGCCGCACTGTCCGCCCATTCCATATCCTGGCCGAACCGATCAAGGACCCCCGGCTGGAGGGACTGACCCACGACAACCTGCACAATTTCTACCACGCCCTTGTGGGCAGCAATCTCTTCTGGAACGACACTTGCCACCTTTCGCGGGAACAGCTTCTGGTTTACGAAGAGAACATTGCCCGCCACACGCAGACGATCAATGAAGGGCGCGACCGCCCGGTTGTGTGGAAGTATTTCCAGTGGTTGACGCTGGTCTTTGCGGAGATCTACCTCGACCGGTACTTCGGCGACCGCATCAGCCTGCGCAATGATCTGAACGCCTTCGTTCAGCCGTTCAATCGGCACTGGACGGATTACGCCGATGTCCCGGAGTACGGCGACGACGATCTCAACAAGCTGTGCCTCCAGAACGCGACCGGCAGCGGCAAGACCCTGCTGATGCACGTCAACCTGCTTCAATACCGGCACTACGCGCACCGCGCCGGCTACGACAAGCAACTCTCCCGCGTGATTCTGCTCACCCCGAATGAACGGCTCAGCGGCCAACACGTCGACGAGTTCCGTTTGAGCGGAATCGAGGCGGAGCCCTACCTCGCTACGCGCGGTGGCCTCTTTGGCGCAGCCCGTGGGCTGGACCGGGTCGACGTGCTGGAAATCACGAAACTGGCTGACGAGGAAGGGCCGAACACGATTGCCACGCGGAGCCTGGGCGACCAGAATCTCTTACTCGTCGATGAAGGCCATCGGGGCATGAGCGGGACGGAAGAAGGCGCGTGGTTCTCCCGCCGGTCGATGCTCTGCGAAAAGGGCTTTACGTTCGAGTACTCCGCCACGTTCGAGCAGGCCGTGTCCGCGGCCAAACGAGATGATTTCGAGAACAGCTACGCCCGGAGCGTTCTGTTCGACTACTCCTATCGCTGGTTCTACGAGGACGGCTTCGGCAAAGACTACCAGATCCTCAACCTGCCAGAGTCTTTCGACGAAACACAGGCCGTCTACCTGACCGCCTGCTTGCTCAAGTTCTACCAGCAGCTTCGCATCTACCAGGAGCAACGGAGCGACTACGAGCCCTTCAACATGGAGAAGCCGTTGTGGGTGTTCGTCGGAAGCACCGTCACGAAAGCGAAGGGCACCAAGGACGAGAAAGCCGTTGCGGCCGACGTCGCGTTGATTATCGAGTTCGTGGCCGCTTTCCTGGCCGATCCTGCCGCTGCACAGCGGCGAATCGGCGAACTACTCACCGAGAAGGGCTAGGATACGGGCCTGCTCGATCGTGAAGGAAACGACATTTTCGCCGGAGCGTTTCCGTACCTTGCCAAGCAGATGACGGCGGGAGAGAAAACGGCCGACATCTACCGGGACATTCTGCGGCGTCTATTCAACAACGCCGGCGGGGGTCAGTTGACGCTCGAACGCATCAAGGGCGAATCCGGCGAGGTGGCGTTGAAAGTCGGAACGGCCGAGGAGCCCTTTGGGCTCATCAATGTCGGTGATGCGAAGGGCCTCTGTGACCACGTGGAGGAAGTCGCCGCCGCGAACGGCATACCGCTTTCGGTCGAGGACAGCGACTTCACCGAGGCTATGTTCGGCGGCATCCGGGAATCGACATCTCCGGTCAACCTGCTGATCGGCTCAAAGACACTAGCGTCCCATTGATCGCGGAGGGAACTTTATAGTGGCTGACTGACTGGCTACGATGCTCCAAAGCATCAGCTTCTGTCAAAAGTTCGATGAAAACGGATGAGACGGGGAACGGACGAC